>Ga0180433_10011206_pt1 | contig 10659 bp, 11 predicted proteins | sample SS_ome_8_FD_132980 | JGI IMG/M metagenome (GOLD analysis project Ga0180433, IMG submission 132980) | Hypersaline lake sediment archaeal communities from the Salton Sea, California, USA - SS_1_D_1 metaG | ecosystem: Environmental > Aquatic > Non-marine Saline and Alkaline > Hypersaline >...
ACAATGTCCTTATTCATGTCATCGAGCATGATATAGTCGCAACCCTGGATATCCTTTATGAGCACAAGAAAACCGGAAAATGGAGCGACGTACTCAACGTCTAATATTGAACAGGCTCAAATTGTCAGAGAAACAGTAAGGGTTCACCAGATGCTTGCCTTGCACTGAGAAGGGCCGTCCCCGTCTTCCCAATTTTCTCCCTTGACATCTTCTCGCCCCTCTCTTAAGTTCACCCCATCCAAATACGAGCGTTTTGTGAGCATAGGTTCATCGGATGGGCATTGAGCAAACATTGGTACTTATCAAGCCCGATGGCTTGAAGAAATCTCTTACGGGTAATATCTTGACACGCCTCTCGGAGACGCGTCTGGAGATTGCCGGGGCCAGAATCGTCCGGGTTACTAGAGAATTAGCTGAAGAACACTATATCTTTCTGAAAGATCAGCCCTTTTTCGAAGAATTGGTCCAATATATCATGGGGCAGTTCCACGAACGAAGAAAGGTCATGGCCCTGGTTTACCACGGAGAAGATGCGATTCAAAAGGTGCGAACCATCTGCGGCGCTACCAACCCTGAAGAGGCTGAACCTGCGTCGATTCGGGGTGCCTATGGAAGAATCACCACGTTGGGAATTTACGAAAACGCTATTCACGCTTCGGCCAATCCAGAAGAAGCAGAAAGAGAAATAAAACTCTGGTTTTCCCCGGAAGAACTGGTTTATCACATATATCCGGTGAAAGAAGCCGAAGTCAGATCGGCCAAAAAACTTCACTGGGCCTAGCCTAATCCATCCTTTTCACCGTCTTTTTTCCAAGATTCCATCAAGGCCCATGCCTTGATTTCTTCCCGTCTTTCTGTTAGGGAACCTGCCGTATTCTGAAGATGCCCCGCGGTTCCGATCAATTCTGAGGCAGAGAGCTTAACCTCGGAAAAGCGACAATTATGAGGTTTTTGGGGCACCCATCTCTCCGAGCCGTCGGCGGCCCCCGAGCCAGAGGCCGGGCAAAACGAACGGCCCACCTCAGTGGGCAAATCGCAAACTGCCTGAGGCCGTTAGGCCGAGTTTTTGCGATTTAGTCAGTGAGCACGTAGATGGGTCAAAGACCTCATGCCAAAGAGCGAGACGAGGTTATGCAAACCTCTCGTGGCAGGGAATGCACTCGCCTTTGCGTTTCAAAACATTGAAAAAGGATTAAGAATAATATGCAGGAGAGAACTTTGTCCATCGTCAAACCGGATGGGGTGGCCAGGGGCCTGATTGGCGAGGTAATCAGGCGTTTTGAGCAGGCCGGTTTTAAGATCGTTGCCATGAAAATGGTTTACATGTCCAAGGCACAGGCACAGGGGTTTTACGTGGCTCACAAGGGCCGATCGTATTTCGAAGGGTTAACGGAGTTTATGAGTTCGGGCCCTTCGGTGGTGATGGTCCTTGAAGGAGAGGAGGTCATCTCCAGAAACCGGACCCTTATGGGGGCGACCAATCATGAGGAGGCCGCCGAAGGAACAATTCGTCGCGAATTTGCCACAGACGGTCGAAGGAATGTGGTCCACGGATCCGACGCCCCCGAGGCGGCGGCATTCGAGATTGGTTACTTTTTCAATGCCCTTGAGTTAGTTGGGCATTGATACAACCCCATGTCTCTATCCATAAATCTCAAGAACGTGGCCATTGTGCTTCATCGGCCCAGTTATCCGGAAAACATCGGGGCTGCTGCGCGGGCTGCCTGTAACATGGGCATTAGCCAGTTGATGGTAGTGAACCCCCGTGATTGCGACCTCACACGGATTCTTAAGATGGCCACACACTTTGCCGCTGACCTCGTAGAGGGGATGGAGGTATTCGAGGACCTGGAAACAGCCCTCGCGCCTTTTGAGTATATTGTGGGCACAACCGCACGTCAGGGAGGCGGGCGTAGTACCACCTCAGATCCCCGAAAGCTGGCGGAACAACTCGTTCCCATATCCCAGCAAAACCGCATAGCCCTCGTCTTTGGGCCAGAAAGCCGGGGCCTGACGAATGCCGAATTGCGCCTTTGTCATGCTGTGGTGACGATTCCTACAGCCGGTTTTACGTCCTTAAACCTGGCTCAGGCGGTGATGATTCTTTGCTATGAGGTGTTTTTGGCAAGCCGGGAAGATGTCAAGGAGTTTGCCCCCCGGCTAGCCAGTCGCCAGGAACTTGAGGCCATGTACGAACAATTGAAAGAGACCTTCATCAATATCAGCTTTATCAACCCTGAAAATCCCGACTATTGGATGGGTCATATCCGGCGATTCTTCTCACGGCTGGACATGCGGGCGCGAGATGTCAGGATAATCCGTGGCATATGCCGCCAGATCGAGTGGTATGGTTCCCGGGGGGTGAAAAACTAGCGGATAAGAATACCTGCGCCAAATCTTCCTGTCCTTCCTCCTTCACATCGATGAGAAAAGAACACCTCGGCATGATCACAAGTGCACGTCCGCGCTACTTCTATATTGTTTTCCGGAATCCCGGCCTGGACAAGCTGTTCTTGATTGGCGCTCCACAAATCGAAATATCCTTTTTTGTCAGCAAGGTTGTGCGCAATATGCTTTTGGCCGGTTTCCAGACTATCTTCTGCCTGAGAGATGACCTCCGACCCGACTTCAAAGCAACAAGGCCCAATGGACGGCCCGATACCGGCAAGGATATCGTGGGGCGAGGAACCAAAATCCTTCTGAAAAACCTTGACTGTCTTTTGGGCAATCAAATGAAGGGTTCCCTTCCACCCGGCATGGACGACGCCGATTAACTTCTTTGCAGGGTCCCACATGAGAATCGGCACACAATCGGCCGAAAGCACCATGAGACAAATCCCAGGCACATTGGTCACCATGGCATCTGTGCCGTCAATGGCGCTCTGGTAATCGGTGGAACCTTTGCCCCGCAGCTCCTCTGAGATGATCTTTACGTGGGCTTCGTGAATCTGTTTGGCTGTTGTCAGGCTGGCCAAAGGCATCCCCAGGGCCTGTGCCATTGTCATGCGGTTGTTCAAGACCCTTTCCGGATCGTCCCCTACATTGAATGACAGATTCAATGCGTGATAGGGCGGCCTGCTAGAGCCGCCCCAGCGGGTTGTCACGAAGTGATCCACGCCTTCATGTTCCAAAAGGTTTTTGAAGCACCACATGGACAATGGGTTGGTTTTCTTCTCAATCATAGGGGTCTGTTGTCCAACAGCGTGTCAACATATTTTGATCTCACTTTTTTAAAAAACGGATCATCTCCCGATTAGTTGTAGTTCATTAAGGCAAAATAAATGGGTTGTCTCCAATTGAACAGGCGCTACCCCAGAGGGTACAAGGGGTCAAGGATTCAAGGGTTCAAGTGAAATTCTAAAGAATTACAAATAGTTGAACCGATTAAGCGAGCGCATTCCCCGCAGATTGCTGCGGGGTTAGCGAGCGTATATAAAATCAGTATTATTCCTTACGGTCGAAGATTCCCTGCAGCTTGCTGCTGGGTCTTCAAAGTCTGGCAAAAGTCATACGAACTCTGTTTAGAGATATAGTCGAAATCGAAAGAATATTGAAAGCGCTGATAAAGTCTTTAGAAAACAAACCCTTGAATCCTTGACCCCTTGAATCCTTGGACCCTCTTCTCCAACTAAATTGGAGAAGAAACTAAAAAACTAAGACTGACTAGTCTATGAAAATAATATTCTCTCCTTAAGGTCGAAGATTCCCTGCAGCAAGCGGCAGGGAATCTTCAATGGCACCGACCCATAGACCACGTGACACGGGTGGGAACCAAATAATTCCTTGACAAACCAAAGAATGGTCACTATTTATATTGCACTTAAAAAAGTTGGATCAGTGTAAAGTCAATTCCCTATCTGGCTTATGCTTGCCAGTGAGGGATTTTTTTTGTTGAGGACATAGCTCCATGAAAAGGGACATTCAAAAAGTGAGAAACATCGGCATCAGTGCCCACATTGATGCTGGCAAGACCACGCTCACTGAGCGTATTCTTTATTATACCAGGCGGATACATAGCATCCATGATGTCAAAGGAAAAGATGGTGTTGGGGCCACCATGGACTTTATGGAACTTGAAAGAGAGCGTGGGATTACCATAACCGCTGCTGCCACCTATTGCAAATGGAAGGATCATGAGATCAACATCATCGACACACCCGGCCATGTGGATTTTACCATAGAAGTGGAACGATCTCTCAGGGTCCTCGACGGGGGGGTGCTGGTCCTGTGTTCCGTGGGTGGCGTTCAGTCTCAGTCCATTACGGTTGACCGGCAGATGGCTAGATACAAGGTGCCATGCATCGCCTTTGTCAATAAATGTGACAGGAGTGGGGCCAACCCCTTTCGAGTTATCAGACAGCTGAGAGAAAAACTGGGTCACCATGCCGTGGCCATGCAGATTCCCATTGGCTTGGAGGCAGATTTCAATGGGGTTGTTGATCTCTTGGCCATGAAAGCCATCTATTTTGACGGTGATAACGGAGAAGATGTCCGCGTGGAGGATATTCCAGCGGCTCTTCATTCGGAAGCTTTGGCAAGGCGCGAGGAGCTGATCGATGCTGCCTCCATGTTCTCAGATGAGCTGACAGAAGCCGCCCTTGAAGGTGAGGTCACCGAAAATCTGCTTATTCAGGCCATACGCAAGGCAACCTTGACCCGTGAGATGACACCTGTTTTTATGGGGTCGGCCTATAAGAATAAGGGGATTCAGCCTCTCCTGGACGCGGTGACCACATTGCTGCCATGCCCGGTTGACGTAGAAAACCAGGCACTGGACACGGGCCATGAGGAAGTACCGATCATCCTTGCTTCTGATCCCCAAAGCCCTCTTGTTTCTCTGGCCTTCAAACTGGAAGACGGGCCCTATGGGCAGCTGACATACATACGGGTGTATCAGGGAACCCTTGCCAAGGGGGATGCCATTGTCAATGTTCGGACCGGCAAAAGGATCAAGGTTGGCAGGGTGGTTCAAATGCATGCCGACCAGATGGAAGATATTGAAGTCATGCCTGCGGGATATATCGGCGCCCTCTTCGGGATCAACTGTGCTTCCGGAGACACCTTTGTGGCACCTGGTGTCAGCCTGACAATGACATCTATGCATGTACCGGACCCGGTCATCTCCCTGGCGATTCTTCCAAAGGATAACAAAGCCCGGGTGAACATGTCCAAGGCCCTGGCCCGTTTTACCAAGGAGGACCCCACTTTCAAGGCCTATGTCAGTGATGAGACGGGAGATACGATCATCTCCGGCATGGGAGAACTTCATCTGGACGTTTACTTGGAGCGGATGCGTCGAGAATATGAGGCTGACGTCACCACCGGCATGCCCAGAGTGGCCTACCGGGAAACCATTACCCGCAGGGCTGATTTCAACTATACCCACAAGAAGCAGACCGGTGGGGCGGGCCAGTTCGGCCGTGTGGCGGGCTACATGGAACCTGTCACTGAAGAAGATTTCGTGTTTGAGAACAAGATCTTTGGCGGTGCCATTCCATCCCAGTTCATTTCCGCGTGTGAAAAGGGGTTTAAACAATGCCTCGAGAAAGGCCCTCTCATGGCATTTCCCGTCAGTGGCATTAAGGTGGTCATTAATGACGGGTCTTCACATTCTGTTGACTCTTCTGACATGGCATTTCAGGCCGCGGCCCGCGGGGCGTTTCGTGAAGGTTACACCAAGGCCAAGCCGGTCATTCATGAACCCATCATGAAGGTCGTGGTGGAAACGCCGACGGCGTTTCAGGGTACCGTCATGGGTTCTTTGAATCAGCGCCGAGGCATGATCGTGGGTACGCAGGATGAAGGCCCTGTTTGTATTATTGAAGCCCAGGTTCCCCTGGCAGAGATGTTCGGCTACTCAACGGTTTTAAGATCAGCAACCCAAGGCAAGGCCCAATTCACTATGGAGTTTGCCACCTACAGGCAGGTGCCCAAGGTCGTGGCAGAAGGACTGATCAAGAAGGCCGGTGATGGGAAAAAGGATGTGGCATGATGTTGGTTTCATTGGATTCGTTGAGAAGGCCAGAGCGGGTTCGATGGGTTGTGCAAGATTCTCGATGAGTCCATTATGTTCATGAAGCCACTGTTGGTCCGAAATCAAAACAAAAAGCCCCTTTCGTCTTGTGGAAATGTCATTTACCTCAAACACGGGGATGTCAACATGCTAGAAAATGATCTAATGCTTCAGAACCCTTTGCGACTGATAGGGTATGAGACCGAAAACATCCTCCCCAAAGGAGGCTTTGGCGCAGTACTGGCGCGGGCGGGCGTGGGAAAAACCGCTTTCTTGGTGCAGATTGCCTTTAACAGCTTGCTACGGGGCAGGAATGTTCTCCATATAAGCCTGGATGACCCCGTAGGAAAGGTCACTGCCTGGTACGAAGAGGTTTTCCGCAATATCGTCAATCGATACAACGTTCAGCAAAGAGATCAGCTCTGGGAGACCACCCTGCCGCACCGGTTTATCATGACATTCCGGGTAGAGGGTTTTAGCGTGCCAAAACTTGAGGAAAGACTGACCGATTTGACAGAGCAGGGTATCTTCTTTCCCCAGATGATTCTCATTGACGGACTTCCTTTTGATGAAACGGTTGAAAAGCCCCTGTACGATCTGAAAAGCCTTGCCAGAGACCATGCCATGCAAGTCTGGTTTGCTATTCAAACCCACCGCCATGAAAAGTCGGGCCCACAGGGCATGCCGGCGCCTCTTTCCCAAGTGATTGATCTATTTGAAGTGGCTGTAGAACTCCAACCCGTAGAAAGCCAGATCCATGTGAAGGCCTTAAAAGGGGCTACCACACCGACAGACCCTTCCCCCTTGTTGCTGGACCCTTCGACGATGCTGATCACCTGAAAAAATCGACCAGCACCCGAGGGTCATTGCCTCCTATGCCATCTACACCCATGTCAGCGTAAGTCTTAACGAGATGGGCGTCGTCAATATTCCATACAAAGACCGTCAAACCTTCCTTGTGAGCCGTGTCGACAAATGTCTTGTCAACAAAGGTATATTTCATCACGAGCGCATCCGCACGAACCTGGGCGGCGATGGAGGCGTCCACAGGACATCCCACGAATAGCACACCTGTCTTGATGCGGCTCTCTATCTCTTTCACCGTCTTTACAAGCCTATGCCAAAAAGAGATCACGTAGATGTTTTCCCAAAGGCCGTTTCTCTCTATGAGTTGCACGACCGGCTCTTCTGTCCCGGCTTCCTTCAACTCAATGACTAACCTCACCTTGCTACCAATGAAGTCAATGACCTCCTGAAGCGTGGGTATGGTCTCACCTTTGCCGGCATCAAGCTTTTTTATTGCCTCAAGTGTATAGCTGCTTACCGCCCCTGTGCCGTTTGTGGTCCGGTCCACAGTGGCGTCATGGATGACGACGATCTCATTGTCTTTGCTCAGGTGGACGTCGATCTCCACGGCATCCACCCCGATTTCCATGGCCGTGGCAATGGAGAGCAGGGTATTTTCAGGCGCCAGCGCTGCGGCGCCGCGATGTCCCATGATGATCATATGAACCTCGTGACCATCGTTTTCGATGGGCCCTGTGGGGACTGATGCTAAGAGTTGGCGACATAGAAACGCCATTTGCAAAACATGTCATCAGGATGAGGGTCGGGCGGTGCGAAAAGGCACTCCACCCTGATACGGTCGTCTACCTCCCGGGCAAAGCTTTGAAACTCGCCTCGGTGCATTTCCTTGCACACAAACTCATCCAAGCCTCGTCTGAGACGTGCCTCCTGAGTGGGGCAGGAGGGAACAGAGATGATCACTTCGTCCGGGTTTTCCTCAATCTGGTATCCTACGAGGATACACCACGGGAAATATCTCTGGGCTTTCACAAACCCCTTGAGGCCCTTTTCTCGGATCTGGAAGCGGGGCAGCAGGTCCTTGGCAGCCATGCCGGCCACCCGGGTCCAGACCTTCTCATTGATGCGCTCTGCGGTTGCCTGATCAAAACGCTCCGCCACATAGATGAACCAAAATGCGTCCATCACCCGGTAGTGCCAGAGAAGAAATTCGATGTATTTGCGGAGCCCGGCATCGTCCATGTTCTCGAAAATGTCCAGGTCCATGGGTGCCTCCCTTCAAGCCACCTGCCTCCCCTGAGTGAAAGGCAGATGCTTTACCTTCTCAGCGCCTCCAAAGACATGGTGGCCTTGCTGAATTTCACGCCGATTCCCCCGGGGCCGCCCCATGCGATCTTGCCAGTGATCTTGATGGGGTTTTCATAGTCAGAGGACGAAAAGGTCAGTGTAATCTCCTGCCCAACGACAAAGGGCATACGGGTTTCAATAAACACACCGCCGGCGCTCATGTTTGTAATGAAATCCTTAAACACACCATCCCGTGTACCGTAATCCACAGCCAAGAAGCAGGGCTCCCGGGTATGTTCCCTCCGGCGAGTGTGTTGCCAATCCTCCACCATGTCCAAAAGCGCCTGCTGTCGGGCTGGGGACATCTGGTTGATCAACGCTATCAAACGGGCGGTGACCTGTGAGTCGTTGGATTGTTCGACGGAATCTGTCATGGGCTCACCCCCTGATCAGGCTCAAAGGCCTCGCTTTCTAAGCCTTTGATCATTGTTCCCTTGCTTATATCGGGCCGGTCTTGTGCCGTCTCCTGAATCTTTTCCTCTTTGTGATTTCGCTTAAACCAGGCCTTGAGAATGGCCTGCACAAGGGTGGCCAGGGGAATCGCAAAAAATACACCCCAGAAACCAAATGTGCCTCCAAAGACCAAGACCGCCACGATGATAGCGACCGGGTGAAGGTTCACGACTTCGGAAAACAGCAACGTCACCAAGACGTTTCCATCCAGGAGTTGAATAATCACATACGCCACCACCGCATAAGCAAAGTCGGAACTCCATCCCCACTGAAAGTAAGCGATGGATGCCACCGGGAGCGCCATAACCGTGGCGCCGATGTACGGGATGAGGACTGACAGGCCCACGAAAAAGCTTACGAGCATGGCAAACTGCAACCCTAAAATGGCAAAGGTCACATAGCTGGCTACCCACACGATCAAGATTTCCCAGAACTTGCCGCGAACGTAGTTTCCGATCTGCCGGTCCACGTCCTGCCAAACCTCGCTCGCCAGACTCCGGTCCTCGGGCAAAAAACTTGTCAGCCACTGGACCAGACGTTCCTTGTCTTTTAACAAGAAGAAGACCAGTAAGGGTACGAGAAAGATGTACACTAGAATCCAGATGAGAGCGCCCACAGAGGCGATGGAAATGGACAAGACCCGTTGCCCCAGCCCAGTCAGTTCCGAGCGCAATACATGGATAAGGTCCATGACCTGTTGTTCGGAAATGAAACCCGGATAGCGTTCAGGCAGGCGCAACAGTTCTTGCTGGACCCAGGAAATCATGGAGGGCAGCTCCTGAACGAGCTGTTCGACCTGCTGCCACAACAGCGGCAGTAGCCTTAAGAGCAGGAACAGGAGGAACATCATGAAGGTGAGAAAGACCAAGAGCACCGCCACCAGGCGGGGTATCCTTCGCCGCTCCATACCGCCTACCAGCCCCTGCAGCAGGTATGCAATCACCACACTGGCAAGCACCGGGGCAAGCATGTCCCCAAGTATGATGATCACCACGGAACCGATAATAAGCAGGATAGCCAGGATGACGACCTGAGGGTCGGAGAAGTGGCGTCGGAACCAGGCGCTAATGAGATTCATAATGCTGCTTCTTCAACAGACGGTGAACGAGTGACATGGGTTGAACATGGTTTTTTGTCTGGTCAGAAGGGTCTGCCAGCATCCGTATCAGTGTCAGAACATGGCGCTGTCACAGATTCCTGCGAATCGCTTCCAGGAGTCTTCGCGACTTTGACTGATCCCCAAAGGTGCCGATGCGGATGGTAATCTTGGTTGAGGATTCGGCAAGAGAACGAATATCAATCCAAACCCGTTTTCCATCGGCCAACTGCGATTTGACTTTTGCCACCAGCTGGTCCTTTTTCTCCTCTTGAATGGGAAGTTCAAACTGCTTAAGTGCTGCAAGGGTAGCCGTGTAAACTCTCGGGAGAGGGACACTCAATTCTTGCTCCAATTTGCCTTTGACCCACACGACCGCTCCAGCGGTAGCAGCACCCCCTGCCACCAAAACTGCACCCGCACATCCAGAAACCTGAATGGCCAGAGCCAGGAAAAGCCCCAGACGGCCCAACCTTTTAAGCATACGCTGTCTCCTTTCTCCTATCACATGTCCTTTCAGCTTGCTTCAGGCGTCTTCAATTGTCAAGGATGGACCGACGGAGCAAGCCGTAGACTTGTCAAAAAACCCTTTCCGGAAGGGCAAACAATACGTCGACTAAACCGATGGACAATGATATCACCAGAGGGAAATTTTTCAATAAACTTCAAGACACACCCAGCTGTTTGGCTTGATCGCATATGTTACTCTGGGGAGCATCATATTGTTCGCACGTTGACGAGCCGTCAGGGGACATCTTTTTTGAGGGCAGGTCACTATATTCTCGACATGTTGTTCATACAACATCAGGCTTGACAGGGAGGGGGCATGTCCTTTAGGATCTTCAGCCGCGTTGAGTCAAAGAAAAACCGGATAAGTTGGCGTGCAATAACTCTAAGCCCCTGAGTTCGAGCCTTCTTTTAGGTCTCGCGGTGGAGCCCGGTCCAG
>Ga0180433_10011207_pt1 | contig 10658 bp, 7 predicted proteins | sample SS_ome_8_FD_132980 | JGI IMG/M metagenome (GOLD analysis project Ga0180433, IMG submission 132980) | Hypersaline lake sediment archaeal communities from the Salton Sea, California, USA - SS_1_D_1 metaG | ecosystem: Environmental > Aquatic > Non-marine Saline and Alkaline > Hypersaline > Sediment...
AATATGATTAGGACCAGCCCAGTAATCACCCACCGGTTCCGGGGTATGATCTCCTAAAAAGATTGCTCCGGCAGCAGTGATAGAATCAAGGATTGATTCCGGATCTTTTATCATGAGTTCCAGGTGTTCAGGCGCTATTCTGTTGATTATGTTAATTCCCTGTTCCTGCGTTTTTGCTAAAATAAAAAACCCATTATTGATAACAGAAGCACTGGCAATCTCTTTCCGGGGAAGTGCCTCTATCTGAGACAGTACTTCTTTCCTGCTTTGCTCCAAAATATTCCTGTCATCAGAGATAAGTATAGCCCGGGCATACACATCGTGTTCAGCCTGAGATAGAAGATCACTGGCAATCCATTCCGGGTTCGCATTTGAATCTGCGAGTATCACAATCTCACTGGGCCCGGCCAGGGAATCAATGCCGATTGTCCCATATACCTGACGTTTGGCTTCTGTTACATATATATTTCCCGGACCGGTTATCTTATCCACAGGCTGAATGGATTCCGTTCCGTAGGCTGCTGCAGCAACTGCCTGAGCTCCTCCCACAGCATGAATTTCCTTAACTCCCATCAGAGCCGCTGTTGCAATAATATAAGGATTGATCTTACCTGTTTCTGGATCCGGAGGTGAAACCATGACTATTTCTTGTACTCCTGCGATCTGAGCCGGGATAACATTCATCAGTACGGATGAGATCAGGGGCGCTGTACCCCGGGGCACATAGACTGCAACTCTGTTAATGGGGATTCTCTTTCTGCCCACATAACTTTCGGAACATCTCAGGGTCCAGCTTTTTAAACTCTCCAGTTCCTGCTGATGAAATGTGACTATATTTTCAGCAGCTTCAGTAAAAAGACTGACTGTTTCAGACGGAATATTCCTGGCAGCATCCAGCTCATCAACAGTAATAGAAACTGTATCTCTTTCTACTTCATCATACTGTAAAGTATAGTCAAGGATAGCTTCATCTCCATATTTCCGCACATTTTCAATGATACCACTTACTGAATCAATGACTTCCTGATCAATGACTGCAGTATCATCGATAAACATATAATCATCCGGTGAATCACATATGGGAAGTATGGTTTCGGTGATAGATTTTGTTTCAATCATAAACCCCTCCTAAGATTTTTATATATTTTTTACTGTTATCCATTATCCATATATTTTTAAACACAGAGGACACAGAGGAAAAATAAAATATTCATACCTTTTTTCCCCTCCACCACGTGATCTTTTAAATAATTAATCGCTTAATACCACTCTTTAATCTTTCCACATTAAAATTAAGTAGATCTCTGTGGTTTCATTTTTTGTGCCTCTATTTAAAAAATCACCTTATTCAACGGATACTCAATAATATCCCTGGCTCCGTGTTCCTGTAATGTGGGAATGATCCTGCGTACACACTGTTCTTCTACAATTATTTCCAGGGCTGCCCAGTCTGAATTGATCAGTGGAGAAATTGTGGGATTTTTCATAGCTGGAAGTATGGGCAGAAGTAAATCAATATATTTTTTCTCAATATTAAATTTAAGACCAACCCGGTTACGGGCATTGATGGCTCCCTGCAGCAGGGTGGCAACAGTGTCAATTTTTTCTCTCTTTTTTGGATCTTCATAGCTGTTCTGATTGGCTATAAGTCTGGTGGTTGATTCCATGATGGTATCCACCACCCGCAGTTTATTGGCCCGCAGAGAAGAACCGGTTTCGGTGAGCTCCACGATGGCATCTGCCAGATAGGGTGCTTTTACTTCGGTTGCACCCCAGGAAAACTCCACCTCGGCCTCAACTCCTTTCTTTTTCAGAAAGGCTCTGGTAAGATTCACTGCTTCTGTGGCAATACGTTTGGACTGCAGGTCTTTTATGGAGGTAACCGGTGAATCCTCCGGTACCGCCACCACCCACCGAACCGGTCTGAATCCGTTTTTCCCGTAGATCAGCTCACACACATCCACAATGGTACATCCGCTCTCTTCTATCCAGTCCTTACCCGTGAGCCCGGCATCCAGCACTCCATTCTCAACATAGCGAGCCATCTCCTGCGCCCGCAGCAATACTCCTTCCATTTCCGGATCATCACAGTCTGCAAAATAATTGCGTTTGCGAACCGAAAATTGAAAACCAGCTCTCTGCATCAGGGTCAGAGTGGATTCCTGCAGGCTTCCTTTGGGCAGACCAAATTTCACTATCATGACATCCTCCGTTACATGGTAACCACAGAGTACTCAGAGAACACATATTGTTTTTATATTAATTTTTCTCTGATCTTTCTGTGGTTTTTTCCACTGTGATCTCTGGAGACTGTCGAAAAAGTCAACTGACGTCTTTGCGAGGAGCGCAGCGACGAAGCAATCTCCTTGAGTTAGGTTAAAAATCTAGGGGATTGCTTCGTAAAAAAACACCCGCAATGACATATTCAAGACTTTTTCGACAGTCTCCTGTAATTTTTTATATGTTTTCAGAGGATCCTTCAGGTGAGATTCGGAAGGTGGGGATAATACAAATAAAAAAATCCCGGGCCTTCCGGTGAGTATCTCACCTGAAGAACCCGGGATTAACATCTCTTATGTCACATTACAGCACCGGTACTACAGATGAAACCTCATCTGAATCATAAACCAATGCATACAATGTGACATGAATATATTCATTTACTTTTCCTTAATATTGCCCAGAATATAATACAAAAAAATATATTTGTCAAGTTTTTTCTTGACATTCTAAGATTAAATTATTAGGTTTTCTATGTTTAATTCCACTTTTGATTAATTCTTGCGGGGGATAAATTCTTCTACACTTACATATTGGACAGGAATTTTTGGTTTTAGGTATAATGTTTCTGGGTTTAGACAAGTTTAAAAATTAGTGTTTGGTAGTGAATATACTGTTGCGCAGTAGATGCAATAACAGGTTAAAACATGAAACATCTAGGTAAAATTCTGGAGTATATATGAAAATAACAGCTATTGATGTGTTCTGTGGTATAGGTGGACTTTCTTATGGATTGAAAAAGGCAGGCATATCTGTACTTGCAGGTATTGACTTAGATAAAACATGCCGATATGCTTATGAAAAAAATGTAAAAGCAGAGTTTTACCTAAAGGATATCTTGCAATTTCAAGGTAATAAATTATATAAAAAATACTGGTCAGATAGAAATCAAGTAAAAGTTCTAGCAGGATGTGCACCTTGTCAACCTTTTTCCACTCACTCTAATAAAATCAAGAATAGAAAACAATCACAGAAATGGCAATTAATAAATGAATTTAAAAGATTGGCAAATGAAATGTTTCCAGATATAATAACGATGGAAAATGTTCCTAATCTAGCAAAACAAATAATATTTAGAGATTTCGTTTTTTTTCTGGAAAGTAAAGGCTATTTCGTGTCATATTCAAATGTCTATTGCCCCGACTATGGAATACCACAAACACGAACTAGGCTTGTCCTTCTTGCTTCTAAATTTGGGAAAATTGAATTGATCCCAAAAACAACAAAAAAGGATAAATATAAAACCGTTAAAGAAACTATAGGTGAATTAGAACAAATTTGTGCCGGGCAAACTTCAAAACAAGATCCACTTCACAAAGCACGTCACTTTACAAATATCAACATGGCAAGAATAAAGCAATCCAAACCTGGTGGTTCTTGGCGAGATTGGGATGAATCCCTTTTATTGCCATGTCATAAAAAAAGAACAGGAAAGACATATTCGTCAGTATATGGTAGGATGCGATGGGAAAAACCCTCGCCTACGATTACGACACAGTTTTATAATTACGGAACTGGACGTTTCGGTCATCCCGAACAAGACAGGGCATTATCGTTGAGGGAAGGTGCATTATTACAAACTTTTCCTAAAGATTATGTATTCATTGATCCCAGCGAAAACGAATTTTCAATACAAAGACTTGGTATACATATAGGAAACGCAGTTCCAGTTAAACTTGCCGAAATCATCGGCAAAAGCATAATCAAACATTTAGAGAGTAATCATGCCAAATAATAACCAATTTACTTTCGAAATTTCTCTAAGCGTTTTAAACCACTTAGGTAGAAATCTTTATCGTAGTTTTATAACAGTTCTCGGCGAAACTATATCTAATTCTTGGGATGCCGATGCTGAAAATGTATGGATATATATAAATAGGGAAGAAAACTATCTCGTCATCAAGGATGATGGACATGGAATGACTACGGATGATTTCCAAAATAAATTTCTAAAGATTGGATATTCAAAAAGAAAAGAAGGCAATACCAGATCAAAGAAAAAAAGACCCTATATTGGTAGGAAAGGAATTGGTAAGTTAGCTATGCTATCCTGTGCTGATAGAATATCAGTAATATCAAAGACAGAGAAAAGCGATTATATAGGGGGGACAATTGATAACTCTGGTTTGGATGAAGCAATAAATCAAGATTTGACACCACAAGAATACATGCTCAGAACTTGGGAAAAAGAAATATTTTCTGATTATATCCAAAACCATACCAAAGGGACGATTGTACATTTCGATACTTTAAAAGAAGGAATAAAGAACACAATAGACTATCTAAAATATGTAATAGCGCTATATTTCCGTTTTTCATTAATAGACAGTGAATTCAATATTTATTTGAATGAAGAACCAATTACGATACAAGATTTGGACAAACTTGCCGAAAAAACTCAATTCCTATGGATAATCAATGAACTTGATGATCCCTATATCACTAGAGTTAGAAATGAATTCAATGTATTAGAGGAAGAGAGTTTAGATATTGATGTAGAAATAAATGGTTTCATTGCCTCCGTTGAAAAACCAAAACACTTAAAAGTTCTTGGAACTGAAGAAAAAGCTTCGATAGATCTCTTTGTAAATGGGAGATTAAGAGAAAGAGATATAATCAAACACATTCCAACAGCCCGGCTCCCAGAAAATTATTTATATGGGCAAATCCATTATGATAATCTCGATGACGAAAACGATAGGTTCGCAACTAGCAGAGAAGGGATAAAAGCAGATGATCCAAAATATGCAATGTTGTTGAACAAACTTAAGAATCATGTTATCAACAAAATAATTAATCAATGGGATAAATGGAGACAAAAGCATAGGAAACCAGGCGATTCAGAAAATATGTCTATTTCAAAAAAAGAAAGAAGGGCTAGAGAATTATTCAATGTTGTTTCTGATGAATATTCTCTACCTAAAAAATCTAAAAATAAGGGTAAAATAGATCATTGGGTAAAAGAGTTGGCAGATGATGCCCAGTTCAATTTTTCCTCTTATGCGGAGTGTTTTGTTTCAGAAAACCTTCTTAGAATGTATATTAAAGAAAAACGTATAAAACTTACGGATGAATCTATGACAAATATAAATGAATATAAAAAAAGAGAAAAAAGGGATAAAGACGCTGCAAATTTAAGTATAGAATTAAGACAAGGTAATTCTGTTTTATCTTATTTAGATATGGATGGATTAGCAAATCTTATTGATAAACCAGTTGATCCACATAAAAAAGCAGGGATAGCAAGGGATGCAAAAGAATATAAACCTATTAGAAATGCTTTAGCTCATACAGCCCTATTAACTAATCTAGCCAAGAATAAATTAACAACAGTATACGAAAATATAAAGGAAAGAGTAAGGGCATTATTAGCTGGAAAGTGACCCCAAACTTTTATAAATGACAAATCAACTAAAAAAAAATAACAAAAAGTCAAAAAATCCAAAACCATCATCTAATGCAGCAATTAAAAGGATGAAAGCTGCCAAACCAAAAGACACTGCACCTGAAAAGGCACTTCGCTCAGCACTTCATAAGAAAGGATTACGGTTTCGAATTGATGTAAAGCCCATCAAAAAATTAAATAGAAAAGCAGATATCCTTTTTCGACCTTCAAGGGTAGCAGTGTTTGTTGATGGATGTTTCTGGCATGGTTGCCCAATTCATGGTACACAAGCTAAAGCAAATGCCGAATTTTGGGCTCAGAAAATAAAAAAAAATAAAAAACGCGATAAAGATACAGTAATTCGTTTAAAAAGGGCGGGATGGAAAGTTATTAGAGTTTGGGAACATGAGAACCCAGAAGAAATAGCTCAAGAAATTTATAATATTATTATGAAACGACTGACACCCTGAAATAAAAGTAAATAAATAAAGTGTATATACTAGTGGTTTTGAGGAATTTTCTCGCTCCCTAGGTACAGGGTCTTTATTAATTTTTTAAATAGAAGATTTTTTCAGCTACTAATTTTGAATAAAATTTTATTCAATTTTTATATTATTATTTTTTTTTGAGAAATTAAGCAAAAAACTTGACAAAATCATAAAAATTCATTAAATTATCTTAAATTTATTATCGGGACATAAATCATTAAAGAACAAAAACTTATTTATGATGAAATACCTTTAGGGGAAAAATAAAAAACATCAATCTTTATCATATTTTGATCAAGATTGGTTTTTTTTTGAGAATTATTGTGACTAATAAATCGGGATAAAAATGATTTGGTTATTTAAATATGAACCAATATTTTTAACTTTTTGGTCTTCTTTAGCATTGGGTTATTTCTCATTGATGTATTATAACGAAGTAGATCGTATTCGTAAATTAATAGCAATAAATACAACATTTGATAAAAAACGTTGGTATGAATTTAACCGGCATCATTTTCTCAATAATCTATTTAGCATTATTAGTGGCATAACATTTGCTGTTTCTTTTGAATTGGCAATTATATACTATAACTCTATATTGGATAAGGTATTTTTATTTATGATCTTAGGTATATTTTATCATGCAACTTTAATTTTTTTTACTGCTTGTTTGACAGGAAAAACTTATTCAGGTATAACTAGGTTATATCCTATTTTGTTATTTTTATTTAAAATCTTGCCAATTATAGTTTTGATTTTACTACTAAGTAAAATAATTTTATAATAATACAATAAACAAGGTAAAAACATGAATTGGAATACTGTTAAAAAAATATTTATACCATTAACAAGCTGGCTCTTTGGAGCATTAATTTTAACTTTGCCTTTTCTTTATTTGACCAGTGAAAAAAGGATACAAAAAGAAAGAAAATATTGGGATGATATAGATACTATACTTAAAATGGAAAGTACAAAAGGTAGTGATACTGACTTGATGAAAGCTTTTGAGAGTAAAAATAAAGCTATTGAATATAACTATAAAATTGTATTAGATCCAGAAACTAAATTTGAAAATAAAGCAATTGCAGAAAGGAGTGCTCTTCATTCAAAGCTAGGAATGATGAAATTATTAATGGATATTGATCCAAAATTTGCAAATTATGATTGGAAAATTATAGAATTTAAAGAGGTTATTCAATTTACTAAAGAGTTAAAAACACTACATAATCAATTTCACTTTAAACTGAAATATGAAAGTGGTGCACCAACAAGTATTATGCCATTGGAATTATTCTTTGAATTAGGAACAGCACCACCAAAGGATTTGAAAGAATCATTGGTAGTAGAAAATATATTGATAAATAAAAAATATTCTACTGATGAAATTGAATTTGACGCAGTTGGAACTCAAGGAGCTTCTTCTCCTCTTTGCAAAATCACAATCCCAGTAAAATTAACAGATTTAAGAAATGGGAAAATAATTGAATTATGTATTAAATTTCCCCCAGTTAATCAAAAATTTCCATATTCATTATATTCCCATCATATTCATAGATATAAAAGAGGTGTAAATTTAGTTGAGGTCTTTATGGATTTTGATTTACCTGTTAATATTGTACATTTTGATGTTGATGAAACCAGAAGACCTAAAATAATAAAATTACCAGAAAATTTTAAAATTATAAATAAAAAAGAGAGAGATGATGGGAGAACGCTTAAATATCACTTTAAAATAATTAATCCTAAAAAACCAATTGTTATGGCTTTTCTTATGTATAATAAAGCTAAAAATTTTTCAATGTAGATTATATTTAATAATATCTATTAAGTATTGATTTAAATAAAAACTTATTCTTTTCTTAACTCAATAATATTAATTTAATATACTACTCACTCAACAGTGGCTTTTACTATTAGCATAAATAGTTCATATTTACATAAAACTTTCATGGTAAGTATCTGGCAAGTGTTTTTTTTATAAACCTCATTTTCATAGAGTACACATTCACATATTAAATATTTTCTCACTCCACAGGGTTCCCGACTCCTACGGAAAGAAATATCCCCCCTGGTTCCCAAACTCCAGAGTTTGTGTGAAAACGTCTTGAACATGGCACATAGAATCAGTAAATTATAAATAATAATTTAGGAGATTTTATACGACGGGTGACCCTAACAGTACAAAATAGGTAAAGCTTAACTTGTGTGGCATTGCCTTGAGGCAATGCTTTTAACAGGCACGGCCTAAAGCATGCCCTCAACTTGATTGGGGGGCACGTGCCACACAAAATAAAAATTATTTGAATAAGGCACCTGTCGATCTTTGAGGCAAAAAAAAACAATAAATAAAAACACAGAATCAGTCAATGTACCATAAACAATTAACATTATTTTTATTATTTTTCTTAGTATTACCATCAATTTTATATCCCCAATCAAATAAAGTGCTCATCCAGGAATTAAAGGTATTAAATGAACATTTGGATGATCTTTATAATACCAAAAGATTATCTAAATCTGCAAACCTGACAAATAAAATTATCAATACAAAAAATCAAATTTGTCATACAAAGAAAAAGTTACATGAAGTCTCCAATGACCTTGATAATCCTGTTTATTTCGATAATAATATTTATCTGGATCATAATGTTGATCTGCTTGATTTTTATGTGTATGACTATAGTAACTCATATTACGAAGTGCATGCCAGGATCAAAAACAAACAAAGAAAATACCTGGAATGGGTAAAACTGAGATATAATTTATATTCAAATGGATCATTCATTGGTACTGATTATTCATATATAGATTTTGAAAGTTATGGCTATTCAGGCATTTCACCTTATAAATATTCCTTCATCGAAACCTATATTGATAAAGCTGCTTTTGACAGTATTGCCTATGAAATAGAATATGATATTGAGAATGGTCAGGATGATATTTTATGGGACCAGATATTAGATTTGCAATCCGTTGTCATTCAGCCATCTGGTAATTATTATGAATGGGAAGGTGTTGTGCATAATGGTTATAATTATTCAATGAAATTTCCGAAAGTCTTCGCCTGTATATTCAAAGACTCAAATATGGTTTGTTGTGATTTTACTTATCTGGATGTGCAGAATGATTCTCTGCCTGCAAACAGCTCAGGAGTTTTTGATTCCTATATTGATTTACCAATCAATTATGATGAAATCAAATACTATTTACAGTATGCCCTGTATTCCTTAGAAGGTTCGGACAATCTGCCTCCTAACAGACCAATCTTTACTGAAAACAGCTATTCCGGTCAAAGTCGTGAAAATATACCATTTGATATATTTGTCATAGATCCAAATGGGAAGTCACTTGATGTATTACTTGACTATGGTGATAATTCACCCATGAATTGGGAAGGCGGATTCTATTCCGGGTACAATACAAGTGTCGAACATGCTTTTGCTGCAGATGGGCAGTTTTTTATAAAAGCAAAATCGAAAAATAATGCCCTCGAGAATAATTGGTCAGACAGTGTCATTGTCGATATCACTCAATCCACTGCACCACAGCTGATCCAATCAGATTTTGATTCAGCCAGATACAAAAATTATTATTCGAAACAACTTAATGCTTCAGACGGTATTCCTCCATATTCATGGCATATTACAAACGGCTCTTTACCAGATGGATTAAACCTGAATTCCAGCAGTGGTTTCATATCTGGTCTGCCCACAAAATCCGGTAATTTCGGATTTACTATTACTGTGTCAGACGCAGGCACCCCTTCCCTGTCTGATGAAGGTGAATATAGTATATATGTAATCAATAATCGTCCTGTAATAACATCCGAGGATACTGTTAAAACCTACATCAATACTCAAATTACCTATACAGCTACAGCAACAGATCCGGAAGGAAATATGCTGACATATGGTTTTATCCATTATCCCTCCTGGCTGTCAGAAACAAATAGTACATTATCCGGCACTGCACCAGGCACAGCTATGGATACTTCTTTCTCAGTTATCACCTCGGACGGTGAACTATCTGATACATTAAAAGTTACTTTGATAGTAACCGATCAAACATCTGTTGTATCTCACAATGCTGTCCCCACATCATATTACCTGTTACCAATATTCCCGAATCCTTTCAATCCTCAAGCAAATATAAAAATTGGTTTACCTGAAGAGATATATGTAACTATTAATATTTACGATATAAATGGAAGGATCATTGAAAAAAAATATGAAGGTACTTTAGAACCAGGATATCATACTTTTTTATGGAACGCTGTTGGCAAGCCATCTGGTACTTATTTTATAAAAGTACAGTCAAGTACTTTTTCGAAAGTTGCAAAGTGTTTGTTGTTAAGATAAGATCAGTCTGGTACGGCATTAACGCTCGGGGCTGTATCAAAACCAATTTTTCGGATTTAGGCTGAAGCTTCTATGCAATAACGAGAATTTTCAGAAAATGTGGTTTTCAGCAAATAAATCAGAATATTTTTTTGGCACAAAATATAT
>Ga0180433_10011210_pt1 | contig 10656 bp, 9 predicted proteins | sample SS_ome_8_FD_132980 | JGI IMG/M metagenome (GOLD analysis project Ga0180433, IMG submission 132980) | Hypersaline lake sediment archaeal communities from the Salton Sea, California, USA - SS_1_D_1 metaG | ecosystem: Environmental > Aquatic > Non-marine Saline and Alkaline > Hypersaline > Sediment...
AATATACAGTACGTTATCATGCCCGAAGGTGAAGGACATGGTTCGACCATATATGTAATAGAGGTCAATCCGCGCTCCAGCCGTACAGTTCCTTTTCTTTCCAAGGTCACGGGAGTGCCGATGGTTAATGTAGCCACAAAGGTCATGTTGGGTTCCAGTCTCGCTGAGCAGGGTTATCCTTCAGGTCTGTGGAAAAGACAAAAGCTTGTAGCGATTAAGGCTCCCGTATTCTCCATGACCAAGCTTCCTGGAGTAGATTCACTTTTGGGGCCGGAAATGAAGTCCACGGGTGAAGTGATGGGGATTGATTACGATTTCAAAGCGGCTCTAGCCAAAGCGCTTGTGGCCAGCAGGTTGAATTTAGCTGCTCAAGGAGCAATTCTTCTGAGTATAGCGGATCGAGATAAAGCTATGGCAATTCCCATTGTTAAGAAGCTATCCCAGGTAGGGTATGGAATATATGCTACTGAAGGCACGTCGTCAGTTATAGAAGCCGCCGGTTACAAGGTGACTATGGTAAGTCAAAAATTGGGTGAAGGTCATCCCAATGTAGTCGATATAATCCAGGACGGCACGGTCAATGCTGTAGTCAATACAATTACCGGAGGAGGTCAAGTTCCCATGCGTGATGGATTCTATATTCGCCGGGCTGCTACTGAGCGGCGTATTCCCTGCTTTACATCTATAGACACCGCTCGTGTAGCTATAGAGGCCTTGCTTTCTGACGGACAGAAGATTAGTATCCAACCATTGTCGGACTATTTACACAAACCTGGATAAGATTCATAGTAACAATGAAACGAATTAGTGCAGCTATAGTATCCAATATCGAAGTATTGCCCGGTGCATTTCTTCTGAAAATTAGGGCACCCGAACTATGTGCAACAGCGAGACCGGGGCAGTATGTCATGGTGCGTTGTGGTGATAGCACCGAAATGCCCCTGAGAAGACCCTTAAGTATCCATCGTGTTTATCCGGATGGCAGAATCGGTCTGCTATTCGCGAATGTTGGTCGTGGTACAGAGTGGCTGTCTCAATGTAAGACGGGAAGTAGCCTTGATATGTTTGGTCCTCTGGGAAATGGGTTTTCAATCGATCCAGCATCTCGGCAGTTGCTATTAGTGGCGGGAGGAATTGGCATTGCTCCATTGGTATATTTAGCAGAATTTGCGCAGAGATCAGATCTTTCGGTGAAATTGGTCTACGGATGCCAAACGGAGTGCCAGCTCTTTCCCAAGAAGCTTTTACCCTGTGGAGTTGAATTGATTGCGTCTACGGAGGATGGCTCTTTCGGCATTAAAGGAATGGTGACTGAAATACTCGGTCAGTTTGTTTCAGAAGCAGATCAGATTTTCGCCTGTGGCCCTTTGGCCATGTATAAAAGGTTGTCGGAAATAAGCAGCCAATTAGGAAACAAACCGGTGCAGGTTCTTTTGGAGGTGGTGATGGGGTGTGGGGTTGGGGCCTGTCTTGGGTGCAGTATTAATACTAAGAACGGACGCAAACTGGTATGTAAAGATGGACCGGTTTTCGATTTGAATGACATTATCTGGGATGAAATAAAAACGCCTCCCCGAAGGGGAGGCGCATAACCGTTTTTTAATAGAAAAGCTTTCTATGTTAAACCCATTGTACCTTTGAAGGGAGTGATACGACCGCAGTCCCAGGCATAGTGGGCTCGTCTCGCTGGTTAAGTGTCTTGATCTCGATTTCGACCAGCCACTCCTTTTCCTCCTGCCATTTCTTAGTTACTGTGCCGCGAAGGTATTGTGTATCACCGAAGACATTAAACAGTGTACAACGAGCGCTGACTTTCTTCAGGAATCCCTCATCTCCCATCCAATTGCACATGAGGTGTCCAATCCATGCAAATCTCTGCATACCAAGGTCATAGGCCACAGGTACGCCAATGGCATCAGATTTGTCTGACTCATAGTGAACGTCAGACATAGGTTCATACTGACCTGTTGTCTCGTCCTTGATACCCCACTTTGGATGCCTCTTCATATACTTGCGGCGTATTCCATGGGCTCCCTGTCCGCCGCCGATTCCAACCCAGAACTCTACCATGTCGGTTTGACCAAGTGGTCCTTTAACCACGGGTGATAACTCGTCACCTATATTCACATCTTCCCAGAAACGGCTAACATTACCTCTTACTTCCTCAGCTTCGTAAGCAGCGTCAATAGCGGCACTCTGCTCGGGTGTATACTTATGTTTGGTAACGTGATCGTATTTGCCTCTTTCCTTGGCTGCGGTTCTCTCGATACGCATGGTCTCTCGTATCTCCGTAGCTACAACTTCGTCTCTCTGATTGCGATATACCACTCGTCCAATCTGTAGAAACTGGCGTCCACCCATTCTACCTTTCTTCTCAACTAAATCCAGTGGATAGTCGACGCAGGTGAGCTCATCGTTGACATGAATGGTCTTGAACCATTCCCAATGGCATCCACAATGGAAAGCATGCACACCGGGCAATCCTTCCATTCCCTGGGGACAGGCTACGGCAATAGGAAAAAACGGCGGTGCGATGATGTGGCCATACCGTGTTCTGATAGCATAACTTGGATCGCGAAATAGTGGATTGTCATCCCCGATACCGTTACAGAATTGCCTGATTGCATCCTTGGATGCGACTTCGTTTTGACGAATCATGTAATAGGGAACTCCGAACTTCTCCCTCATTTTTGCTAAACCTTCTTCGGTTATCTTTCCGAAGGTTGGGACCTGCTTATCTGCCATACTTTGATTTCCCTCCTTGGTTCTATTAGCGCAAAAGCACTCAGTCAACCATTATAGCAAAAAGGAAAACTATTCTCTAGTTTACGATCAGAAGTGCATGTGGATTATGGTATAGGTCTTACCATAATGGTTTGTTCACGGCTGGGCCCAACGGATATGATGCTAATGGGGCATTCGATTAGCTCTTCAATTCTTTTTAAATAGGTTTGTGCCGCTGAGGGTAAGTCTTGGAAGCGACGTATATCGTTGGTGGAACACTCCCAGCCGGAAAGCTCTTCGTATATGGGTTCACATTCCTCCAAAATGCTGAAGTCAGCCGGAGGGCGACTGTATACCCGCTCTCCCACTTTGTAGGCAGTGCATATTTTGATGGATGAGAATACATCGAGGATATCGAAGCGAGTAATAGCTGCGCCGGTAAAGCCATTGGCCAATGTACTGTATCGCCCGACTACAGCGTCAAACCAGCCACATCTACGAGGTCGACCTGTGGTCGTACCATATTCGTGCGCCCGATCCCTGATTAAATCCCCGTTCTCGTCCTTGAGCTCAGTGGGCATCGGACCGCCACCTACCCTGGTCGTGTATGCCTTGAATATGCCAATTATTCCATCCATTTTTGTTTGGGGCAGTCCCATCGTTGGAGATACTCCACCTACCGCGGCCGAGGTTACAAAAGGATATGTGCCGATATCAAGGTCGAGCATGGTACCTTGTGCACCCTCAAGCAGGATGAATTCACGTCTGTCCAGCGCCTCCTTAATCAGCAGGTCAACTTCACGAACATAAGGAGCTAGTTTCTCTCCCCATTCGCAGCAATTTTTAAAAATATCATCGAAAGAGAGCGGTGTACTATCATAGAGCTTGGTTAGCAGATTATTTTTCTGCTCTACCAGCGGAGGAAGACGTTTCTGCAGTACTTCTTTATTAAGCAGATCACACATGCGAATGCCTGAGCGAGACGTCTTATCTACGAAGGCCGGACCAATGCCTTTTAACGTGGTTCCTATCGCACCCTTGCCCCGAGCCTTTTCTTCCAGCCCATCGAGGAGAATGTGGTACGGCATAATTACATGTGCCCTGTCGCTAATGAACATATTGCGTAAATCGATGTTCTTCTGTTTTAGGGTATCGATTTCTTCCAGAAGACTTGCAGGATCAATGACTACTCCGCTGCCTATAAGGCATATTACCGCGGAATAAAAAATTCCGGATGGAATAAGATGCATACGGAACTCACCTTGACTATTGACAACCGTGTGACCGGCATTATTACCACCAGAGAATCGTACGACTACATTAGCCTTCTCGGCCAGCATATCTACTATTTTCCCCTTGCCTTCGTCTCCCCACTGTGCACCGATGATAGCTATTGCCGGCATTATGCCACTTCCTTCAGCCTATTTGTATTTTATTCGGCTTTTAAACATAATAAAAGCGGAGAGGGTGGGATTCGAACCCACGGTACCCAATGGGTACACGCGCTCTCCAGGCGCGCCTGATCGTCCACTCCAGCACCTCTCCACGGAGAGGGTGGGATTCGAACCCACGGTCCGCTAAATACGGACACCGCTTTTCGAGAGCGGCACCTTAAACCTCTCGGACACCTCTCCCCGTTCTGTACAATATTCAGCTTTGCTTGCAAACCAACAGCATGCTATTATATACGAGCACATTCGTGAGGTCAAGGTTACCATAATGTGGGTTGCGTTCCTGTAAAAATCCTATAAATTAACATAAAATATATACTATGGGTATAGAAATAGGCATAGACCCCGTGATATTTACCGTCGGAGGTTTTGAGATCCGATGGTACGGCGTAATATCGGCAATAGGAATGGCTGTTGCCATAATAATTCCTATTTTGTTGGCAAGAGGTAAAAATACAGGTGTTACCAGAGAGCAAATTCTTTCCATAGCGCCATGGGCGATCCTTGGCGGTATTGTCTTTGCCAGGCTGATTCACGTCCTCGATAAGTGGAGTGAAATCTATTCCAAAGACCCATGGAGTATATTTGGCTTAGAGGGACTGGGTATATTCGGTGCGATCATAGGTGCTACTATTGCAGGTGTGATCTATGCAAAGATCGCCGGATTTCCTATCGGAAAAATAGCTGATCTGGCGGCACCTGGGGCTATTCTTGGCCAGGCAATTGGAAGGATTGGTTGTATTATTAACGGATGCTGCTACGGAGAGCCGACTGATCTACCGTGGGGCGTGTTCTATACTCACCCCAGTTCCGAAGCGTTCAAGGAAGGACATACCGAGATCGTTCATCCGACACATGCATATGAGTTGCTGTTTGATCTAGCGCTCTTCGGTGTACTAATGTTGCTCAGAGGAAAGTTACGCCGGGATGGGGCTCTTTTTCTTATCTATTTGATTGCATACTCTATAGGCCGCTTTCTTATAACGATGCTGCGAGTAAACGATCCATTTCTCTTCGGACTGATGGAGGCACAGGTTATATCAATCATTGTAGTCGTTATTGCCGTCCCCGTACTCGTCTGGCTATATAAACGACCTGTTCCGAGAATTGAAAAAGTTCCAGTGGATAACAACAGCTCAACTTCGCAAGCGTCAGATGGAGTTGCCGAGGAATAGATCGATTACTTATTAGACCATTGTCCCTTGTTTCGCTGCCGAGAGGATGATTTTTGTTGGTCGGATGGCATGAGCAGACTTCTATAATCAGGGGCAAAAATAGGGATTACATTACTCAGTTTGGGATCCATCAACCTCGAGCTCAACCGAGCTTCTATTCCCTCCAAAAAACCGGGTATTGTGAAAACCGTCGCGAGTCTCGAATTATAGCGATAGTTTAAGAGCTGGTAGAGTTTCTCCCGAGCCCAGGGTGTACTGCTTTCTGTTCCAAGGTCATCCAAAATAAGTAGCGGACTTGTTTTGATGCTTTCGAATAGTTCATCATAGGTTGTTTTACTTTCGGGGCCGAATGTGGAGCGAAGGTGATCGAGAAGGTCCGGTACCACGGCGAAAAAAACTGGACGCCCTGCTCTCAGTTGATAATTAGTTATCGCAGCGGCAAGGTGTGTCTTCCCACAACCGTGCGCACCTAACAGCACTAGCCAGTTCTCGGGTGTTTCAGCGAAGCGCCGAGCCTCCGTTAAAGCAATTTGCAGGCTTTCTCTGCCCTTGGCATCAGCGTTCATGCCCCGTGCATCGAAGGTTTCAAAGGATTTGTCGGCGAGAAATTCCAGTGTCAAACCGCCTATTTGCTGAAGTAGAGGCAAATGAGGTCTCTCCAGTTCGTATTGCTGGGCAATCTTGGTATCCTGTAGACGTGAAACCAGCCGCTCGTCAAGTTGATCGAATCCGTTAGTGGTTATAATTGTAGGTAGTTCCGCATTGAACCTGTGATTGAGGATTTGAAATAGTTTTTCTTCGGCCCATGTTGTCGTGTTGTGACTACCTAAATCATCGAGGATGAGGAGCGATGCGTTTCTTACCCTTTCGAAAAGCTCATCATACGCGACATCACTGTTTGGACTGAACGTAGTTCGAAGGTGATCCAATAAATCTGGGACGAAAACAAAAAACGTATAGTGCGTCTGTTGAAGCTGATAGTTGGCAATAGCTGCCGCCGTATGTGTTTTGCCACATCCGCTGGGGCCTGTTAATACCAGCCAACCTCGTGGTTCTTTTGCATAGGCAAGCGCAGCCTTGTAGGCCCGGGAAAATCGTTCTCTATTTCGCGGATCATCGCTTCTTCCCTCCGGTAGTAGGTTATCGAACGTAAGACGGGTGAGCGGGCCTAGATTGCTGTAGCGTTTGAGGCGATCCTGCCTCTCTCGGTCATATTTCTGTTCGGTGCACTGACATGGGATTAGAGTCCCGAAATCCGGGTGATCGAAAGGCACATCGGGACTTAACCACCCCATTCCTTTACACAGCGGGCATAGTTCCTCACTATCTTGATCTGCGCAGTCATTTCTTGAGGAGGTGTCCGTAGCGTCTGTAGTATTCTTCTGGATCTGACTCCGCTTTAATATATCTCCCAGATTTTCCATCACCTTTGCCTTCTGCTGCCCATCGCTCTAATATTCGTGAAATATATCTCCAGTTTCGCCTATTAAGATCTACTGCTTCTTTAAAGGCATCTTCTAGCCATTGCGCTGGATAGCGTTTCTCAGCTTCCTTAAGTTCTTCGGTGATTATAGGAGAAAGCAGTCCGATATTTTGTTCGTAGAGATCAAAGATATTAGGGCGTTTGGGAGGAATTGTGAATGGTTCTATTGTAATCAATTCCCCTAGTTGGATGATACCGCTTTGTATTCTATCAATTGCCGTCCGATTATGCTCCGAATTTATAAAATACAATTCGTGGTTCATTCCCTCTCGTTCAAGTTCCATGCGGAGAAGACTTCCCCTATCTATAGCATATTCTAATCCACGTTTCAACGTTTCGAGCGATGAACCACTGTCACCCAAACCACTTAATAGTACAGAATCGGCAGCGAGTTCTTCCAATGTGATGAAGCGAGGATACCCTCTTTTCAATGTTATAAGCCAGAAAATATGTAAGGTAACCTTGAGTTCAATAATGTCTTTAATCTGTGGAAGTAACTCACTGAAGAAGACATTGGGAATAGGAGTATACTTCGTCTTGCTGGGGAAACCACTGAATTCCCTCATAACAGACTCGGTCGTTTGTTGTCGATCTTTTCCAGATTCTCGAATTTGGACTGTTTCTCTCGAAAGAAGAGGTGTGCTTTGCCGATAGGACCGTTCCGGTGCTTGGAAATGATAATTTCGGCTATACCTTTGGGGTAGCTTTTATCGGGGAATTCTTTTTCCCATCGTTCTTCATCGTAGTAGTAATCCTCGCGATAGATGAACATCACTACATCGGCATCCTGCTCAATGGAACCACTTTCTCTAAGATCGGAGAGCATGGGTATATGGGGATGACGTGATTCGACACCTCTGCTCAACTGGGATACAGCCAGAATAGGAACATCCAGTTCCCGAGCTAGCCCTTTTATTGAATGCGAGATGTCTGTCATTTCCTGGACGCGATTGTCGGTTCGCCTGCTAGACCGCATAAGCTGAATATAGTCGATGATAATAAGATCAATACCTTTATCGTTACGTAAACGGCGTGCCTTGCTCCTCATATCGGATTCTCTGAGGAAAGGTGAATCATCGATATAAATTGGAACCTCGGATAGCCGTCCCATCGCGTCGATAATAGTCCCGCGTTGTCGATCGTTAAGCTGATCAAGTCTCAACTTTTGAATATCTATACCCGATTCTCCGGAAAGGAAACGATAGGCTAATTCCATCTTTGACATTTCCAGACTAAAGATAGCAACCTTTGCTCTGTCTTTGGCAGCGGCATTGTAGGCAATATTGAGGGCCAGGCTGGTTTTGCCAAGGCTGGGCCTTGCTGCCAGCACGATCATGTCAGATCTCTGCATTCCTCCAAGTATCTTGTCCAAGTCGTGGAAACCAGAGGGAATCCGAGGTAAATAGTCATCGGCTTCGTGTGTGATATTGCTTTCTTCGAAATACCGATCCAGAACATTGCTAATGTGTACAAAATCCTTTGTGCTTTGACCTGACCTCAACTGATAGAGAATATTCTCCGCTTTGTCGAGGGCTTCATCAGCGTCCGGTGGCGATTCATAGCCTATAGCGGCAATTTGACTGGATGCTGAAATCAGACGACGCATGATTGATAACCGACGCACGATATTGGCATAGTACTCTACATGCAATGAAGTAGGGACCTGAGAAATGAGATGACCAATGTACGGTGCACCGCCTACGGCATCCAATCTCTGCAAGCGTGCCAGATCATGCGCGACGGTGATCTGATTGATAGCCTCTTTTCTATCATACAGGGCTAGGCAACTCTCATAAGTCCAGCGGTTCTTCTCCCTGTAAAAATCCTCGGGTCTGAGTATTGGCGCAATCTTGATAATCGCTTCAGGATCTATGAGAATTGATCCTAGTACCGCTTCTTCTGAATCCAAGTCGTGCGGAGGTAACTTTAAAGTGGATTGCGTATCGATATTGTCAGTATACATAAAAGACTGCTATTCTTCTTTTTGATGCTCCTCCGCTTCCTCCTCAATAATCTCCTGGGGCTCTTCTTCCACCGCTGATGCTACTTCCAGGATTGGCTGTTCTTCCTTGGATTCTTCTTCCAAAATTTCTTCTACGACTGGCTCTTGGATGTGGGACTTCTCTGGCTCCTGTTTATCTTGAACCACAGCTGGTCCGGTTTGCTCTTGTTCAACGTCAACGTTGATCCGTGCTTTAATATCTTTGGTGAATTTAATAGTAACCTGATAACCACCTATTTCACGTATGGACTCTGGCAATTCAATTCTGCGCTTATCTATCTCGTAGCCACTGACGTTCTTAATCTCTGCGGCGATGTCTGTGTTGGTAACTGAGCCGTAGATGCGACCTTTTTCGCCGGCTTTGGCGCGTATGACGATGCTTAAATCATCCAGTTTTTCTGCGAGGACCGACGCTTCCTGCTCTTGGCGAGCTTGACGCTGAGCGTATTTCTTGCGCTGTGATTCGAATTTTTTCAATTCTGCTGGTGTAGCGGCGACAGCGAGCTGCTTGGGGAAAAGGTAGTTCCTGGCATAACCATTAGCTACATCTCTTACTTCACCGGCGTTTGCTACGTTAATGACATCCTCGATAAATATGACCTTCATAACTCCCCCTATTCTATTCCTTGCCACTCATCGTTGGTCAAGGCGGTTATCAACGAAGTTATCCACATTATTTCCACTTATTGCCTAGAATAGTCCCGGCCGAGTACCCTATTTACAACTATCAGAATACTGGGATACTAGCACATACGTTCTACTATGTCAATATGACTACATCGACTTTATACAACCCATAGCCCTCTGGGTTACTTCGGCGATAATTGATTTAAAAATAAAATGATTATGTTTACAATGGTCTATTAGACTGTAGTTAAGTATTCCAAATACATTGCCTGCTTTGTTGACTACACCTGCAATGGTGCCAACTGAATTGGCCGGACTGGATTCCTGCGTTATTATACCCGATGCTGTACAGTATCGAAAAACAACCTGATTATGCGCTTCCATATCCTTTATGGTTTCGGCATCGGCGTTGTAGTGTTCCCTGTGTTGTGTTTGGATTTGAATTGTACATCCGTGAGATAGCGTGCGAGTGAAGGGCAATAGATTATTTTCTGTTCGAAGAAATGCTGATCGGTAGCCGTCCGAACGAGAGGAAGCCGGTAGTATATTGCCGGGTAGAAGAGCTGCCTGACACAATAGTCGGAAACCGTCACCTACTCCGTAAACAAGTCTTCCGGATTCGGCGAATACTTTCACCTGATTCATCACGGGGAAAAGATATGCGTTGCTATTAAAACGATCATGGTCATCAAGGAAGCAATCGTCAGGTAGAATTACGCAGTCTAGCCCAGTTAAATCGGTCTCATCGTACCGTATGTATTCAACTTTTTGCCCGAGAACAGTACTCAGCATCTTGTAATGTTCTTGTTCTCGCCGCTTGTCCGGTAAGAATACTACACCAAATCTGGTTTCAAGGCCATTCATTGTCTACCCTATTTGAACATACAAAGGGGAACAATATGAACAAGTTTCTCGCTTGTTTTTTGTTCCCCAATAAGAAGACCAGGTTCTATTCCTAGTTATTGAGCAACTCTGTTACGACTTCGTTGATTTCCCGTCCATCAGCTTTACCCTTAAGCTGGGTAATTATTTTCGGCATTACCTTACCTTTATCTGACGGTCCACTTGCCCCAACTTCCTGAATGATTTGACGGGCAACGCTGGCAATTTCCTCCCGCGATACCTGTTGAGGCAGATACTCCAGTATTATATCAAGCTCAGCTTTCTCTTTATCGACTAAGTCCTGTCGATTAG
>Ga0180433_10011211_pt1 | contig 10655 bp, 11 predicted proteins | sample SS_ome_8_FD_132980 | JGI IMG/M metagenome (GOLD analysis project Ga0180433, IMG submission 132980) | Hypersaline lake sediment archaeal communities from the Salton Sea, California, USA - SS_1_D_1 metaG | ecosystem: Environmental > Aquatic > Non-marine Saline and Alkaline > Hypersaline >...
CGGTAAAAGTCCTCAGCGACCTGAATCACGGCCTTCGATGGCATGCAGCCGACACGGGCACAGGTGGTTCCAGTATGACCGCCATTAATCAATACCCAGCTTTTACCGGACGGGCGAACTTTACTCAATGAATAGAGACCAGCGCTTCCTGATCCAATAATGGCAACATCAACTTTACGTTCTTCCACTTCGGGCTACCTCACATGGTATGTCTGTTCTTATGGGAATGAATTATAAAAGACGATTTTAATGATTATGAAAAATAATCATAGCGCTAAATGGGCGGATTTAGTGAGGCAAGGGCTTGTCTACAAGATCAGAATATTTATAATTATTAATATCTGCAACGGATTTGCAGATAAACAACTTTAAATTCAATCATGACAAGGAGATGTCTCATGAAAAAAATTCTTTCCTTATTTATCCCTTTTGTATTGTTTTCAGGTTCTGTTTTCGCGGCCCCTGTGAATATCAATGAAGCAGATGCCAGTGAAATCTCTGCTGCGCTGAAGGGTATTGGTATGAAGAAGGCGCAGGCGATAGTTGATTACCGTGAAGAAAACGGTAACTTCACTAGCGCAGAAGACCTTGCACTTGTTAAGGGTATTGGCTTAAAAACCGTTTCAAAACTCAAAGAGGATATTTTGCTGAAGAGTAAATAACCCGAAAACGGTTTAATTACCATTGAAAAAGGTACGTTGAGAGTCTTTCAACGTGCCTTTTTTATTGTCTATACTGATCGTAATATTCAATTAGATCATGTGATAATCATACAGCTGGTGAAATAATGAAAATTCAAAACCCGTCTCTTCTCTTTCTATGTACCATGCTGCTTTCATTGAGCTTGTTTGCGGCAGAGTCCCAGGAGCAGCTTTCAGAGGGTATGGTCAACCCGGGTTATCATGAAAAACCCTCGTGGTTTAAGGAGTCCTTTCTGGATATTCGCGAGGATATAGAAGAAGCCACGGCTGAAAATAAACGTGTGCTGCTGTATTTTTACCAGGATGGTTGCCCTTATTGCGAGAAACTGTTGCGAGATAATTTCTCTGATCGGGAAATTGCCGCCTATTCCCAACAAAAGTTTGATGTCATTGCCATCAACATGTGGGGAGACCGTGAAGTGATTAATGTTGATGGCGACATGGTTACCGAAAAGGAATTTTCCAGGAATCTCAAGGTGCAATTTACGCCGACAATGGTATACCTGGATGAAGCCGGCAAAAAGTTATTGCGTATTAATGGTTATTTTGCACCTGATCGCTTTCTTACCGCGCTGAAATACATCGGAGAGAAAAAGGAAACAACCCTGTCCATCCGTGATTATTTCAAACAGCTCAAACCCGTTAAAGCCAGTGGCAAACTCCATTTACAACACAATACTCTGGCAAATGACCTGACAAAGGCATCGCGTCCGCTTATCGTTTCATTCGAGCAGAAAATCTGTAAGGATTGTGATGAGATGCATGGAGACATCCTCAACAGGGAAAATGTGAAGCAAAGCCTTTCCGGTTTTGATTTTATGACTTTGGATATGTGGTCTGATGATGAAATCACTGTTCCCGATGGACGCCGCTTGAAGATTGTGGACTGGGCGAAAGAGCTTGGAATTCAATACAGCCCGAGCATGGTGTTTTTTATTGATAACAGTGAAGTATTCAGAACCGAGTCCTATCTCAAATCATTCCATACCAGGGCGGCACTGGACTATGTGTCCAGTGGTGCCTACAAGACTGTTACTGAGTTTCAGCGTTATGTGCAGCAGATCGCAGATGATCTGCATGCACGTGGCATCGAATATGATCTGATGGACTAAAGCTTGTAATCAGAGACCATATCATTCAGTTGCTGTGAAACACTGGTGAGATTGGCAACAGACTGAACATTATCTCCGGATTTTTGCACGATATTGTTACTTGCCACGGATATTTGCGTAATTCCTTCGTTAATTGATTCAGCTACCTGGGCCTGTTCGTTGGAAGCCACAGCAATCTGGGTATTCATGGCCTTGATTTCCGTTACTGAATCAAGAATGTTCTGCAATGTTTCACCGGCATTGGTTACTTTTTCAGAGGTTTCCAGTGATTTATCCTGGCCATGACTGATCATGGAGACGGTGGACTGGGTATCAGATTGCAGTTTTTCGATGATCTTCTGAATTTCTTCGGTCGATTCACCAGTACGTTGTGCCAGTGTACGTACTTCATCGGCTACCACGGCAAATCCACGTCCCTGTTCACCGGCACGTGCCGCCTCGATAGCCGCATTCAATGCCAACAGGTTGGTTTATTCTGAAATACCGCGAATAACATCAACCACAGAACCGATATTGTCAGCATTGCTTTCCAGCAGTTTGATCGAATCGGAGGCTTGTTCCATGGTGGACTGCAATTCTCTGGTAGCTTGTTCAGCATGCGTAAACAACTGGAAGCCTTCCTGCACCTGGTTATTGGATTGTTCAGCGGTATCTGCGGCAGACTGTGTGTTGTTGGCTACTTCCTGGATACTTTGCACCATTTCGGTGATAGCTGTTGCAATCTGTTCGGTTTGGGTATGCTGGGCATTGATTTCACTTTCAGCACTGCTGACATTGGCATTCATACTGTCCGATTCATGCATGATCTGTTCAGATGCGTTTTCCACCTTGCTTGTTAAATCGCTGAACTGGTCCATCATGGCATTGAAGGAAGTGGCGACCAGAGTGTCATTATTTTCAATTCTGGCTGAGAGATTTTTGTTGTTGTGTACCTCGGCTACTGCCTGTGCCAGTGTCAGAGCGGTTTGTTCATCTTTTTGCATGAGAATGGCGTAATAAATCAACGCCGCACTTTCGAACACCACAAACCCGGCATGGATAAAGGTAATCCCCCAGTTACAGTCATAGTTGAAAAGGGTGACCGGCATTTCACCCAGCGTGGCACCATTAAGTTGCAGGGCGGTAAATGCGAGGTGATGAACGGCGATCACGCCAGCAGCAGCGACAATGGGTACCCAGCTACGATAAATCAGTAAAAAAGCCAGCGCTCCAAAGATATGAAAATGCATCTCGATGCGTCCAAGTTGGGCCTGGATCATGATCATCGAAAAGGCCATTAACAAAATACCGGATATTATCCCGAATACCGGCGTACCCCTGAGCATAAAGTAAGCTCCGACCGCAATGGCACCCACAATCAGGGATGAGATGATGGCAAACATGGACGTGCCGTAACCTAGAGGTACCAGGAACATCACCACCGGTAAATGAGCCATAAGGATAACAAGCAGAATTTTGTCATATTTCAACAAGGCCTGGGTTTTAGCATCATTGGTGTTTGATTGGGACGTAGTCATCGCTATTCCTTAATATTGAAGTGATTAACCGAATTCTTTCTGGATCTGTCTCAGATCCAGCAGTATTTTTTCTGTATCAAGTTGCTTTGCGCTATAGATCATTCGAAGCTGGCCCTCAGGATCAATAAGATAAATATAGCCAGGGTGTGAAATCTTGCGCGTGGCATTGTGTTCATCAGGTTGAACACTGAAATAAGCATGATATCTTGCAGCAACCTGCTGGGCATGTTTCAGGTCAGCAGCAATTAATCCATCGAAGTTTTCTGACCTGGCATCGAAATAACTGGCAATTCTTTCAGGGGTGTCATTATCAGGATCCATTCCCAGGTATATAAAATGAACCTTCTCTTCAGTCAGCTTCTGGTTAAGGGTATGGAATGTCAGGGTTTGTGAATGGCAGACTTCATCACATCCAAGGTAGCCGAACATTAAATACACAAAGCGTCCATGGTAATCACCCAGTTGTACCTGGTCACCTTCGATATTTTGCAGTGAAAAGCCCGGGGCGGAACGCTTTATTGACATGCCATAGTAATTAAAATCCTCGAAAGGGTTTTTAATGAAAGGTATCGCCGCAGTCGTGGCAATGGAAAGGGCGATGAACAGGGTTGCGACCAATATATACTGATGTCGCCCGAGGCGTTTGATTGACCTGTTTTCGGAAGAGTCCGGCATATGATCTCCACGATTCAATGAAAATGCTATCGACCGTGGAGATGAAATTCTTTAACAGAAATTGAAACTATTCTTGATAGCTGATGGCCTGACCATTAATTGCCTGGCTGTCTTTGCCCATTAACCATAGATAAAGCGGGGCTAATGCTACGGGGGGTTTGCTGTCGGACTTGTCCTCACCAGGATAGGACAGATGTCGCATGGTGGTACGTGTCGGTCCAGGATCAATGCTGTTGGCGCGGATGGTGCTGTTTTCCAGTTCCTGCGCCAGTATCTGCATCAGGCCTTCGAGGCCAAATTTGGAAACCCCGTACGCTCCCCAATAGGCCTTGCCTTTGCGGCCAACCGTATCGGAAGTAAAAATAATCGATGCATTTTCCGCTTTTCTCAACAGGGGCAGGCATTCCTGGGTAATGATGAAAGGCGCATTGAGGTTGATTTGCATCACCTGGAACCAGGTCTCGATATCATAGTCATCGATTCGACTGAGCAACTTGAAGGCGGCTGCATTATGCAAAATGCCATCGAGATGACCGAACTCCTTCTCCAAGGTTTCACCCAGTGTCACATAATCATCCGGGTTGGCTTGTTGCAGATCCATGGGAAAGATGGCGGGTTGTGGATAACCGGCTTCTTCGATTTGATCGTAGACCTTTTCCAAAAAAGGCAATGATTTGTCGAGCAGGATGACAGTCGCGCCGTGTTTTGCATACTCGATAGAGGCCATGCGCCCGATACCTTCACCGGCACCGGTTACGAGGATGATTTTATCTTTAAGCAGGTCGGCAGGTGCCTGATAGTCTTGCATGTGTATTTCCAGGTCTTCAGATACTGTGAGGAATTTTATCAGTGATCTACAGAGCAAACCACAGCTTGCGAATCGGCGTAAGGCTGATTTTCTGGTTCAGTACATCAAAGTTTTCAGCGATAAGAAGATCCAGCATTTTTATTCTGAGACGGTAATATTTATACAGTGGCGATGAAGAGCGCTTCGGGGCAGCAGGAGCATTTTTGTTTTCAATCTCGCTGTAAAGCTGTTTCAGTATTTCCCGGGTTTGTTGCTGTTTGTTTTCATAGAGCAGTTCTTCAAAGCGCATGCTATTTCTTTCAAGTAGTGTTTGAGGAATCAGGCGGATATTGTAGCGAATATGCTGGCCCATCAGCTGGAACCATTCAGCAGCTGTAGCATATGAGCCGGCAACAATCTCTGTCGTTTCAGTAGCAGAAGTGCAAACGCTGTTGATCAAGTGGGCAAAACTGCCGCCAATCTTTTCGCATCCTTGCCAGAAGTCATCGATATCCCGGTACGGCTGCCGACGAAGATGGCGATCTGTCTCATTGATCATCTGCTTGATCGATTCGCTCAAACTGGCATTGTTCTGAATGAGCTGCGCCAGGTTATAAGCCAAAGCGTGTTCGGATGGATTTTCTACAGGTAAAAATACCTGTTCCTGCCACCATTGCAGTTTCATGCGCGCGATACCCGGGTCGCTCATTGCATAAAGATCAAGCAGTTCCTGTTTCCATAAAAACAGGGCTGACAGATTATCCCTCATTTCTACAGGACTAAAACGGGTAACATAATAGGCGCTAGAGCCTAAAGGTGTTGCTGCATTCGGAAAAGTGATGGCGTTCATCAGTTTGGTGAACTTACCAGCAAATCCATGACTTCAGAGGGATGAGTGATGATGTGGTCGGCATGCCAGTTTTCAGGCTGATCGTCATCGTTGATATAACCAAACAATGCAGTGACCGTGGTGCAGCCCGCGGCATTTCCGGCCTCGATATCACGTTCTGCATCACCAATATACCAGCAATGCTCTACGCTGACGCCGGCGAGTTGACAGGCATGATAAATTGGTTCTGGATGTGGTTTTTTATTGGTGCAGGTATCACCACTGACAATGCAGGCGGCGCGTTCATCCATCCCCATTTGTTGCATCAGCGGGTCGGTGAGCCAGGAGGGCTTGTTGGTCACCACACCCCATGGGATACCATTGGATTCAAGTCTTTCAAGTAACTCATCCATGCCATCAAACAATCTGGAATTAACGGACAGGTTGTCCTTGTAATAGGCGAGCAAAAACTGACGGTAGTCCTCAAAATTTTTATCGTCAGGTTCAATTTCGAAACCCAGCCTGATCAGGGCAATTCCCCCGTGTGAAACCTCCGGGCGAATGCGTTCAAAGGGTATTGGGTCATGCCCAAAATGCTTGAGCGTCACATTCAGTGCATTGGCCAGGTCGGGAGCAGTATCTACAAGCGTACCATCCAGATCGAACAGTACGGCTGCGGTTTCTTCACGCATGGTAACTTGTCAGGTGTAGTTCTTGCGGGTGTGGACCATGTAATTGACATCCACATCATGCGGATTCAGGCGATATACACGTGTCAACGGGTTGTAAACCAGCCCGGTGATGTCCTTGCTGATCAAACCTGCCTCCCGTATCCAGCGATCCAGTTCGGATGGCCTGATGAACTTTTCAAAGTCATGCGTGCCTTTTGGCAGCATTTTTAAAATATATTCAGCACCGATGATGGCAAACAAGTAAGACTTTGGATTGCGGTTTAATGTGGAAAAGAATACATGGCCTTCAGGCTTTGCCAGTTGTGAGCAGGCGCTGATGATTGAAGCGGGATCTGGCACATGTTCAAGCATTTCCATGCAGGTGATAATATCGTATTGACCGGCTTCTTCTTCAGCCAACTGTTCGACAGGAATCTGGCGGTAATCGACTTTTTCTCCTGATTCCAGCAGGTGCAGTTTGGCTACCGACAGATTGCTTTCGCCCATGTCGATGCCAGTCACCTCAGCACCTTTGGCAGCCATGGATTCTGACAGGATGCCCCCGCCGCAGCCCACATCCAGTATTTTTTTTCCGGCTAGGCCGGCAATCGAGTTAATGTATTCAAGCCTTAACGGGTTAATTTCGTGCAATGGCCGAAACTCACTGTTGGGATCCCACCAGCGGGCAGCCAGGTTCTCAAATTTGTTGACCTCTGAGTGGTCAACGTTGATGGATGCATTGTCATTCATAATGAAGCCAATTATGCCGAAACTATACGTTTTTGCCAGTTTCGTGCCTTGTCGATGATGGCTTTTTCATCCATCAGGGTTAACTGGCGACTTTTCAGTACCTGTTTGCCCGCTATCCACACATCAGTTACGTCGGCAGACTGGCTGGCATAAACGATTTGCGATATCGGGTTGTATATCGGTTCGGTTCCTGTTTTGTTCATGTCGATGGCGGTAATGTCGGCAGATTTTCCCGCTTCCAGTGAACCTGTCTCATTGTCAATACCGAGTGCTTTAGCGCCGTTGATGGTAGCCATTTTCAGCGCCTGCAGCGCAGGCACTGCTTCGGCATTGCCTGATACGCCTTTAGCCAGCAGAGCCGCGGTTTGCATTTCATTGAGCATGTCCAGGTTGTTATTACTGGCGGCACTGTCGCTGCCGAGTGCGACATTGATATTGTTTTCAACCAGTTTTTGTACCGGACAGAAACCTGAAGCCAGTTTCAGGTTGGATTTAGGGCAATGTACCACCTGTGTCCCGGTTTCCGAGATCAAGTCGATTTCTTCCCCGGTTAACTGGGTCATATGCACGGCCATCAGGGAAGGAGAAAGCAGCCCCAGTCTGTTAAGTCGTTCAAGCGGACGGCACTGGTGGTTCTCCATGCCCATGTTAATTTCATCAGCAGTTTCATGCACATGCATGTGTATTGGTACATCCAGCTCATCGGCTAGCATCTGGATGCGCTGCAAGGGTTCATCAGAAACCGAGTAGGGGGCATGTGGGGCAAAAGCAGCCTGTATCAGAGGGTGATCCTTGTACTGATCGTGAACCTGAAGTCCCTTGTCAAAATAATCATTCTGATCGGTTGCCCAGTTCGAGGGAAAATCAATGACGATCATGCCCACGGTTGCACGTATGTTGCTCGAGGCTGATACCTGCGCGGTAATATCAGGAAAAAAGTACATGTCGTTAAAACAGGTAGTGCCGCCTTTGATCATTTCAGCGATAGCCAGGCGGGTACCGTCCTTTACAAATTCCTCATTGACCCATTGGGCTTCGGCAGGCCAGATATGGTTATTGAGCCAGTCCATCAGCGGCAGGTCATCTGCCAGGCCACGGAACAATGACATGGCTGCATGGGTGTGCGTGTTGATCATTCCCGGCATCAGTGCATGATTTGCCAGGTCGATGGTCTCTTCAGCTGTGTACTGTTCGCGTACGGTGTCAGTCGGCAACACGGCTTCAATACGTCCCTGATGAATGACCAGGGAATGCTGGTGAAGATAATCATTCTTTTCCTGTCCTGATGCAGGAATTATCCAGCGTGCATTGATGATGGTGTTAACTGGTTGTTGCATGTTGTTATTCCCCGTAGTTTATAGGCCTTTCTTACGGCGTTCGGTGATGGTTTCACCTGCGATACCCCTGTTATAGGTATCGACTTCATCGATGACAACATCCGTGGTTTGCGGGTTTTTTCCCATCAGTTCTGTAACAACTCGGTTGCACCTTTGATCAGTTGCGCCTTTTTCTCAGGCGTCACTTCTTCTTTGGTGATTTTGATATTCACGTATGGCATCTGCTATGTTTCCTTTATCTCCCTCTCCAACACTGAGATCAAAGTATAGTGACGGAATTAATTCCTTTAGGCAATGAACTGATCTACCTGGCAATACCTGCGATCCTGATTGCAGGGCTGGTTCATGGTGCCTTCGGGCTTGGTTTTCTCCTGGATACCCAGTGGCTGGTGCCTGTCGCCGTAATCGGCCTGTTGATTGGCACTGAAATTCGCAAGAAATTTGATGAAACACGCTACCTGAAAGTTTTACGGGCTGTGCTCTGGATAATGTCCGACATTCTTATCGTACGATTTATATACAGCTACATGTGAAAGCTGGAAGGTCAGTGTGTTATTGAACACTGACCAGGAATCAGTCCTTGAAATTTGGTTTGGCAGGTATGATGAACGTGAATGCTGCGCCAGTCTCTCTGTTTTTCGGTGGAGACTCTACCCAGATTTTACCATGATGAAGTTCTATTATTTCTTTGGAGATAGGCAGGCCAAGTCCGGTTCCTCCACTTTTAGAGCGTGTCTTGGAGCTCTGAACAAAACTATCAAAAACATCCTCCTGCTCGTTTTTGGGAATGCCAATACCCTCATCAATAACGGTCAGTGACAAAACCTTATCAGCTTCCAGGGAATTGCGATGTAAAACCACCTCGATGGTACTGTCATCAGGAGAAAACTTTATGGCATTTGAGAGAATATTGACCAATACCTGTGTAATAAGTTTACTGTCAAAGTATCCTGTTAACGATGTAGTCTGGTCCATTTTGATAGCGATGTTTTTATCCGACAGAAGACTGCTTACTTCATCTATCGATTTTAATACCACTGTAGTTAAATTATTTTCTTTTAATTCCGGGGTCAGTTTGCCAGCTTCCAGTTTCGATAGATCGAGCAGGTTATCAAGTAATGTGGTTAATCTGTCACCACTGATGTGAATTTTTTCAAGGTAACCTTTAACTTTTTCATCTTTGATATGTTTAATGCCAAGATTGGAAAAGCTCAAAATTGCATGCATTGGTGTTCTTAATTCATGAGACATGTTTGCCAGGAATCGACTTTTTTCTTTATTTGCCAGCTCAGCATTGTTTTTTGCTTCCTCGAATTGAGCGGTTCTTAATGCCACCTCTTTTTCAAGGTTGTCTGCTAAATGTCTGTATTTTTCTTCACTTTTCGTGAGCTTATGTGTACGACTGGCTACTTCTCTTTCCAGCTTTCTGTTCCAGTAAAAGACCAGGAACAAGGCAATAGTGGCAACGCTGGCAATCCACCATACCAGCTGATAATCAACCGCCCGCTCAAAACGTATTCCCATCCATTGGCTGTAGATTTTTGAATGCTCTTCCTGTGATATCGAATTCAGAGCTTTTTGCAAAATGACTTTAAACTCTGGCCAGTCATTCCTGACGGCCATACGCTGATTGTTCTTGTAGGGGGTTTCACCTGAAAGATGGATGTTACTCATTTCATACTTGCCGATGTAATAAGTTGTTGTCATGATGTTGCCAATATAGACATCCACATCACCATCAGATACCTGCTGCAACCCTTCACGGGGTGAGGCAACGGGATAGAATGTTAATTCTGGGTGATCTCTTTTTAGCCATTCTTCCACAGCATATCCCCTGGAAACAGCGACTTTTTTATCTTTTAGTGCTTCAAGGCTACCGATGTAGGAGACATCTTGTCGTGCAAAAATACCAATGGGTATAGATATGTAGGGGTCTGTGAATAAGCTATATTTTCCTCTCTCAACGGTTTTTGACACTGAACTTGCCATATCAAGTTCTTTGCGTTTGAATTTTTCTACGCCTTCGCTCCAGCTCAGGTCAGTGGGGTAGATAAATTCTATGCCGAGTAAGGCTTCGAGCTTTTCAAGATAATCAATAGACAGGCCTTTAAATTTACCATCGTTGTCTACGTATTCAATAGGAGCCCAGCTTGGATCTACAAGTAGCTTTATTGTCTTGTGCTGGTTGAGCCAGTTTTTCTCAGATTCTGTCAATTCAAATACTTTGGATTCGGTACTTGATGCAAGCCACTTGAAGCGCAGTCTTTCATAGTCAG
>Ga0180433_10011212_pt1 | contig 10655 bp, 7 predicted proteins | sample SS_ome_8_FD_132980 | JGI IMG/M metagenome (GOLD analysis project Ga0180433, IMG submission 132980) | Hypersaline lake sediment archaeal communities from the Salton Sea, California, USA - SS_1_D_1 metaG | ecosystem: Environmental > Aquatic > Non-marine Saline and Alkaline > Hypersaline > Sediment...
AAGGTTGTGCTTTTTAGCTCTTTTATATCACATCTTTACACAAAATTTGTGCATGTTTTTAAAAAAATGTGATTTTAAAACCGCTCATCCTGAGGAACACCGAAGGTGTGTCTCGAAGGGTGCGAAAAGAGCTTGATTTTTAATGTTTTTCAAAAAAATTATTTCGGTACTCTTTAAATCGTATTAATTTTTAAATAATTTAACTTAGTCTTAATAAAAAAAGATTAACAATCGCATACTTCGAGACGCGCTTGCAGCGCTCCTCAGCATGAGCGGTTCAACTTTTTTAATCATCGTTCATATAAATAGCTTAGATTTCGGATAGTTCTTATTTTGTTTTTTGAAAATTATGATTTTAAGTGTCGATTTTTTTAGTAGCAAATGTAAGCTGTTATGGATGGTGAAAAATGAAATATAAGCATGGGAGTTTTGCGGTGAAAAATGTAAATAAAAAGGCTTGCTTTGTTGTAGATGGTAATATCGGAGCAGGGAAATCGACATTTTTACGCATGCTGCAACAACAACTTGATGTTCATGTTGTGTATGAACCATGTGATAAATGGCAAAAAGTTGTTGGCGATGAAAACTTATTAGAAAATTTTTATCGTGATACACCTCGCTGGGCATATACGTTTCAGTCATATGCATTTATAACACGGGTACTTGAACAAGAACAACATGCATATGCAAATGCACAACCTATACATGTGTTAGAACGCTCTGTCTTTTCTGACAGATACTGCTTTGCAAAAAATTGTCATGAAATGGGCTTGATGAGCACGCTGGAATGGAAACTATATCAGGAATGGTTTAACTGGTTAGTTGACAATTATGTACAAAAGCCTGACGGTTTCATCTATTTGCGTGTCGATCCCAAAGTTTGCCATGAACGGTTAGTAAAACGCAATCGTCAAGAAGAGACTGGTGTTGCGTACGATTATCTCAAAAAATTGCATGACAAACATGAAGATTGGCTTGTTAACAAAATTGATGTTGCCCCGTACATACAGAATACCCCTGTGCTTACATTAAATTGTAATGAAGATTTTGAGCATAATTCTGAAGAACTTATTCGTCATATTGAACAAGTTGTCAATTTTGTTGCTGATTTGGTGCCGACCGTTTCATCTTCTGCATTATGGGCAGAAAATGCTCTTTCTCCTGACAAGCAAATGCGCTGAAGAATTGCTTACATTAGAGAAAAAACGCTAAAAAAAGGCATAATCGGTTTGTTTTTTCTCTAAAAGGGAGTATCATTATTTCTATAAGTATTTTGTTATTCAGGAAAGGATATTTTATGGAAGATATGACACTTGTAAAAGCTGCGGCTTGTATTGGCGCGGCAGTGGTTATAGGGCTTGGTGCGTTTGGTCCTTCAATTGCACAGGGTCTTATTGGTATGAAATCTTGTGAAAATATCGGAAAATATCCTGAAAGTGCAGGTCAAATACGTACGACAATGATGATCGCAATGGGAATCGTAGAAAGTGTTGCGATTTATGCACTTTTAATTGCAGCAGCACTTGTTGTTATTGCAATGCGCTAATTGTTGTAAAGGGGATACCGTGCAAGAGCAACCAATAGGTATAAATGCGACACTGATTGTGCAAGCATTTAATTTTTTGATTGCCTACATTATTGTACGCAAATTGTTTTTACGTCCGGCAATTGATGCTCTGTATGAAGATGCAGCCCAGAAAGAATCGTTGGATGGTAAAATTAATGAGCGTGTGTTGTCAAATAATGCACGAGAAGATCTGATGCGTACGCAGTGGCTGGAATTTCAAAAGCATGTTGCAGGAAAAGTTCCTGAATTAGTTTCAACTGCAGAGTCAGTCACGGCTGAAGATGTTGACGCACAAATCTTTTCAACTACTACCCCGAGTTCAGAGCAAATTGATTTTATGGCAAAAAGTATTGCCCATGGCCTTGTAAAAAGGATAGATCATGTTCGCGAGTGAATTTAGTGTAATATTTTTCAAACTTCTCAATTTTGCTGCATTGTTAGCGTTATTTACCTTTGTTTATCGCAAATACATTCGTTCAACGATTGTTCAAGGTATTCAGGGCGAAAAAGAAGCTGAATCACTTTTGAATGAACGTATTATTACATTGTCACAAAAGGGGCATAATTTAAATGATGATATTTCATCACAGGAAAAATTATGCCGATCTCTTCTTGAAAAAGCAGATCGATGGCGATCAGTAACTGAACGGGAATATGAAAATCGGCGACTGAAATTGCAAGAGTATGAAAAAAATATGCGGAACTTGGTTGAAAAGCGAACGAAGGTTCTTGAGCAGCAAAGAATAAATGCGCGAATGGTGCCGAAAGTTGTTCATTATTTGGACAAAGAAGTCGATGCCATTTTTTCTGATAAACAGCGTGTGCATGAATATACCAATATATTAATTCAAGGTATGCGAAAGAGCCAGTCATGAGCATACAAACAACTGCATTAGCGAAAAAATATGCAACCGCATTCGTCAACTTATTTGATGATGAGTTGAATGGTGAAGTTAATAGTCGTATTGAACAATTTGTTCATTTTTTGTTGCATCGACGTGCAGCATTAGTCTTTCTTGGGCTGCCACATATTCCAGCAGAAAAAAAAGTTAATGTTGTTGAAAAAATAGTGGATAAATTTCAATTGCCAGAAAGCATCAAAAAAATTGTGCGGCTTTTAATTAGCAATAATCGACAAATGATTATTGCTCAAGTTTTGCAACAAATTTTGATGGTATATCGTAAGCGTCATCATATTGAAATATTTGATGTAAAAACGGTAGAACCACTTGATGAAAATCAAAAAGATGAAGTACGTCGCTTTTTGGAAACTCAAGTTTCAGGAACGGTGCGATGTGACTTTGTTACAGAATCAGAAATTATTGCAGGGTTGCGTGCACAATCGAATACCAATTTGTGGGAATATTCGGTGGCAAAAGATATAAGAAATCTCAAAAAATTAATCAATTGCTAAAGGGATGGCTGTGGATATTAAAAATACGGATTTGGTTTCGTTACTTGAAAAATCTTTGCAAGATGTTGGGCAAGAAAAGCTCGAAGAAATTGGCATAGTTGTTCAAGTTGGTGATTATGTCTGTAAAGTGCATGGATTAACTCGTGCTGTCTACGGAGAATTGATTAAATTTGAAGGTGGCAACAGCGGAATTATTTTTAACCTCGGCGAAGATTTTGTTGATATTTTTCTTTTGCAGAGTGCAATTCCTGTTGTAGAACTTGAAGTTGCAAAACGTACCGGTGGTGTATTTAAAACTCCTGTCAGCAAAGAGATGATTGGCCGTGTGCTGAATTCACTTGGTCAACCGATTGATGGCCTTGGTGAAATTAAACATGAAGAATTACGACCAATTGAAGGAACAATTCCTTCAGTCATCGAACGAAGTCCAATTAACAAATCACTTGAAACAGGAATTATGGCAGTTGATACATTGGTTCCGATTGGCCGAGGGCAACGTGAATTAATTATCGGTAACCGTAATACTGGTAAAACGGCAATTGCAATTGATACTATTATTCATCAGAAAAATCAGAATGTAATTTGCATTTACTGTTCAATTGGTCAGCGACAAGCAAATGTTGCACGTGTTGTTAATTATTTGCAAGAACATGGTGCAATGGATTACACAATTGTTGTCAGTGCTGATGCAAGTGAAGCCGTATTGAACAGATATTTAGCACCGTATGTTGCATGTACCATTGGTGAATATTTTATGGACAGCGGTCATGATGTGTTAATTGTGTATGATGATTTAAGTAACCATGCAATTGCATTCCGTGAAATGTCATTATTGCTTCGTCGTTCACCTGGTCGTGAAGCATATCCTGGTGATATTTTTTATCTCCATTCAAGATTGCTTGAACGTGCAGGAAAATTAGCCCGTGGTGGATCATTAACGGCACTGCCGATTGTGCATATTCAGGGTGATGATATCACTGCATATGTACCGACAAATTTAATTTCGATTACTGATGGTCAAATCTTTTTAGATACACGATTGTTTAATCAAGGAATTCGTCCTGCAGTCAATGTTGAACTTTCAGTTTCACGGGTGGGAAGTGCTGCACAAACAAAGATTATTAAACAGATGACAAAGGCTTTACGTCTTGAATTAGCACAGTATCATGAATTATTAAGTTTTGCACAATTTGGGACTGAGTTAGATGAAGTTTCACAGCGCAAATTGGCACGTGGTGCAATTGTTGTTGAAATTCTCAAGCAAGCACAAGGAATAACCTATTCATGTATAGATCAAGCATTGATGTTATTCTTATTAAATGAAGATTTCTTAGACAAGATTTCACTTGCATATGTTCATTCATTTGTACGTCAATTTGTGAGCTACGTGAAATCTGTATACCAAGAAATGTATGATGCATTGACAAAGACGCAAGATATGTCTGAAGAAAACAGAATTAAGCTGCGTGAAATTGCTAAAGAATTCAGCTTGTTGTTTGTCGAACCAAGTGCATAATTTACAGATTTATTCGTGAATATTCATTCTTACAGTTGAGCTTGTATAGTTTCTTGTTTATACTCAGAACGTGATTATTCTGAATCACATTCATTTCTCATGCGCCCGTAGCTCAGTTGGATAGAGCGACGGACTTCTAATCCGTAGGTCGCAGGTTCGAATCCTGCCGGGCGCACCAGGCTTCGTTTATCCGGGCCTTCAGGCTCGGCAAACTACGCCTGGCGCGGCCAGTTTTTTAAATGATTGGTATTATAGAAAGATTGACGGTGAAGCCTGTCCGGCGTAGCTGATAAGCGAAGACGGACTTTGAGATTTTTCATGTATTATGTTTACATAATTCGATCAAAATTATTTCCGTCCATTAGATATGTTGGTTGTACATCAAATATTAAAAAGAGAATATATGATCACAACTCAGGCACAACTGCATATACCTCTAAATACTTACCATGGGAACTTGTAATGTATGTTGCTTTTAATGAAAAATTGAAGGCATATGCTTTTGAGCAATATTTAAAATCTCATGCAGGAAGAACATTTGCCCAAAAAAGATTATTATAACATTATGCTAACATGTTCTTCGAAGCGCTGAAAGCGCGTAGTAGAAAGCTTCGTCTGGCTGACGCCATTATTCCGGCAAAGCCCGAAGAAGCCGTAGGCGAAAACGGGCAAACTACGGCTGGCGCGGCCAGCTTTTTAACGGATCTAAAAATTTTTATTTTACGATTTACATAGACTTTTTGTTCGTACCCCTCGATACATCCGCCTGCGTTAAAACTACGACGGATACTCGGGACGAACGGAACAAACCGCCGTTCGTGGTGAGTGTTCTGCGAATACGAAGTGAAGCAGAATGTATCGAACCATACGAACAATAATAATTTTCGGATAAGCTCTTCTTGAGAGACAGCGCAGCTTGTCCGGCGTAGCTTTAGCAAATACGGAGCCAGCTCTTTAACGACATACATTTTACGGGCAGGAAATTAATCCTGCCCGTGTGTTTTTTATGGCAATAATGCATACCATAAATTATCTGTAGCATAATAGAAGAAAGTCATATACGAAGTTCCACCTTTATTTAGTGTTATTGTAGTAGGAAATACAGATTCACCAGTAACTCCTCCAGCTACGCCAATAGTCAAATTTCCAGCGTCAGATGTACTTCTTAACATTATTGTTACAAATTGTCCATTAATCGGGCCGCTTGGGAGTCTTACTGTGTTTCCTATTCCGACAACTCTCAAAATGGCAACAGATGTTTGTGCGGGTAAAGATAAAGGGCTTGTGCCTGATGAAAGAAGGTCTTGATGTATTGCTTGATCGCATAAAACATCGGTACGAATGAATTGATCGGAAACAGTTACACCAGCATTACTGACGCGTAATTTTTCAACGCCAGCAGCTCCCAAAACCATATTATTAGCTGAAGGATGATAAATGCCAGTGTTGGGGGTGCCTTCAGAAGAAAAGCTTAATGATGGAGCTGCAACAGTTCCATCAGGAATGAGTATTGGAATTTCAGGTTTTATATATGAAGCGCTGATAGTTAACTGTTTAGTACCATTGGTTGCAAACCCAAGTGTGTTTGCAGTCACGTGATAAATACCAGTATCTGTTTCTGAAAATGTTAACGATGGTAAAGCTGCTGTTCCGTTTCCTATGGTAATACGATTTGCGGCAAAATCACCAGATGCATCACGAGCAACAATAGCACTTGCGGTATTTGCATTAGTAGCAGTTGTTGCAGAATTAGCAACTTTGCCTGCAGTTGAAATTGTTTGCAATTTGGCATCAGCAACGGTATTGTTGGTAAGTTTTGCACCGGAAATAGTGTTATTTGCAATGTCAGTATTCGTAATAAGTGAGCTTGAAAGGATGCCAGTGGTACCATTATGAACAACTCCTGCGGATGTTAAATTTTTCACCGCGAAAGCTCCAGCTGATGTTATCACTGCTCGTTGTATTCCACCTGTACTGAAAGCAAGTGTATTTGCTCCAGGAGAGTAAATCCCCGTATCTTCATCACCAGTAAATGTTAATGATGGTGTTCCAGCGACCCCTACAGGAAGCAGAATAGGTTCATTTGAAGTAATTTTGGCATTTGCTATTGATAGTCTGTTAGTTCCACCTGTACTGATGCCAACGGTATCTGCAGCTGGGTGATAAATGCCGGTATTAACATCTCCTGAGAATGTTATTGATGGAGCTCCTGCATTTTGAGTTGGAAATATTATTTCTCGGTTTGCAGTTATTGATCCTTGTGCAATACGGAATATTTCAATGCCATTAACAGTTGTTACTACATTTGCACCATCTGCAAAAAGGCCAGTATTTGGATCAGCAAATCTTAATGCCGGAGCACCAACTGCACCGTTTGGTAATCGTAATGTGCCCGTCATGGTGTCACCAGATTTGAGTACGTTCAATGAAGCAGCACCAGTTACAGATCCGGTTAAATTTGCAGTAATGGTGCCTGCGCTGAAATTTCCAGAAGCGTCACGTTTTACAATTCTGTTTGCGATATTTGTGCTAACTGCTTGGTTTGCAAGAAGTGTTCCGGCTGCAACATTCGCTGCAGTTTGCCCACCAACAGAACTTACCACGGTTGCAGGCAGCGTTCCGGTTACATCACCCGAAAGTGATCCAGAATAAGAACCTGCAGTTGTTGCGGTTGTAGCATTACCGTTTAAATTTGCAGTGATGGTGCCTGCGCTGAAGTTGCCAGACCCATCGCGTAAAACAATTGTATCTATATTATTTGCGCTGGTTGCCGTTGTGGCAGAGTTTGCAACTTTGCCTGCAGTTGAAATTGTTTGTAATTTGGCATCAGCAACGGTATTGTTGGTGAGTTTTCCACCAGAAATTGAGTTGTTTGCAATGTCAGCATTCGTAACTAAAGAACTGGAAAGAACACCGCTTGCATTATTGTGAACAACGCCAGCGGTTCCAAATTCATTGATGGTTACACTGCCTGCTCCGGATTTTATTTGCATGCGACTTGCGCCACCGGCTGTAATGCCAACAGTATCTGCCGCAGGGCGATAAAGACCAGTATTGGTATCGCCATTAAATGTTATTGCTGGATCAGCCGCAGTTCCCGAAGTAAGCCAAACTGGAACATTGTTGACAACTACAGCATTTCCCACTATGAAATTTTCGTTTCCATTCACTGCTACTCGTACATTAGTTCCATTTGAATATAATCCAGTATCTGCATCAGCAAATCTTAATGCAGGTGCACTAACTGTACCATTCGGTAATTGCAGTTGTGTGCTGGCACCTGAAAGGATCAAGTCACCCGTCATGGTATCGCCAGCTTTTAGTACATTAAGTGTCGCTGCATAATCGCCGGAACCATCGCGCAGAACAATAGTATCGGGATTGTTGGCGGTCGTTGCCGTTGTTGCAGAATTTGCAACTTTACCTGCCGTTGAGATTGTTTGCAGTTTGGCATCCGCAACGGTGTTGTTGGTAAGTTTTCCCCCGGAAATTGAGTTATTTGCAATGTCAGCATTCGTAACTAAAGAACTGGAAAGTACGCCACTTGCATCATTATGAACAACGCCCGCAGATGTTAAATTTTTCACGGCAACAGATCCTGCTGCTGCAATAACTAGGCGTTGTGCTCCAGCTGTACTGAATGAAAGTTCATTCAGAGCTGAACGGTACAGTCCTGATGTAGCATCACCAAAATTCAACGCGGGAGTTCCGACGGCGCCAGTTGGTAATTGCAGTACCCCTGCCGAAACGGTTAAACCAGTTTCTGCCGTTATTGTTCCTGCGCTGAAGTCGCCAGATGCATCACGAGCAACAATTGTACTTACTGTGTTTGTATCGGTTGCATCCGTTGTTAAAGTAATATCATCTGCATTATTTGTAACAGTGATGTGCGTGCCAGCTTTAATTGTTTTTAAGTTGAGCGTTACTCCCGTTTTGTCACGGAATACTTCTCCTGTTCCGGTTCCAACATTTGCAGCAGTTGTTTGTCCTGGTGTTGTAAATTGTGCAAATTCAATTGGATCAGTATCAATAACTGCTGCAGGTGTGCTGCAAAGCCAACTTGAACCTGCTTGTGTAGCCCCTTCCATTATGAGTACATATGCACCACCAGCAGCATCACCAGTATCAAAATCTGCAGGTCGTGTCCATGCCCCGACATGTGCAACCCATAAACCATTTTCTATAGGATCGGTTTGCCCAACTAATAATACGCGATCGCTATCTACTAATAAAACGCCATCAATTGTTTGCAAACCACTGAGAGCTGCAACATCCGTTGTGCTGACGACTACTGCAGGATCTTTTGCAATAAGCCCAGTTGTTACAGCGGTGTCAACATAATCTTTGGTTGCTGCATCGGTTGCATTTGTAATTGTGCCACTTATGGTAATTTTATTTGTGGCAAAATTGCCTGATCCATCACGTGCCACAATAGCATTTGCGGTATTTGTACTGGTTGCCGTTGTTGCAGAATTTAAAACTTTTCCTGTAGTTGAAATTGTTGCAAGTTTTGTGTCAACAATTGCAGCAGATGCAGCTACATCAGCATTTACAATTAATGAGCTTGAAAGTACGCCACTTGCATTGCTGTGCACAACGCCAGTTCCCAATGCTCCAACTTTGCTGACGACCGTTGCACTTTGTGTGCCAGTGACATCACCAGCAAGAGATCCCGTAAAGGTAGTTGCAGAACCGGTAACATCACCGATTAAGTCTGCAATAATTTCATGCGCCGTAAAGTCGCCGTTTGCATCACGTTTAACCAATGTATTTGGCGTATTAGCATCAGTTGCATTTTGTACATCAGTCGTTGCAGATGCTACATCCGCGGCAGATTTGCCGTCGACTAAGGCAACGACGGTTGCCGATTGTGTGCCAGTGACATCACCAGCAAGAGATCCAGTAAAGGTAGTTGCAGAACCGGTAACATCACCGATTAAGTCTGCAATAATTTCATGCGCCGTAAAATCGCCATTTACATCGCGTTTGACCAATGTGTCTGGCGTATTCGCATCAGTTGCATTTTGTACTTCGAGTGTTGCAGCAGCAACATCAGTTGCCGATTGTCCACCGACTAAAACGACCGATGTATTTGTTTGTGGCCCTTGTACATCACCGTCAAGTAATCCAATAAAATCAGTTGCGGTATCTGCAGTACCTGCAGTCGTAGCAAATGTTGCGGTATCGGCATTACCGACTAAATTGGCAATAATATCATTAGCAGTAAAATCACCCAAAGCATTACGTTTAACGAGTGTGTTTGGCGTATTTGCATCGGTTGCATTTTGAACTTCGAGTGTTGCAGCAGCAACATCAGTTGCCGATTGTCCACCGACTAAAACGACAGATGTGTTCGTTTGTGGTCCTTGTACATCGCCATCAAGTAATCCAATAAAATCAGTTGCGGTATCTGCAGTACCTGCAGCCGTAGCAAATGTCGCGGTATCGGCATTACCAGATAAGTCAGCAGTAATAATGTTTGCAGCAAAATCACCTGATGCATCACGTGCTACGATATAGTCTGGAGTGTTTGCACTTGTCGCATCAGTTGCAATTGTAATGTCGTTAGCATTGTCAGCAACGCTAACATGTGTATCGCCAGCTTTTAAGTTTCTTAAATTTAATGTGATGCCAGTTTTATTTATAAAAACGTGTCCAGGACCGGTACCGACATTAGCGGCAGTTGTTTGTCCGGGAGTTGAAAAAAGTGCAAAATAAATTGGATCAGTATTGATTATAGCTTCAGGAGTGTTGCAGAGCCAACCCGAGCCTTTATACGTTGCGCCATCTGAAATAAGTACATATGCTGCACCTGGTTCAGTTCCACTTGCAAAGTCAGCAGGTCGTGTCCATGCACCTACTTGTGCAAGCCAGAGACCATTTTCAATAGGATTTGTTTGTCCGACTAACAATACACGATCATTTGCAAGAAGATTAACCGTATCAATTGTTTGCAGCCCGCTTAATGTAATATCTGTAGTACTTAGAACGCGTGCAGGATCTTTTGCAACAATGCCGCCTGCAGCTACCGTAACATCAACATATCCTTTTGTTGCTGCATCAGTTGCATAGGTAACGGTACCGTCAAGTGTAATCATATTCGTTGCAAAGTTTCCTGATGCATCACGTTTGACAATTGTATTTGGAACATCTTCAGC
>Ga0180433_10011213_pt1 | contig 10655 bp, 18 predicted proteins | sample SS_ome_8_FD_132980 | JGI IMG/M metagenome (GOLD analysis project Ga0180433, IMG submission 132980) | Hypersaline lake sediment archaeal communities from the Salton Sea, California, USA - SS_1_D_1 metaG | ecosystem: Environmental > Aquatic > Non-marine Saline and Alkaline > Hypersaline >...
CCGGGACGATCAAAGTCGGACAGTGGGTGGATCGTTTGTTCATGCTGCCCCCTTTCTAGTCGAACGCGATCGCCATGCTGAACAAACGATCCACCCACTGTCCGACTTTGATCGTCCCGGTCTGGGGGACGTTTTCGGCGTCGGTCCCGGGCGACTGGTCCACGACGGCTTCGTACGTGTCGTCGTCGGCGGGACTGACGATCGTGGACGTGTCGAAGTCGTGGTGGTAGTTTCCGGGCGCGTTCGTGGCGTCGGTTTCCGTCATTTGCTGCTGTCTGGTGGTCCAGCCGGCCGCCTTGAACGTGTTGTCCGCGAAGTCGAACCACTGCCCGTCGCTGTCGCGCCGGATTGACAGCAGTATGTCGGTCTTTCCGGTCAGGGGGACGTACGTCCCGGCCGATACGCCCATGATCTGGGCGTTGATCCGTTCCGTGTCCCCAGTCTGCACGCGTACGCTGGTCATGACTGCACCTTTTCCCCGTTCAGCAGGATCAGTTCGTCGCCCAGGTCGGCCCCGAAGGGGTCGGGCACGGCTTCGGCCGACAGGAACTTGTATAGCACCGACAGATCCCCGTCTTTCATGCCCAGGCCCGGTTCAGGGGACATGGCGGAAAGCCTGGACCAGCCGTCGTACGGCTGCACCGTACCATCGCAGTCGTCGCCCAGACACGCCGAACCGAAGAAGCGGTGCCAGTTTCCGCACGTGTCGCACCTGCCCAGCGCCTGGTCGTTCGCCAGGGGGTGCTTTCCGTCTTCGATCTTCAGTTCCAGGGCTGCGGCCCCGGTCACGGGGTGGACGACCTGGTGGGGTTCACCGCCCCCGGGGCAGTACCCCCACACCACCCACACTTCCGTCCAGTGGGTCCCCAGGCAATAGTTGTCTTCGGTCTTCCAGGCCGCGATCTTCGCCAGGTCGATCGTGGTCGTTTCGAACGGCTGTGCCAGTCGTACAGGCATGGTTTCCCCCTTGCAGGGCGCGTTCGTACACGCCCACAGTCTGCTTCGCTACTTCGTTCCAGTCAAACGCGCGGGCCCGCTTCAGACCCAGATCGCGCAATTCGTTTCGGATCCGTGCTTCTTCGCACATTGACAGCGCGGCCTGGATATCGGCCGCGCTGTCGGGCCGAATGATCAGGGCGTATTCATTGCCCTGGGCGTCGTTGACGATTTCCCCCAGGCCGTCCACTTCAGTCGCGATCAGCGGGGCGCCGCTGGCCATGGCTTCCAGCGCCACGATCCCGAAGGGTTCGTGCACCGACGGCATGATCACGACGTCGGCCGCCGCGTACAGGTCGAACAGCGCCTGGCCGGTCTGGAACCCGACCCACCGCAGCCGGTCGGGGAGGCGTTCGGTCAGTTCGCGGATCCGCTTCGTGACGTCCCAGGCGTCCACCTGGGCCTTCGTGTTCGCGTTGACTTCACCGCACAGGACCACCTGCCACCCGCCGGTGCCCCCGTATTCCACGGCGTCCAGCAACGGCCTGATCCCCTTCATGTCAGCGATCCGGCCGACGTACAGACAGACCGGGCGGCCGGTGGTCAGGTTGTGGTCGGTCTGCGCCCGGTACTTGTCGCCGGCGTCGGGGTTCCAGGTGTCCAGATCGATCCCGTTCGGGATCATGGTGATCGGCCGTTGGGTCATGAACGTACGGCGCACCAGGTCAACGTACGCGTTGGAGCACAGGATCAGTTCGTTCGGGTCGCAGATCAGGTTCCCTTCCTGCTGCCACAGGTACAGGGTGGGTTCGTTGGGCGTATCCACCTGGTCTGTTGGGCAGGTGCCAATGGTGGACAGGTGCGATATGCACAGGTGCATCGTTGACACCTGGGGCACCTGCAGCGCATGGCGGGCCAGCCGGGACACCTGGACGGATCCCCATTCGTGGTTGTGGACGACGTCCCACCGGCGACCTTGCGCGATCAGGCGGGTCAGGGTCTTGACCATTTGCAGATCGTCGATCAGATACGACGACATGCCGGGCGACGGCGGCTTGAAGCACACGTGTTTGTTGCTCGGGTGCTTCGTGTACCCGTCGCAGTCGATCGTCCCTTCGCCGGGACCGGACGTCAGCAGATCGACTTCCACGCCGTCCAGGGCGCCCATATGGCGGTACAGCTCGCCGACGTGGCGGCCCATGCCGCCCAGGATCCAGTTCGGGTCTTCCTTGCAGATCGCCAGCACGCGAAGTGTCATCCCACCACCCCTATTTCGGCCCAACATTGCAGGGTCCGGTACCCTGCAGCAAAGTTGGTGAACTCCAGACGCAACACCCGGGTACTGGGCCCGGTCTGGACGATCCGCGCGTTAGATAGCGCTATCTCCCCGTAAGTGTTGGAAAAGAACTTGTCCGACAGGTACAACGCCCCGCCGGCCTGGCTGTACAACGCGCCATAGTTGGACGACCCGGTGGGGGACCCGAAGGCAACGGTGCTGCCTTCCAGAAAGTCCCGGCTGCAGATCAGGATCACGCCCACCTTGCCAGGTCCGCCGGGCTGGGTGGTGATCGGCCCGCGCAGGGTCGCCTTGACCGCCACCGCGTCGAACGGGATCGCAATGTCCCAGGTCCCGGGCCCACCGGGCAGCGGGGCGACCGATAGCGTGGTGTTGCTGTCTTCGATGTTGCTCGGCCGGATATGGTGATCGTCCACGCCGACGTTGGCCGCTCCGTCGTGGCTTTTCACCATTTCGCGATTCGCGGTTGTTCGCATGCTACTTCACCACCTTTGTCGTTCCGTGTGGGCGAATCTCAAGACGATCCGGCACGACCAGCGGATCGATCACCAGCACGAGATCCGTACCTTCGATCCGGATCTCGTGCACGCGCGGGCGCAGGTTCGGGATCTCGGGGTCCGGGGTCAGGTCCAGTGCTGGAATGCGCTTGTCCACCATGTCACTTCACCAGGTAGCTGCCCCAGGCGTACACGGACGACGGTGCACCACCGGGGTTGTAGAACTCCAGAACAAGGTCCGACCCGTCGATCCACACGTCGCGCAGGTACACGTTGCTGCCGAACACGGACCAGTTGCCCGACAGGTACGCGTCGCCGTGCAGCCGGCTGTATCCGCCCACATAGCAGCTCAGGTACCCACCGGCCCCGTACGGCTCCAGGCCGTTCGCACTGCACTCGCCGTACACGTCGGACCCGACGACCCACACGCCCGCGTACCCGATCAGGGTTACGTTCTTGTTGCCCCGCAAGATCGCGGTGACCACCTTGTGCCCGGACCCGATATCGATCCGGTGTTCGTATGCAGACGCGGCCCCGATCGCCACCCCGTTCAGGCTGAACCGGCCAGCATCGGCCGGTTGGTGGTGTTCATCCGGGGCGGCGTACATGACGTCGTGATCGGTGATCACCCCGTGTTCTTCCAGTCGCATGTCACCCTCCCCTAGAACAGCAGTGCCTGTCCCTTGACCCACAGCCAGGCCGATCCACCGAACAGGTTGTGGAACGTCAGCCGCAGTTCGTCACCCACGATCTGCGCGTCCTTCAACACGATATACAGCTGCGACGCCCCGGTGGCGTTGTCGAAGATCGGGTGGGTCAGATACGCGTCGCCCACCATCTTAGCGTATATCGCGTTATATGTGGTCTTGAAGCCGGTATGAATGTTGCTGGTCCCGATCGCTTCGGCCGCGACCGTGGTGCAGTGCACTTCGGCGCATTCGCGCCACAGGCTAAGCGCCGTGTGGGGCCGGGGCCCCGTCACCACGACCCGCGCGAACCTGAAGCCGTCATGGGGAAGCGTGATCACCAGTGTGTAGTCGGTCCCGGGCGGAAGTGACACCACCCCCGCACTGTCGATCGACACCGACGCCGGCTGCGGGTGGTGATCGTTGGGGGTGTGCTCCGGGGGGTGACGTAACCCATCGGTAACCTGGGATAGCCTCATGATACCACCACCTTGCTGACTTTGTTGCCGGTGTACGACACGGTGAACGTCTGCACGTGCCCGTCGCTGTGGCGCGTGATCGTCCAACTGTCAATCCGGGATCCGGTGTAGCTGTACGCCAGGGTGTACCGGATCGTGCCCCCGTCGGTGTCGCGATAACGGCTCTGCGTGATCTTACCACCGGCCCAGGTGAAGTCCCGGGACAGCAGATCGGCACCGTATAGCCTGTCTATCTCTGCCTTCAGGTTGTACGGCGACGGCGGATCCGACGGAAACCCCCACTGGTCAACGTTCTTCGGCCACACTTCCGTCGTCATGGCAGATCCTGCCCGCGCCACTGGGCGCCCAGCGTATACGCCTGCAGCTTGATATGCACCGATCCGGTACTCCCCCCAACAACGAACCGCACCCGGCCAGGGTTCCGAAACAGGTACACGATCGCCGTGGAAGCATCACTGGTCGACATGACGTCATCCCCACTGTCGTCAGCATCCCTGGACGTGGCCGGGAAGGGAAGCGGCTTGACCGTACGATCGCCCGTCAGCTCGCAATGGGCCCGCAGCTCTTCGAAGGCTTCAGGCATGTCGAAGTCGTACGTGGCGTCGGGGCTTGACGTCGGCCCCACCTTCCATTCCCACAGGTGATCGTTCTTGCGGATCTGGTGAGTGCTGTCGATCGTCGCCATGGTGTCCCCTTCCAGGTTACTGTCCAGTCACCCACGCTGCACGATAGCACAGCCGGCAGGTGGATCGCCAGTCTAGGCCGCGGGACTGTAACGGCGGACAAGTCGAACTTTACACTGCGGGCCCAGGTAGTGTAACGACCTTCACGTGCCCCTGCAGCAGCCCACTTCGGGAGCGACCAAGTCAATCCAGGTAACACACCACGTGCGTTCAACAGTGGGGCACGTACGCCCAGGTGCTGCCTTTTTCGCACCCCAAAAAATACAGCAGGCAATCGGATCAACAATAGCACAGGGGCAGAGGGGTAGGATCGGTTTCGCAGATAGGGCTTTGTTCAGTCGTAACACCCCGCCAGAAAACCCTATGATTTCAGGTAACTACCCCCTATTGACCACCCCAGAATCGGAAAAAAGCCTATAAGATCAACAACGTTCCATTTATTGCATCCCGGATATTCCCAACAGCCGGATCGCCACCAGGAACACCCGAACGAGGGGCCGGAGGGATGGGTAACAGGTTGTGTGATATTTTTCTAGGCGTCCCTGGTTGCCAGTCCATAAAGGTTCGCGGGATCACTACTACATTACGATCCTGTTATATCCTAGTGTAAAGGCCGTTTTACAGTCCGATCCGGGGGGTGGTGGGTGGGGGTCGGCTGGTCCGTGTGGTGGGGTGCGGACAAAACAGATCCGTCCCGACATATGGGAGACCCGCACAAACACTGGCGATCAGGTGATCCGTTGCCGGAAGCCCCCACCCCTGGAGCGATTGCTGTAGTCTACACCTGTTCATCCGCCCCCTACCTTCCCTTGCCCGGTGACGTACGTTGGGCAAGCACAAGCCGGGGGACAGGTGCAGGGACAGGTGCACAGGGACGCACGTGGTGCTGGTGCTGTGGCTGCTGGGTGTTCCCCCTTTCCTTCTTCCTTGCTTCTGTGTCGAGCGGGGGAGTATGTTGTCGGTGTCCGGGTTTTGGTGGTGGTCTTGGGGGCGTGGGGATCTGGGTGGGATTGTTGGGGTGCAAAAAATGATCAGGCTATGGTGGGTGTGCGTATGGTGGGTCGGGGTGGTGGGACGATGGTGGGTGACCTGGTCGCGTGTGTATCGATGGCTGTGGTGTCGGCGGTATCGACACGAAGTGTTGCGCAGCCGGTCGTTGGTCGAAGCGCAGGCCGACATGAACCTGGTGGCCTATGTGGGCGATGGGTGGCGGGCGCTGGGTGACAGCGTGGGGACAGCCCGCCGGTTCGTTCATTGGGTGCGGGTGGCGAAGCTGCGGGGGTGCATGGCCGACGATCCCCTGGTGCCCCCGTACGACAACGACTGTGACGATCATGCGGCGTATGGGGTCGGGGTCTGCGATGGGGCCGTGTATCTGCAGGTGGCGTACATGCGGACAGACATGCCGCGACGGATGGGTGGTCACGTCGTCTGCCTGGCCCGGCGATCATTCGATCATGTTGGGGTGCGTCCGCCGGTGGGCTGGCGGTCAGGTGTGGCGCCGCTGTGGCACATTGGCAATTGGGGTCTGCATGGGCCCTTCGCCGATCTTGAAGGTGCCGTGCGTTCGGTGACGCAGGGGCGAGACATGATCGGGTGGGCCTTGCTCGATGGAAGGCTGCGGCTGCTGGCGCACGGTCGATCGTGGGCGTCAACGCGAGTGCACCAGGTTGACTTGACCTGATTGGGCCCCGATGGGTTACCGGTTGTTGACCCAGGGGGATCGTCTGGTGTAGGTTGCAGGCATGACAGGTCAACAACAGTGGCGGCGACGGCCGCAGGAGTGACAAAGCCATGGCAAACGAGAGTGAAGCGCAGTATTTCGCGCAGGGGTTCTTCGACGGTCTGGAAATGGGGCGGGGGCACGGCGACCTTCGGATCGCCCTGAACCAGTGCAAGCGGCAGGTGCGGATCCCGATGGGTCGCACGGCCGCGGGCAAGCAGCTTCTGGGCGCCCTGCACGCCGACAAGGACGTGTATATCCAGGGCGTGGAAGTGGACGTGGCAACGCCGGAATCCAGCGGTACCACCACGGTGGATATCGGGGTCGAAGGCGTGGACGACGACGGCCTGGGTGACGCCGTGGACGTGTCGGCCGCGGGTCGGAGCAAGGCGGGCATCCTGACCACCACGGGATCGAACGTGGAGTACATTTCCAGCAACACGGCCGGCGCCCTGCTGACCGAAGGGTACCAGGTCGGTACCGACGCGCTGCTGGACTTCGGCGTGTTCGTCGGCAAGGAATACAAGCTTCCGGCCGGCACCGAGCTGAACTACACGGTTCCGGTGGGTGGCTGGACGGAATTCGTGGGTACGTTGATCGTGACGTACTACGTTGACCCGGACGCGCTCTAGTCCTTCGACTTCTTCGGGGACTTCTTCTTCTTCTGCTTCTTCTTCGCTTTCTTTTTCGGCGGGTCTTCGTCGGCCTGGGCGTTCGTCCCTTCGACGTTGGCGGCGATCCGTTTCTTCGTGCGTTCGTGCATGCACTCCAGAGCATTTTCCAGGTGCACCAGGGTTTCGGCGTTGTCGTCGCAGGCGTGGGGCCCGGCCTGGAAGTGCTCCAGCCTGTCGATCAGGATCGACAGCAACGACTCATCGCTGCAGCCGTTCAGGCTGTGTTCCTTGATCGGTCCGTGCTGGAACGCGATCCGGGCGAACCGTCGCATGGGGTCGTCGGCCGCCGCCACTTCGTACACGTGGCACGCGCCGCCCCCGACCTTGCTGGGCCTGTCCATGCACGCGACTTCCAGCTGGTCGTTCAGGTCGCCGCTGCCTGTCTTGTGGGTTTCGATCAGTCTTCGCATCGGTCTTCGCCTTCCGCCGGGTCGTTGCCCGGCTGCTGTCGTTGCAGGGTTTCGATCAGATCGTCCGCCAGGTGGCGGGCTTCGCTGGTCAGCTGTTCCCACACCCTGCGTTCGTGCATCCTGCCGATCCAGTACGCCAGGGCGATCAGCAGGACGAACAACAGGGCGGTTGTGGTCGGTTGCATGGTCAGCCTTTCGGGTCGTCGGGTGGGGGCCCGGTTCGGAACTCGCCGGTCACGTTCCCGTCACCATCGGTGAAGAACGCGCCCCGGGTGTCTTCAAGCCAGGTGCCGACGATCATGGACACCAACACCTGCCGGCTGAACTTGGCACTGTACATGCGGCCGTCGGTGCTGACCAGGCTGAACACAATCGAATCGGTCTGTTCATCGCGGTTGATCAGTCCGCGCAGCACTTCGCGTTCTTCGTGGTCGGGGATCGACACCTGGTCCCAGGACAGGCCCAGTTCGGCCGCGTGTTCTTCGGCCTTGACCTTCGCCGTCCTGGCGATCACGTCGTCGGGCGGCATGTCCCGCATTTTGGGGTGAAGGTCAGGCTGCGCGGCGACCAGGTGGGTTGACCTGATCGCCCGTTCGTACGACGCGATCAGGGCACGCTTCCACCGGTTGCGCTCCAGGAACGTGTCCAGCGGCATCGTAACCGGTTCTGTGGTGGTGGGCTTCGTCATGATCAGCCTTCCCCTTCCGCCACCCGCAGGCGGGCTTCCAGGCCCTTTATCCGGTCCAGCAGGGCGTCGGCCCTGCCGCCCAGCATATCCAGGGCTTTCGCTTCGTGGTCCATGATCTGCAGTATGCCTTTCTGAAACTCCTGAAGGGCTTTCTGCACCCCTTCGCCCAGCATGATCCCGATCGTCTTGTGTGGGTCGGGCACGAAGCACGTCTGCAGGTGCGGATCGTGCCCGACGCGGTACAGGTGCCCGCCCGATACTTCCAGACGGTTGACGGGTGGTCCGCCCGTCGTGTCCACCTTTTCCCACTTCTGCGCGGTTTCCATGGGTGCCCCCTTTCAGTGTTCCAGTTCGTTTTTCGTGATCCAGGCGCCGCCGACGACCAGGATCCCCGATAGCAGGGACACGCCGGCGACGAACGCCGGGTGGTTGTACCAGGCCGGCGGGTCCTGGGTTCCTTCCTGGTAACACACGATCGCCTTGTCACGCTTCGCCTTCGGTGCCGGTGTTGTCGTCCTGGTCGTCGCGCACGACGTCACCAGGACCAGCAGTAGCGCCACCACGATCAGTCTGATCTTGTTCATGGGTTCCCCTTCCTTCCCGGGATGCCAGTGTTCCGGTCACCCCGTCGCTGTCGATCTTGATTGTGTACCCTTCGATCACCGCTTCCGCTTCCAGGTGGACCACAGCACGATCGGGGGCCGGATACGTGATCCCCCGAAGTATGTACCGGCGCGGTGGTCCGTCGTTGACCTGGACGAACACGGGGCAGCCCGGGTTCGGGCCCACCGATTCCTTGAACCATTCAGACAGAGCGTGCGCCATGTCTTCTTCGTTCTGTGGTGTCATGTCGTCGGCCGGGGGCGCCGTCAGGTTGAACTGTACCCCGCTAACTTCCAGGCGGAACGGCTTATCCTTCGCCATGGTCGCCCCCCTTCCAGTCGCGATCGATCCTGGACGTCTGCACGCCGGCGGCCCCCTGGTACTTGCCGGCGTACGGTCGGGCCGCCGGTTTGTCCATGCGGTGGAACACCAGTTGCGCGATCCGCATGCCAGGGTGCAGCGCGATCGGGTTCGGGCTGGCGTTGTACAGCTCCAGGGTGCCCACCCCATCCCAGCCAGGATCGAACAGTCCGGCCGTGACGTGCACGAACAGGCCCAGGCGGCCCAGGCTGGACCGCCCGTTCAGCAGGCCCACGATATCGTTCGGCAGGCTGAAGCGTTCGGCAGTGCGTGCCAGGGCGAACCCCTGCGGGGGCAGCACGTACACCTGTCCCCGTCGAAGGTGCACGCTGATCGTACCGTGGGCCTGGGGATCCTTCGGGTCCACGACCATGATCCCGTCCAGGTCGTCCAGGTTGTACTGCCCGCCGTACTGCAGCACAGCGTCCTGAAGGACACGCATGGGCCCTTCGGTGTACCCGGGGTGCGACATGTCGCGCAGCCCCACGAAGTCGGACCCCAGGGTCAGATCCAAGCCTGCAGGCTGCACGTGTTCGGGCACCCAGGGATCGACTTCGATCACCTTACGCAGCACGTACCGTCGGATCGTGTTGTCACTCAGGATCATGATCGCCCCCTTCCTTCGCCTTCCAGAGGTTGCAGCCGTCATCGCTGGTAACCTCTACTTTCCCCTTTCCGGGTTCAGTACATTCGCCAAGCGATCGGAGTTCTGGATACGGACGCCACCAGTCACATTCCCCACACGTTGCCTTCTCCGTAGGACGGTCCAAAGTGGCCTTCCACCATGAACAGGAATCCACCGAAGATGTGCGCGCACTGTTGTTGTGTTCGCAGACGCAGGCACCCCTATTGATCGGATCTCTTGGAGCACACCAGTATTCGCAGTCTGCGCACGTTGGATTGATCGGGTCGTCTTCGGTCTTTGCCTTCCAATCGTCGCAGGTGTACGTTCGCCGACAAACGGGGCGATCCGGGTCCGCTTCGCAGATCCCAGACTTCGGGTTCGGTGAACCGTCCGGGTCGAAGTGGTCGCAGTCGCTGCACGTCCTTTTCGCTTCCCATTGCTGGCACTGGTACTGTGTCGAAGCAGTGAACGTCCCGGATACCGCACAACGTTCTTCGTCGGTGTTCCAGTGTTCACAGCGCAGACACACTTCGCGCGGTTCTTCGTCCGGATCGTGGTATTCACTGGAAGCGAGAATGAAGCTGCGTTCCCGATCACGCAGGAACCCGATCGCTTCCGTGACGAACCGGGCCCCCATGTCGGTTAGCACCAGCGCCGGACCTTCACTCGACGTCATGGCGTCGGCCGCCGACGCCATGACGTGCACCCTTCCCTTCGCGTCCAGGTCGTCGTCCCACAGATCCAGGCGAACGGTGATCGCGTTCCCGTCTTCAAACAGCGCCTGGGCGACCAGGTGCGTCGGCCTTGCTTTCTTCGTGTCGTCCACGTCGTTCCCTTCCCCCGGGGAACTTGACAGGTAACCGTCTGGTGACCAAACTGATCGTTGCAGACCCTGCCTTCCCCGCTTGTGGTTGCTGGGTTCTGTTCCCCTTCCGGGCAGGTGTGGGTGTGGCGACCCCGCCTGCCCGTTCTATTCAGTTCGCCAGTCCTTCCC
>Ga0180433_10011214_pt1 | contig 10655 bp, 5 predicted proteins | sample SS_ome_8_FD_132980 | JGI IMG/M metagenome (GOLD analysis project Ga0180433, IMG submission 132980) | Hypersaline lake sediment archaeal communities from the Salton Sea, California, USA - SS_1_D_1 metaG | ecosystem: Environmental > Aquatic > Non-marine Saline and Alkaline > Hypersaline > Sediment...
CCTGAACTCCATCTGTGTGAAAGAAGATTCCTTTTTGATGGGATAAAGCACAGAGCTCTTTGATGGGCAGAATGGTTCCTGTCTCGTTATTGGCCATCATGATAGAGACCAATATGGTTTGATTGGTGATGGCTTTTTTTAATGTTTTGGGAGAGACCTTTCCATCTGAATCCACATCCAGATAGGTCACTTTATAACCGATTTTTTCTAAAAATTCACAGGTTTTGAGATTGGCTGGGTGTTCAACCGAGCTGGTGATGAGGTGGTTTCCTTTATCCCGGTGAGCAAAGGCGATTCCTTTTAAAGCCAAATTATTTGATTCGGATCCTCCCCCGGTAAAAATGATGCGTCTGGGTTTAGAATGAATCAGTTGAGCCACCTGGCGCCTGGCTTTTTCAACTGCTTTTTGAGCCATATCCCCGCTTTTGTGGATGCTGGAGGGATTCCCGTGTTTTTCCCCTAAATAAGGAAGCATTTCCTTTTTAACCGCTCCATCTGCTTGGGTTGTGGCATTGTTGTCCAGATAGATAGCCCGTTTAAATTTAGTTTTAGGAGTATCTGAAGGAAGTTGGAATGATTCACTCATCTTGACTTTTTTAGCGGCTTCCTTTTTATTTTTTTTGGTTCCTGAAGAGATTTTTTCCACTTCGCACAGGAGCGCCTTATAAACAGGAAATCCGGATATTTCATCATAGTTGGAAAGATCTGTTAATTCATTGACATTCGATTCCTGCCAGGCTTTGGGTCCGACAGGGGTTCCTCCTCCCATATTGCATTCAATGGATCCTTTGACTATATGTGAAGTCACTCTGGCTCTAAAAGGGACTTGTCCCCGGGCTGTTTTGACGTTAACTAAATCCCCGGTCTCGATTCCTCTTTTTTGCGCATCATCAGGATTGATCTCCACTGTAGGTTCCGGATTGTCTTTGACCAAACCCTTGATTCCGTGGTGTTGGGAACGGAAATCTGTCTGTGGTCTGGCTCCTGAATTGAAAATTAGAGGAAATTTTTGTGCCAGTTCTGGATTGGAGATGGGGCCTTCTTTGACCTCCGTGTACTTTGGAAGTGGTTCATAACCGTATTCCTCTAAGGTTGTTGACCATATCTCAAATTTTTTTGTGGGGGTCTCAAATCCCGGCTGATGGTCTTTGCGGAGTTCGCCTTTTTTCCATTTTTTGTATTCCATGACCGGGGAATGGATCTTGACCCACCCTCCAGCGTCTTTAATTTTTTCAAGAGAATAGCCGGATCCTTTAAGGGCAAACCGGATAAGCTCTTCCTCACTCTGAGGGTAGAGATGACCGTAACCCAATCTATGGGCCAGTTCTGCCATAATGAGATAATCGTTTCGGGATTTTCCTATGGGATCTATGATTTTTTCTCTCAGTCTAAAAATGGACCCGTAAACCATGTATGAATTGATTTCAAACATAGTGGTGGCAGGGAGCACGATATCAGCGTATGCAGCGTCTGCTGTCAATTGACGGTCAATCGTCACCAGAAAATTCAATTGGGAAAGAGTCTTTCTCCAAATCGGTGTTTGGGGCCATGAGGTGAGAAGGGAACCTCCGTGGATAATTAGGCTGCGGATTTTGTAGGGTTCTGATTTGAGCACAGAATCCACCAGACCTGAAGCATGAGATTCTCCCCGATAAAGGGTGTAGACGGGAAACAAATCCCGGGCTACGGCTTTCTCCACAGCCGGATTTTCCTGATTGCAGGAACGATTGATGGGAAAATGAGATCCCTGCATGGCAAGCCCTATGCCTCCGGGAACATCCAGTTGTCCGGTTATTGAAAAAAGAGTGAGCACTGCCCGGATAGCCTGTATTCCGGAGTTGGAATACTCAAGGCCGGTGTACATCACAGGGCAGGCTCCTTTGGCTGAAGCAATTTTGTGAGCGATCTCTGTAATGGTTTTGGAAGGAACCCCAGTTATCGGCTCTACCTTTTCCGGGGTGAAGTGCCGAACATAACTCTCAAGTTCCTCAAATCCGTGGCACCAGTTCTGCGTAAAATCCTCATCATACATCTCTTCATTGATCAGCACTTGAATCATGCTTAAGGCTAAGGCGCCATCTGTTCCCGGTCTGATAGGGATCCATCTGGCTTTGGTTCTTTCCGCAGTTTCTGTAAAACGGGGATCGATATTGATGATTTCAGCTCCTCTTTGGACAGCCTGCTCCAGTCTGTACATATCCAAAGGGGGAGAATCTGTGGCGGGATTGGCTCCCCATATTAAAATCAGTTCTGCGTTCTCAATATCTGTGAACATATTGATGAGCATTCTTCCGCATGTGACGTGAGGCGCCAGCACAGCAAAAGAAACATAACAAAGAGCTCCCACTCCCATGGTGTTTGGGGAACCGAAAGGAAAGAGGATGTTGGAGGCAGAGGATACAGCGGCTTGTTTTGGCTTGTACATGTCATTCAGAGAAAGCTCAAAAGCTCCCCTGCCTGTGTACACAGCGGCTGCTTCGGGGCCGGATTCTTTTTTTATTTGATTTAGGTTTTTAACGATTATTTCATAAGCTTGGTCCCAGCTTATGTTTTTAAATTCATAGCTGCCTTTAGGTCCTGTTCTTTTCAAAGGGGAACGGATTCGGTGTTTGGAATAGATGATCTCAGGGGCGTGCTCTCCTCTGCGGCACAGCATTCCCAGGCGGTGATCTTTATCAGGCCTTATGTCTTCGACTCTTCCGTTTTTGAGCCCTAACTCAACCCAGCAGCCGGCAGGACAGATTCCACAGATCCCCTTTTTCCATTCTAAATTAGGCATCCCACCCTCGATGACATCATTTTTTTATTTTTTTTATGAATGCTAACGTCAGTGATTGTTATAGCATTAGGGAAATAGAATCTAGCTAGAGTTTACAATAAAATTGAATTTGTCTCAACAGCTAATCAAAAAACAAAATGATAATTCTATTTGGGGAGGAACGTCAGAGATATCTATGGATATTAGAGGTTGACTTGAATCAGAAGCTTTGATATAAAAATTGTACTGAGGGAGATAGGCAGATTTTATCCTTAGCTAATTTTCTCGGATAGAGAGAATAATTATTTATTATAATGATCGGGCAAAGAGTCTCTCATTACAAAATCCTGGATGAACTGGGTTCCGGTGGAATGGGAGTGGTGTACAAAGCCCATGATGCCAAACTCAACCGGACAGTGGCGTTAAAATTTATTCTCCCCAGGATTATGGAGAAGAAAGAAAATATAGAAAAGTTTATTCACGAAGCCAAAGCTGCTGCCTCTCTCAGTCATCCCAATATTTGTACTGTGTATGAAATAGATAAAAAACATGAGAGAACCTTCATGGCTATGGAATATATCGAAGGTTCGAGTTTGAGGGAATTGAGAAAAAAGGGGCCGCTGGAGATTGAAAAAGCCTTAGATATTGCGGTCCAAATAACCGAGGGTTTGCAGGAAGCCCATGAAAAGGGGATTATTCATAGAGACATAAAAAGTTCTAATATCATTGTGACCAAAAAGAATCAGGTAAAGATCATGGATTTTGGTCTGGCTAAAATAGCATCGGATTCGGATTTGTCAGAGACCAAAGCCATAAAAGGAACGGTTTCATATATGTCGCCGGAGCAGGCCACAGGAGGAAGTATTGATTACCGAACAGATATCTGGTCTTTAGGCGTGGTTTTGTATGAGTTGTTTTCAGGAGTCCTTCCCTTTGACAGCACTCATGAACAATTGGTCTTGCATTCCATTCTCAATGAGGATCCTCTTCCCTTAACTCAACTGAAAAAAGACATCCCCAAAGAATTAGAGATAATTGTCAAGAAGTGTCTCAAAAAAAATCCTAACCATCGGTATCAAGATGTTGGCCAGGTGAAAGAAGATCTGTTGGGTTTAAAGCCGGAGATTAGAGGAGATATTTTACCCTCTAAAAACAGGGGTGTGATCAGAAGCCATAATCAGCTTGTGAAAAGATATATAGCTCCTTTAGCCTTCATAGTGGGTGCCCTTATCTTAACCAGCGGCTATTTTGTGTTCGATTGGTTTGGCTCCTCCCATAAATTAAAAGAATCTATAGCTGTTCTTACGTTTGAAAGTGTAGTCCCTAAAAAAGCGGATGAATGGCTGTGTTTGGAATTGACCAAAGGAATGATCAGTCGACTTCAAGAGTCATGTCCTGAATTGAGAGTGGTTTCCAATGCATCTATACAAAAGTATCAGAGTCCTTATGATATAGGTAAGATTGGGCATGAACTGAAAGTTCGGTATATTCTTGATTCTAAATTTCAGAAGGAAGCTGATAAAGTCAAAATATCTTCAGAACTTATTTCTGTTAAGGATGAAAGACATTTAGGTGATTATAATTATGAACCTAAAATGGAAAACTATAGGGCTGTTGAGGATGAGATGGCTAGAAATGTGGTGAAGGACCTGGGGCTCTATTTTACGGAAAGCGGTCTGGTTGTATCCAGAGAAAGAGAAAGCGAAAAGATTCAAGCAAATATGCTCTATCAAGAAGGAATGAAAATTTTGGAACAAAGATCCAGCGTTGATGATTGGATTTCAAAAGCCCTCAACAAATTTGATCAAGCTATTGAGATTGATCCTGATTTTGCCTTAGCTTACTGGGGTAAGGGGGTAGTCCACGAAGCTTGTTATGTGGATACAAATAAGAAAGAAAACTTGGTAAAAATGATGGAATTTTTTGAAAAAGCACATGATAAGAATCCTGATTTAGCAGAGGCCAATCTTTCAATGGGATGGGCAAATTTTTACCAAGAAGATTTGAATAAGGCCTATAAGAGTTTTAAGAAAGCTTTGGAAATAAGCCCTAGTGATACGTTGGTGATTACAGATGCCGGTTCCTTTCTCAACAGCATTGGCTTGTATCGATCTGCCATTAAACTTTTTTCTAAAGCCATTCGGGTGGAGCCTTCTAATTTGAGGGCTTACTTAATCAAATCTTCATGTCACTGGAATATCGGGGAGTTTGAAAAAGGATTAGAGACCATTCAAAAGAGATATGAGATAGAGAAAGACAATGTTCAAGTCCACCTATTAAGCGCGAGAAACTATATTATGATGGGTCAATTCCTTCAAGTAGAAAATGAGCTCAATAAAGTAATGAAATTGAATCCAAAAAGCGGGAAATCTTTTTTAGAAGTCTATCGAGCTCTTTTTTGGGCAAAAAAAGGACAAAAAGACCGTGCTTTGAATCTTATAAAGGATATCGAGGATCAATACACAATTCCCATTACCTGTGTTTATTCACTTTTGGGAATGAAGGATGAGGCTATTGACAATATTCTCTATGGAATAGAGCATGGATTACAAAAAAGTCAGTCTTATTTGTATTCTTTTCCCATCCTAAACAGCAATCCCTGTTATGATAATTTAAGAGATGATCCTCGATTTATTGAAATTTTGAAAAAACAAAAAAAGATTTACAAAAGGTATATGAGAAGATACGGGGATCTGTAAAAATAATGTCATTTTCCCCTAATAATTAGGGGAAATGAAAGAATTATAGATATTTTTTAATTTAAAAGGAGGGTGCTATGAAATCAAGACATATAGTTGTTTTTTCCCTTTTTGTTTTTTGTATGTTTGTTTTTCTTTTATGTGAAGCCAAGCAGACTCAATCTGCTAGAAAAATAGAAACGATGGGAGAAGAAAAAATGGAAGCAGAAGTTGCTTTCAGTAAAGAGGCAGATGATTATATTGTAAAAGAGATGGAAAAAGAACCACCAACATGGAAAGAACATCCTGGAAAGAAACTTGAAGGTCGCCTTATAGCATTAAAAAAACAACTAGAAGGCACAAGTAGTGATCCGGCAAGAATTATGGTCCGATTGGGAGCTAGAATTGAGAGTGACAGTGGGGAAATGAATATAATTTCGGGCCAGGACATTTTTAAGTTATTCGAAAAGTATTCAAAAAGGGAACTCAAGTTTGAAATCCGTCATGTTTTTGTAGAAAAAATTGCTAAGGAAAAGTATATTTGGGTTGATGGCAAGAAAGAGCCAGTTGATATGATGGCCCATGTTATGTTCCGACTTCACTTTAATGAAATTCAGGAAGAAAAGGTCAAAAATGATTCGTTTGACGGATCTTATGCATCTCCTCACAGACATGTATGTGAATGGTGAAGAATCAGGTTTTCAAGAATATCCTTTTTAAGCTTTTCCAGTCTGTCTTTGGCTTTGGAGATGTCTTTCCCCAAATAGATCAGAATGAATTTCTGGAAAGGGGATATAAAAAGAGAGTCATCTTTTTTATCCTGAAAAAGAATTCCTTCAGCCGATTTTTCAAATCCATGGAATCGATGATTTTGGCTTAAGTGTTCCCGGGCATTTTGAAACCAGGCCTGAGCTTCCCCTTTGTTTCGGTATTCAAATATAAAGAGAGTGTGGTCTGAAAAATAGGCCGCGGCGCCTTTTTTGATTCCAAAAATATTCTCTGTGTCGAATTCATACTGGTTGTAAAGCGCTAAATTTCCTTCCAGATAGACGGTGCGAATAACTCCAGGAAATCGGCTTTTGATAGATTTGATTAAAGGAGGATAATTTTCTTCACTTTTGGGTAGTTTTGATTCGATTATTCTTGCAAATTTTAAGAGAGCCTTGTGGGTGGCCTGGGAAGTGTTAAATCCGATAATCGTGACCACAAAATCTCCTTTCCAAAAATTAAGATAATAATCTTCCAGAACCGCCTCCGTTCTCACATCCGCTTTTTTACCTTGACATCCTGTTTTAAAAGAAAAAGCGCCGTAAGCACTCTGAGTATCTTCCATCTCATAGATTTCAATGTTTAAGGAGAGTCCGTTTTTATGCTCATAGGATTGAATGACTGCGTTTTTAAATCCATATTCATGGTATATCTCAGCTCCCCCGTTTATAAGTTGAAAAAGGTCTTCTCCCTGCGCTGTCTGGGGCTGGCCAATTGGATTCCACATTTGAAGTTCATTTTTAGGGGGCAGATAATCGAGTATTCCTTTTGAGGATTTTGGTTGATTGGACCAGGGATAAAGGAAAGTAGGGATAAGAAGGAGAATCACAGCATAAAACAAGATCCGGGCTTTGGCTACGGCTTTTTCTCTTGATAAAATTTTCATTTGTAAACAGACTTCAACAAATCAATATAAAATGATGGTCTAAACAGAGATCTCTTTTATTTTGACTTTGTTTAAATCCATTTCGCCCAGACCGTGATCAGAAGCTTTGGTGATTTGAAGGATGTTTCTACCTTCTAAGCCCCATAAAGTGCAGCAGTAGCTGTCCACAGCCACCCTGTCTATGCCTGCCACAACCTTCTGGGGTTTTATGATTTCTCCTGGCCCAAAAGGTCCGTTGGTGGTGATGAATTCTGTGGCATCCACAATACAAATGTCAGGCTGGATGATGGTGTTCAGGTCTGCAATGCACTGCTCCAAATGGTCAATGGCATTGATGTCTGTCTGCCAATTTTTTTTGTGAAAAGTCCGGTTTGTTTTTGAAGAGCTCAGTCCCATAAGATTTTTCATGGTCCCGGTGAATTTATTTCCGGCATGATCTTTGGTGATGGGCATATCAATGAATACGTCATAGTTAAAAAATTCACTCATGATTTGAGCTTCCCTCAGCGCGGTTCCCTTTGGGACTGGAAGGGTTTTGAACTGGGAATCATCGCTTCTGTCTACAATAACCAGATTGGCTCCTTCATCCAGCAAAACTTGTTTCATACCAGTGGCCTCCCAATTCTGGTCCGGGAGCTGACTGATGCAGGTAACGTTAGAAGCTCCGGCTTCTTGGCACATTTGGATGGCGGATCTGAGAATATCCGGTTTTGTGAAGGCTCCGGGATTGTTCCTCTGGGGGTTGGCCAGAATCGCCACCTTTGATCCTTTGGGGACAAAAGCTTCCATTCCCCCTAAGTTTTCCACTGCCTTCCTGGTGTTGGCAGAGTAGTCTTTTCCTTGGGCTACAGATATGTCTATATTCACGGTCTGTTTCTCTGTGGTAGTTTGTGTGCTCTTACAACCTGTGTTCATTCCCACGCTCAAAAATGAAAAAGCACCCAAAGAAGCGCTCTTTTTAATGAAATCACGTCGGCTTATTTTCACCCTTTCCTCCTTTATTTAAAAATACAGTCATCATATATATATATAAACGATTATCAATTGTTAAGTAATTTTTTGTTTTTAAGGAAAAAAGTCAGCCAAAGGAGGTTTTATCATAATCTGAATCTTTCTTGACATATATGTTCGCAAGAATTATTCTACCCTGTAATATGGATTTTAATTAGGGGTTAATATAAAAGGGCAGTTGTATTATAATCTGGTAAGGAAGAAAAAGATTTCATGAGAGTCTGTCTCCTTCAGAAAAGAAATATTCCGGTCTATCCAAATCTGGTTATTTAATTTTTTAATTAAGGGATGATTTCATGATCGATAGAAATTTCATAAAAGGGAAGAAGCTTTTTTGTCTGGTTGATGGTGAGCACTATCCTCCGGTAACAAAATGGACTCTCACTGAGCTGGGAAAGTCAGGTGGGGTAGTGAGAGGCATCCTTTTCATAGGGGGAACAGAAAAGGTAGAAAATGCTGTTGAAGAACTCAAGAGCAGTCAGGATGGATACAGAATTTATATGGGAGGCAATTCTCTAAAGGATACACTCAGGTTTCTCCAGAAGACAGTCAAAGAATTGGAAATTGACGCAGTAGTGGACCTTTCTGATGAACCCGTGGTTGATTATGATGACCGGTTTCGAATTGCTTCTCACCTTTTATTCGAAAGTGTTTCTTATATTGGGGCTGATTTTAAATTTGTGCCCCCTCTAAGGAAAAAGATTTTAAAGAAACCCAGCTTGAGTATTATTGGAACAGCTAAACGAGTGGGGAAAACAGCTGTCAGCGTGACCATAGCCCGACTGCTTGACAAACAGGGATTTGATCCGGTGGTGGTCGCCATGGGACGGGGAGGCCCACCGGAACCGGAAATCATTGTGCCTAAAGAGCTGGAAGTATCTGCGGAATTGCTCATAAGTATCTCTGATAAAGGAGGTCATGCGGCTTCTGATTATTGGGAGGATGCGGTTCTGGCGGGAGTTCCTACGGTTGGGTGCCGGAGATGCGGCGGGGGCATGGCCGGAAGTCCTTTGCTCTCCAATGTTTTAAGGGGAGCCCAAAAAGCCAATGAACTGCCTCAGCGTTTTGTGGTCATGGAAGGTTCTGGCCCCACTTTACCTCCTGTGTTTACTGATAGATCTATTGTGGTGGTGGGCGCAGGTCAACCCATAAGGCATGTTACAGGTTATTTTGGGGAATACCGTCTTATGCGTTCAGAAATGACTGTAGTGACCATGTGCGAAGAACCGATCGCCGGCAGAGATAAAGTCAATCAGATGGAAAAAGAAATTGCCCAGTTGTTCCCTGAAATGAAAATCGCCTTAACCGTTTTCAGACCAGAACCCCATGAAGACATATCAAATAAAAAAGTTTTTATGGCGATGACTGCGAATCCTATAATGAAAGATAAATTGAGGAGTTATGTGGAAGAAACCTACCATTGTTCTGTGGTGGGTGTTTCAGCAAATTTATCAAACAGAAAAGAACTGTGGAATGATTTAAAGGATGGGCTCCGGAAAGCAGATGTGCTGCTCACTGAGATCAAGGCTGCATCCATAGATGTGGCTGCCAAAGCAGCCAAAACCCAGGGTTGTGATATTGTTTTTATGCACAATAAATCAGTTCTCGTCGGGGGAAATATCAAAAGTTTTGAAAAAGCAGTGCTGGATTTATGTAAGTCTGCTTTGAAAAAGGGGGGAGAATGACAGATGTAATCAAGGGAAAAAAACGGTATCCTTTTTCAAAAGGCATCCTGGCCAAGTCTATCACTCGCACAGGCATTCCCATAATCGAGATTTATGAGATAGTGGATGAGATTCAAAAGAAAGTCAAAGGTAAAGAAAAAGATGAAGTGGCAAGCGGTTACATCAAAAGTTTGGTTTGTGCCCGTCTTCTTGAAAGAGGGTATCAAACTGAAGAGCGTTATTACCGGATAACCAGGGAGATCAAACATTTGAAGAAACCTTTGGTGATTATGATCGGAGGGGGAACCGGAGTTGGGAAATCGACCATTGCTGCTGAAGTGGCTCACCGATTGGAGATCACCCGTTCCATAGGTTCTGATGGGATCAGGGAAATTATGAGATACATGGTTCCGTATGATTTTTTGCCTATTCTTCATGAATCGAGCTTTACCGCAGGCAAAAGGCTGGAAAATCCCTTTGTCAAAGAGAATCTTATTTTTTCGTTTACCCAGCAGGTCAATTCAGTAGCAGAAGGAGTTCAAGCTTTTATAAAGAGGGGGGTAAAAGAAGGAATCCATACTATGCTCAATGGAATCCATCTTGTGCCCGGCTATATTGACCTTGAAGATGAAAAAAAAGATATGTTCTGCTTTCACTATATTCTTCATTTATCAGATATCCAGAGTCATATCCAGCAGATTTATTATCGTTCTGAGGGAAGCCGCCGGGATCCTGAGCGTTATGTTGATCAAATAAAGAACATTCGCGAAATTCAATCTTTTATTAAGGATATGGCTGATGAAAAAGGAGTTCTGGTCATTGAAAATGATGACATTGACAGCACCATTAACACGATTATGGAGGATATCATCACGAAATTGGAGGAGGTC
>Ga0180433_10011215_pt1 | contig 10655 bp, 13 predicted proteins | sample SS_ome_8_FD_132980 | JGI IMG/M metagenome (GOLD analysis project Ga0180433, IMG submission 132980) | Hypersaline lake sediment archaeal communities from the Salton Sea, California, USA - SS_1_D_1 metaG | ecosystem: Environmental > Aquatic > Non-marine Saline and Alkaline > Hypersaline >...
CCTAAACTAAATATGTCCGAAGTAGGACTATTAGCAGGGATTGTTATTTGGATATTCAAATTCATAGGCTTACAAATATTAATATTATTTGCATCTCCTTTAATAGAAGGAGTATATGATTGGGGAGTTTTAAAATTACACGATTATTATGAGATAGCAGTATTGAAAAAGAATACTATTAATTCAGAAACAAATAACTTTTTATATGGCATTCCATTTTATAGGGAATTGGTTAGTTCGATATTTATGTTTAACATAAAGAAATTATTACATTCTTTCAAAGAACATTTATTCGGGGACAAATTCATATACATATATCTAGGCATACTATCAGTAGTAATAACAATAATAGTTTATTTAGTTATGACATTAAAATAAACCAATATTTATAAAAACTATTTCTCTATATAACTTATGGAAGAACAAACAAAATTCATATCAATAATTTTATTCTTAATATTATTTACATCATTTGTTTTATTAGTTGTAATAGTCGGCGAGAATAATCAAACTAGGCAGAAGAATATATTATGTGATGAATATGCAAAAGCAGAAGAGATAGTTTTATCATTTCCTGACAAAGTAATTAAGTTTGAGAATTATAGTATTGAGTACAATAAACTAAAAGAGATATGTTCAAATGCCAATATTTATAAAAAGTAACTTGCAGAGATATAATATTATGGATAAAGAAAATATGCAATATATGGATTCATTAAAAAAGAAAGTGTTAGAGTTCCTTTTACCTAAAGGAGAAATTGTTGATGTGATTATAGAAAACCAAGTAGAAGATTCAATCGTATTCAAAAAGGACTTCCCTCTAAGTATTAATATCACAAGAAATATTTTAGTAGGAGAATTCTTTGGAAGGAAGGTTGATGAAATAACTAACGAAGAATTACAAAGCAGTTTAGATATTCTTTTAGATAAACATGTTAAGGATTATTCTGATGATGATGATATTGATATTGAACCCTTATTTGTAGAAGAGGATGAACTAAAAACTATTAAATTTATTATACTTAATGATATGCGTTTAGATAGTTCAAAAATAGATCGAATTAAAGAAAAATTAGAAATAGCCTTAGCAGATTATGGAATATTATTGGACGGATCTGGTTTCGACTTAGAAGCAGAAACAAGAGAGTATTATTATAAATAGATTTATAAATAATTAAATCTATAAAGTATTATGGATTATACATATAAATCTAAATCAAAAAGAATTCTAAGGGATAAACAAAAAGGAAACTCAGATTATAAAAGAGATATTGAGCGAGAAGCACTAGGCATCGGTAAGAGAACATCAAAGAACGGAAATGAATATTGGGAGTACAGAAAGAATAGAACTGATGCAGACGATTACGATAAAAAACCGAGTAGGGAGAAAATGAGAAATAATTCTAGTATGATGAAACCAAATAGAAAACGAATAAGAAAAGATAATTTTAGTGTATCTATGTCAAGATTTTTTAAAAGATAAGTTAAATTTATAAACATTAATAACCCTAATTCTTTATAATGGTTATAAACAATAATAGAAAGAAAACATTTAAAGAGATTTTACAAGAGAGAAGGAGTACACAAAGACCTTCAATAAATAGAGCATTTAGTGGCGCAAACCAAAGACAGAGCTTAGCAGAAAAAAGGAAATTCGATATAGCGCAAGGAAAACAAGCCTTAGCAAATGACACAGAATTAACAACGGAAGCTAAAAGATTAGATACAGAATTATCTAAAGTACCTTTCAATAATTTAAATGAAGCAACTAAATTTTATAACGAAATCCCGACAAACATTAGAGCTAGGATGAGTTTCAAAGAATCCGATTTCAATAATGCTTACAATAAACAAATAGAAGATTTAAAAACCAGAATAACCAAAATTGAAAAGAAAGAAAAAAGTGCCAAAGAGGATGGAAAAAAAGCAAAGAGGTCAGGATATAGGAAAGAACTAAGAGAACTAAATAAAATATTATCTGATGTAACCAAGAATAAAACATTTATTAATGTTAAAGATGCAATTAATTATGCAGATATTGTGGGAGATGCAAAGAAAAATAGAGTAGATGCAAAAATATCAAATGAGCCTAAAGGAAAAACTACTAGAACTATTGTGAGAGTTGGTGGTCAAACAATAACTGGTGTTAAAGATTCAACGGGAACTTTCTTTGCAGATGATCCAAAGGAATTATCTCAAGCACAAAAAATTAAGGAAGTAGGTTTATCGGGACTAGAAAAGGCTAGTGTAAATAAGATAGCTGACACTGTAGCAAAAACTGGGCAAGTAACTAAAGCACAAAGAGATAAGTTCAAAGAATTAGGATTGAATACAAACGAATTAAATAAAATTGCAGTAGATACAATAAAGTATAATAATGCTAAGAAAGATATAGATAAATTAATAAATCAAAATGCCAAGCAAGGAACAAACAACTATATTAATAATAGAGAACTACAGAATAAATATAATCTAAATATAAACCAAGTAAACTCCCTAATCGGTTATCAGTCAGCAAAACAATTTATATCTCCAAATATTAAAACTGATAAGGTTAACGACTTTATTAAAAATAATCCTCAAGTAGTTACAGACAGAGAAACACAAAAACAATTATATAAACTTGGGGTTAATGAATCACTTAAGAGTTTAGGCTTATCGCCAATTTCTACGACAAGAGACATAAGCGTATTTGAGAATAGGTATGCTAAATTAGTAGAACCTCAAATAAAAGCACAAGAATTCTTTACAACTGAAAAGATAAATAAGTTCAAAAAAATAATAAATGATGAAAGGGATAAAAAAATAACTAATATCCAATTCAATAGAATAATTAAAAATTCAGACACTAGAAAACAATTACTAGTTATTGCTAAAATTAATGAAGGAAAGAAATTAACTAAGGAAGAACAGAAGATATTTAATGATGTAGCAAGAGAAAGCCAATTAAAAAGAGCAAAGCCATTAGTAGAGGACTTATTAGTAGGAACATTAAAAGGTTCTAAATCATTTTTACTTAGCCTATATACTGCAGGGAAACCAGCAGTTGAGTGGTTAGGTTCAAAGCTAGGAAAGATTGTTGGAGAAGAGAGTGCAGAACTATATAAACTAGTTAAAGGTAAAACAACACTAGATGAGTTCTTGAACACCCGTAATAGAAATATAAATAATAGTGTTACTAGTGCATTAAAATCTTATAATGATGGTAAAACAAGTTTGGCGAATCTAAAGAGGAGATTATTAAATATAGCAAAAAGTCCTAAAGTTTCATTTGAGGTATTGAAAACAATAGTTGTGGCAGTAGCAATAGCAACAGGACTATCGTTACCAAAGATAATGGAATCTGTAAGTCAAAGTTTAAAAAAGGAAGTTATAGGATTATCAAAAGATACGAATAGAAAAAAGAATCTTAGGAGAAATTTAATTGCAGGAATGGTAGAAATAGGATTAGATTTATACACTGGAAAAATTCTAGCAAGTAAAGTTAAGAAAGTAAAAGGTTTAAAGAACTTTAGTAAATTCCTAAGAAAACTTAACTTCTCGGACAAGGAGATTAAAGACTTGAATAGTATAATTACTAAGTATAATAAGAATAAAGATATGAAAGTACTAAAAAGTATAATTAAAGTCATTAATAAGAAAACAGGACTTAGTTTAAATAGTGGAAACTTAAAATCATTTGATAGGAAAGAAACATTAAATTTAATTAGAATCCTATCTAAGAATAAATTAAAAAACTCATATCAAAAGATAGACTTTAAAGTTAAAACTAATTTCAGACCAAATAAGAAAACAGGAATATTGGAAAAGACAAGTGTAATAACTGGAAAAGGCAAAGCAATATTAGAAAATGGAAAAGAAATACCTATTGAGTATAAGTTGAGAGCTGACAAATTAGGAAACATTAAGGGAGAGTACAAACTTGGTAGCAAGGATAGTTATATTAATGTAGCAGTAGAACTAGAGGACAATGGCGCATTTTTCATAGATAAGAAAACGGGAGAAAAGATTACTAAAGTAGGTGGCGCAATAACACAAAGTAGAATAGAGATACAAGAAGCAAAAGAAATAATTGATAAAAGTAATATAGTTATGAAAGGGAATGATATTGGTATAACTAAATCCAGTACTATAACTCAAGCACTAACAAAGATATTTCTTTCGGCTGACAAGAAACTAGATAATGTGAAGGTTAGAAAAGAAAGAGTTTCGAGAGTGGGATCGGCAAAACAATTAATATTCGCAGGAAAGTATAAAATTATGGGAGCGATTTCAGACAAGCTAAGTACAATAGTTAAAACTAGCAAGAAAGGAATATCTGGAATTAAAAAACCTCTAACTAAAAGAGAGATTAAGTTTTTAGAGGATTTCCTAGTATCAATAGATTACGATAAAAATATATTAAATGGTCTAGATAAACGAACAAGACTTGCAAGAGCATTAGGTTTAAGAAAAGATAGTAAAGAGATAAGAGGGATCTTAGATATAATAGATGATAAGGGTAAAGTTATTGCTAAAGTTAGAAAGAAAATTAAAGTTATATCTGAGGGAGTACTAGAGAAAGGAGTTAAGCCATTACCTAAACCAAAGAAAAAAATTAAATTCAAGAGATTTGGAAGTTTAAGAAGTAACAAGAAAGGTTCATTTAGTTTCGTACAGGGCGATGCTATGCAAAGCGAAATAAGAAAGGCTAGTAAATTTACACCTTCAACTAAAATAAAGATACCTAATTTAAGTTTTGACTTACCATTAACAACAACTAGATTAAGAAAATTAGGATTGTTTAGAGATATAGGCTCAATATTCTTTTTATTAAAGGGTATAGACAAACTAAACTTTTTCGATTTAAAGAAAGACAATAAGAAACTTAAAGACAATATAAGAGAAATAAGAAAGATTAGTAGTAGAGTACAAAAGAAATTAAATGAAGATATGAATAAAAGAAAATCTGACTTTGCTAGAGATTTTAAAACAGAACAAAAAAGAAAGAAAGTAAAAAAGACAAAGATTAAGAAACCTAGTAAGTTATCGAAAAGTAAAGTTAAAACTAAGAATGATAGGACTAGACCACCAAGACCACCCAGCATTCCGAGAAAAAGGATAGTGCCAATAGTACCAATAATCCAAATACCTCTACCAAGATTAAATAGAAAAACTAAACTTCCTAGTGGGTATAGATTGAAGTATGATGCAAGATATAAAGAGAATGGGAAAGTAAAGGTAGAAAAATTAGGAATGCCAGAAAATAAAGCATATAGAAAAATCTTGGGCGCAGTAGATCAAGCAACACAAAGAAGTGTAGAATTATATATCTCTGGAATTACTAGACAAAAAGATACAAAACTACCTAAAGAACTATTATCTAAATTTAGAAAAGGTGTTACTGCTAGAACATTAAAGTTAGTAGAGAAAACAGAGAATGCAATAGATACACAAGGAGAGAAAGCAGGATTAAAGTTATCGAGGATATTAGCTGGTAAGAAATCTAAACCTAAAAAGAGGACTACTAAGAAGAAAGCAGAGGTAGTCCGTAAGAAATCTAAATCTAAAAAGAAAGTAACAAAGAAAGTAACAAAGAAAGTAACAAAGAAAGTAACAAAGAAAGTAACTAAGAAAAATATTAAAAGAAAAACAAAACCCAAACCTAAGAAGGGAACAACTAAAAAGAATGATGTTAAAAAATCAAAATCTACTAAAAATACTAAAAGAAAAGTAAAGAAGAAAGTATTTAAAAGGAAGTCAAAAAAGAAATAGGCTTATTAACATTTTCACTAATTTTCTTTAATAAGGAAAATACTTATTAACAATACATTTAATACCAATGTTTATAAATATCTAATTCTATAATATACTATGAAGTTAAAAAACATTTTCATATTCCTATTGTTAAGTTTAGTATTCTCTGGATGTACAACAATGGGGATAATAGATGCAAATAATGATAGTCAGGGGAACTTACTAGTTAATGTAACTAGTCCCGTAATAACTGAGGACTACTTACTTAATGTAGCGATGGGTAATGTACCTAATGCAAAGATGATTCACAAGTTCGGTAGGAATCCTGCAATTGGAACTACTAGAGTGCCAATAACACTAAGTGGCATATATCAAACACCGACTACTGCAAAGCAATTACAAATCAAGAGTAGTAGTGCATTAGACACTTATAGCAGTACTGGTGGGTGGACTGTTAAAATACTAGGACTTAATCGTACTTGGCAAGAAGAAGAGATTGAGATTAATCTAAGTGGGCTAACTCCAGTACTAATACCAGTTAATTTCACTAGAGTGTATCGTGCTTATGTAACTAAGTCTGGAACTTATGCAACATCAGTATTATCGAGCCACCAAGGAATAATAACTATTGAGGAAGTAGCGACAGGAGATGACTGGGCTTTAATTAATATTGATACTGGGCAAGGACTAGGACAAACACAAATCGGAGTTTATAGTATCGAGAAAGGATGTAAAGGTTATTTATTGTCAAAACTAATTAATGTTGAGGGTACTAAGCCAAGTACTATTTACTTTTTTCAAAGGCAGGGCATTAACGATACTCTTGTGCCATACGATACAATGCGATTAGTAGAGCAAGAGGATGGAGTAGTGGGTTCTCTTCATGTAGCATCAAGAAGTATCATTAGAGCTTTCCCAGAATTAACTGATGTTGGGTTTATGGGAAAGACTGGCGTGGGTACTGCGCCAATCTCTGTAGATTTCGAACTATTACTAATTTGTGATCATCAAGTTAGTTAATATATAAATCCCAATATTTATAAAAACTAATTCTATATATTATTTATGAGCAAAGAAAGAAAAACAGGAAGTAAAAGACAAACAATATTAAAAAATTTCGGATGTAGATATTGTGGGAATGATAAGATGCATAATGATGGAATGACTAAGTGGTGTACTAAATGTAAAAGGAGACACACAAATTAATTTTAAATAACAAAGTTTATAAATCCAAAAAAACAAAAAGGCTTATGGAAGAAGATAAACTAAAAGAATCAACAGAAAGTTTAGAAAATTACATTAGTAACTTAGAGGAAGAGATTATTTTTATGAAAAGACATATCTATAGGTTAGATGAAAATAATAAAGATAAAGATAAAGAGAATGACATATTAAAATCAACAATAAAAACTTTAGAAAATCAAATGAGAGATATGAGAAATGAGACAAAGCAATCATAACAAAATAGTAGAGAAGATTTATAAGAAGTATAAGAATGCAGTTAATATGAATTATACTGAATTGAAGATATGGAGTAAGAACCCAGAAAGTAGAAAAGCAAGTTTATCGAGAGAACCAATTAGAAGAAATCTTAGACTATTAAAAAAGAATAAGAGTGATTGGACTTTAAATGATGTGAAAGATGCGAACAAAACAATAAGTTATCTAGCGAGAGCCAAAAAAATTAAGAGAGCGAAAGGAATTCCTAAAGATAAACTAACTAGAAATGAGATTGCTATGCGAAATTGGGCTTATAATAATTATAAGTAATAATATATTGGTGATAGAAGGCTTATACTACCATAATAGAATTCTAAGCCATTCTCGAGAGACTTTTTTTAATTAGTAATAGGAAAGGCCATTAGAAATTTAATTCTAATAATAGTTTATAGTTAAATTTATAAACATTGAAAAACATAATTCTTTTATGGGTAAATATTTAAACTTATTACAAAATCTTTCTAGGGATATTGAACCATTGAATGTCACTAAAGCTATTCCAGAGGATCTAGTAACTGATATGATAACCAATGCAAGAGTGAAAAGCGATGATTATTTAGGGTTGGGATTATTAGGAACTTTTTGGTTAGTAATTCTTCAAACGATGTTATCAAAAACATTAGCTTTCGATATTACAAAAACACAAGCATTATTATCAACAAGCACATTAGTTAATTCAATAGCCATATACTTTGTAATATTTGGGATTTTAGGAAACGCACAATTCTATACTTGGTTTTTTTTACTTAATTTAGGATTTATAGTTTTAAGTTTGTCGAGATACTCTTAAAGATGGTTGAAAGATTAGAATTACTAAGAACGAATAATAGAATCTATTATATTGTTGGCAATCAATATCAATATAGAGAAATCAAAGGAAAAAGAAAAAGTAAGTTAAGGAATATTAGAGCATTAGATATAATCCAAGAACTAAAAAAGAAAGTAATTAGTTGTTAGTCCAAGTAGTAATTTATATAAATTACTTTATATTTTAGAAAGATTTATAAACATTTAAGTTTACATTAATTCTATGGTTTACAAAAAGGTTTACAAAAAGGTTTACAAAAAGGTTGTATTTAACGGCATAGATAACTTGACAAAGTCTCAAAAAGAGATATTATATTATTTAACTGATGAATTTTTAACAATCAAGCAAATAGCAAAGAAGAGGAGTACAACACGACAAGCAGTATATAACACTATTAAAATTTTAGAAAAGAAAGGTGTATTAAATAATAAAAAACTTGTAAACCCTAAAAGGCAGGGTTACACTCCCAAAACTATTTATGAGGACGACAATAAAGAGTTAAGATTCCACGCAATAGGTTTAACAATTAAATTAATTTCTAGCAGTCCCTTATATGAGCGATTACTTAAAATAAGAAATAGAGATGATTTAGAAAATAACACACTAGAATTATACAAGGAATGTATTGTAATTTATTTAAATAAAGATTTCTGGGGAAATAGTGCAAATGAATGTATAAGAAAATCAGAGGAATACATTTCAAGATACATTAATAGATTAGAGAGTAATTATAAAATAATCCTAAGAACTGAAAGAAGATGCGACATAAAAGAATTCAGAGGACATATCGCAAAAATAAACGATCCTCTCGCTAGAGAAATTAATATCAATAAAGAATACTTCAAAGTATATGATAATCATGGAGAATTAAGATTATTGATAGATCACTCTTTTAGTTATGATGAACTAGAAGCAGTACACAGAGACAACTATAAAAGAGATATAACTAAGGTACAAGACTTCTATAAAGATTTATTGGAAAAGGATACTATTAATTTAAGTGAGATTAAAAATAGACTAAAAATATTTGAAAACGAGAATACTAATATAATGCTCAATATAAAACAAATAAGTGATTTATTAATCTCTAGTATGCAAACATATGAAGTAAAAGTAAATACTCTCCTAGAACTACATAAAACATCTACCAATCAATTACAAACCACAATCCAATTACAAAACAATTTAATTAAAAGTTTAACTCCTAAAGAAGAACAAGCATCAACTAATTTTAAACCAAGTATGAGTTATTTTATGTAATTTATATAAATTACCTTATATTTTCGATAGATTTATAAATAAAGAAGTTTAATATATATTATGCGTTTGAAAAGGAAATGTAAAGTAGAGGATAGCAAAGTTGAATTACTTAACCAATCAAGTGCTAGCGACAACTTTTAAAAGGTTGCTAAAATAGGCTAAATCCTTTGATTTAGATAGTAGAAAGTCACTACTAATTAAAAAGGCTATTTAACATTTAATTAGAATTAGAAATATGGTAACAAAAAAACAACTAAAAGAAAATCCAGTATTATGTATTGATACTGAAACGGGAGGATTTAATCCAGATAAAGATGCTTTATGTTCTGTAAGTGTTATGCTTGTAGATGGTAGTAATAGTAAAACTTGGTTCATCAAACCTTATGGAAAGAATTATAATGAAAAATCTTTAAAAATTAATGGTTTAGATAAAACTTTATTAAAAGATCAAGGAGTTGATTTAGAAGATTTTGCTTTAGATTTAATTAAATATTGTAATAAACATTTTGGAAGGGAGAACTATGGTTTAATTCAATTTCTAGGACATAATGTATCTTTCGATATAAGTTTTATTAAACAGGTTTTTAATAATGATTTAGATATAATTAAAAATAATAATGAATTTAAATATAAAGATTTATTCCATTATCATTTTAAAGATAGTATGATACTAGCAAATATGATTAAAGACTTAGGGTTAATACCTATTAATCAAAGTATTAGCTTAAAATCATTATATGAATATTTAATTGGTAAAGATGAATTAAGTGAAAATGCACATAATAGCTTAGCAGATGTTACAATGAGTTTAGTAATATATGCAAATATATTAGAGAAATTAAAAAAGGACATTTAATTAGATAAAGATGGGAAAAGATAATAAGTACTTAAAATATTTAGGATTAACAACAATATTAGTATTAATGATATTTTGTTATAGTGTAGGTAGAGTTCAAGGACAATTAGAAATGGGAGTTGGAATGGCTAGTTGGTTTAATAGTTATGAAAATAAATTAAATAATCAAACTAATACAATTTATGTAAATAAAAGTTGTGATGGAGAAGTTTTAAATAATACTTTAGAATATGAAAGAATTATTAAACAACTAGAAATTAGAACTGCAATATGTGAATATAGATTATATGAAATTTATAATGCATCTTGGAGTACATTTAATTAGAAAATGAGCAAAGTAGAGATGAGGATTCAAAGAACATTAAGAGTAATGGAAAATAGAGCCAATATAAAATTAATAGATAAAATGGTTGCAGAAAATATAAATAATAAAGAAATAAAGTCTTATTTATTAAAATTTAGAAAGAGGTTACTTTAAATTAGAACATGAGTGAA
>Ga0180433_10011216_pt1 | contig 10654 bp, 12 predicted proteins | sample SS_ome_8_FD_132980 | JGI IMG/M metagenome (GOLD analysis project Ga0180433, IMG submission 132980) | Hypersaline lake sediment archaeal communities from the Salton Sea, California, USA - SS_1_D_1 metaG | ecosystem: Environmental > Aquatic > Non-marine Saline and Alkaline > Hypersaline >...
AATCAGGCACTCAGGTAAAGAGATGAAAATCAGATATGGCTTGTGCTCCCTTCAGATTTTTAACGCCATTCTCTTTCGTTTTTCTCGGCTCCTGCGTAACTTCCTAAAAATGTTAGGAGGGAAAGGGCAAGGGATTCGTCACACGTTCGATCCCCCAGCGTGGAATCTCACTCCCATTCGGGCTTTGCTCTCCTCTAAAGCGGAACCATGCCCGCTCAGCCCTCATAGTGGATTCCTCATCCCATGCCCTTCTTCCCTTTCATAGTCGTGGCTCGTGAATATCCAGGATCCCATTCCTGCATCCGAAGGCTAAATCTTCAATGTCGCTTCAGCCACACCTGATTTTCTTAGGGTCAAGTGGTTGTGAGGATTGAGTGAAATTTAACAGAAAATTAACCGAATATTTATTCATTATTAACAAAGGCGCAGCATAATACGGACAGCTTTTTTTAAGTAATTTTTAATGGAGGTTTTCATGAAAAAAGTAAGTTTACTGGTGTGTGCTGTGCTCGCGTTGAGTCTGCTTTCTGGCATTTCCTATGCACTGGGAAGCTTCAAAGGGTACATGTTCGGTGACTATTATTATGTGGCGTCTCATAATAATGAAGACTTCGAAGGGAGAAACGGATTGTGGTTCCGCCGGATTTACTTCACATACGACAATCAGCTTACAGAGAAGATCAAGATGAGGCTCAGATTGGAGATGAATAGTCCCGGAGATTTTGATGAAAAAGGTACGTTGGTTCCAGCAGTCAAAGACGCCTGGCTGAATGCAGATATCGGCGGAGGACAGAATCTGGTGTTTGGGATTGTCAGCACTCCTACTTTTGGAAGCAATGTGGAAGATGTGTGGGGCTACAGGCATTTGGAGAAAACTCCTCTTGACCTAATGAAATTTGCTCCTTCCAGGGATTTTGGTATCGGACTCCAGGGAGACCTGGATAAAAACGGAATGGTGTCCTATTATCTCCTGTTTGCAAACGGATCCTCCAACAAATCGGAAACAAACAAAGGGAAAAAATTCTACGGCTCGCTCGCTTTCAAGCCCGTAAAAGGATTGATTCTGGAAGCCTATGGCGATTATGAAACCACAACGGACAAAAAGAATTACTATGTTTACCAAGGATTTGCCTCGTACCAGGGGGACTGGGGACGGATCGGGCTTCTCTATGCCAACTGTCACTATGACCATGAGGATATGGAATTGGACTGGACTATGCTTTCCGGGTTTGCTGTTATTTCAGCATCAAAAAAACTGGACTTTATTGCCCGCTATGACAAAATGATGGGTGAACCTATAGAATCGACCATTGACTACATCCCCTTTTCCACTGCAGCCCCGTCCAACCTCATTATCGGCGGCATCAGCTACGAGATAGCCAAGAGTATCTGGATCATTCCCAATGTCAAGTATGTATTCTACGACGAACCGGACGAAGGTGAGACTCCGGGAGATGATGCGTATATCAACCTCACCTTCTACTGGAAATTTAAATAACAGGATGAAATAAATTATAATAAAAGGAGAATTTCACATGTTTAAAAGCAAGATAGCCATCACGGTCCTGGCAGCTGTGTTGAGTGTGGGCCTGATGGTCAGTGTCCCCACATTTGCTGCCAAGAGTCTGACAATTAAGGGATCAACAACGGTTCTTTCCATTGCACAGTCCTGCGCTGAGGTCTTCATGGACATGCATTCGGACGTGAACATTTCTGTGCAAGGCGGAGGTTCGGGAGTTGGGATCGCGTCTCTGATCGACGGCACCTGTAATATCGCGGATGCGTCACGGCCCATCAAGGATAAGGAAAAAGATAAAGCCAAAGAAAATAATGTCCAGGCATATGAGAATGTAGTGGCTTTGGATGGGATTGCCGTGATCGTTCATCCTACCAACTCGGTTGACGGACTTTCCATTGAACAGATCAAAAAAATCTATACCGGCGAGATATCGAATTGGAATGAAGCGGGCGGAAAAAAGATGAAGATCACTGTGATATCCCGCGACAGTGCCAGCGGTACTTTTGAAACATTCAATGAGCTGGCTCTGGACAAAGAAAGAGTAAGATCCGATGCTCTTCTGCAGGCCTCCAACCAGGCTGTGGCCCAGACAGTCTCCAGGACACCCGGCGCTATCGGTTACGTGGGTCTTGGATATCTGTCTTCTGCGGTAAAGGGGGTATCTATTGAGGGAGTGGAACCTACGAATGAAAATGTTATCAACGGGTCTTATGAACTTTCCAGAAAGCTGTTTATGTACACAGATGGGGCTCCCGCAGGAATTGTAAAAGAATTCATTGATTTTGTTCTGAGCGAAGAGGGACAGGAACTGGTCAAAAAAGCTGGATACGTACCCTTTATATAACATATAATCTATCCATAGGCAAAGGCCAAAAGATGAAATGCACCGGATAAGAGAAAGAATCTACAAGGGCTTGTTCTCTCTTATGGCCTTTGCCTCCCTTATTTTTCTTGTCGGGATCACTCTAACTCTGTTTGTTGAAGGGCTTCCGGTCTTTAAGGAAGTGGGATTTTTTGATTTTGTCTTCGGGAAGAGCTGGTATCCCACTTATGAACCTCCTGATTTCGGTATTTTGCCTTTAATACTGGGATCTCTTTGGGTCACAACCGGAGCTGTGCTTTTCTGCGTGCCCGTAGGAGTGGGCAGTGCTCTGTTTATAAATGAGCTGGCCGGGAAACGACTGAAAGCCGTGCTCAAACCCATCATTGAGGTCTTGGCCGGGATTCCGTCCATAGTCTATGGTTTTTTTGGAATAGTGGTGATCGCTCCTTTTATCCAAAGACTTTTAAATCTTCCGGTGGGGCTGACCGCTTTTACAGGAAGTCTTATGCTCGGTATCATGGCCACTCCCACTGTGTGCAGTATATCTGAGGATGCCCTCAGTTTCGTCCCCAGGAGTTTCCGGGAGGCTTCTCTGGCAGTGGGAGCTAACCGGTGGCAGACCTTGACCAGAGTGGTTTTTCCTGCGTCTGCTTCCGGGATTTCAACTTCTATCATACTTGGAATGAGCCGGGCCGTTGGAGAGACCATGACTGTTTTAATGGTCACAGGAGGAGCCGCGGTGATCCCCCATACTTTATTTCAGCCTATAAGGCCCATGACGTCAACTATTGCGGCGGAAATGGGGGAAGCGGTCATGGGAAGCACGCATTACCACTCCCTGTTTGCCATAGGGCTTATTTTGTTTTTTATCACCTTTATTTTTAATGTGATCGCAGAACTGATAAGCAGAAGGTTCAGAAAGAAACTGGGGTTGGGAAGATGAAAAAACAGCTCGGTCAAAACATGGGATTCGGGCTTTTGTATCTCTGCATAGGAACAGCCATCTTCTTTCTGGGTTCCATTATCTATTTTATCGCCGTCAGAGGTTTTCAAATAGTGTCCTGGGATTTTATCACTCAGGTGCCGCGTGAAGCTATGACAGCCGGAGGCGTTGCCCCCGCCATAGTGGGCACTCTTTATCTGACAGTAGGGGCCATATTTTTTTCTCTTCCTCTGGGGGTGGCCTGTGCGATCTATTTAACAGAGTACTCTCCCAAGAGTTTTGTCATTAATATTATCCGAATGAGCATCAACAATCTGGCCGGAGTACCGTCCGTTGTTTTCGGGCTTTTCGGGTTGGCCATTTTTGTCAAACTTTTCAATTTTGGCGTCTCCATTCTGGCAGGGTGTCTAACTTTGGGAATACTTGTGCTCCCTCAAATCATCTCAGCCTCTCAGGAGGCTTTGTTAGCTGTGCCTCAGTCATACAGGGAAGCCTCTCTGGCTCTGGGCGCGACTCACTGGCAGACTATAAGAAGCACGGTGCTTCCCGCAGCGCTTCCGGGCATACTGACCGGAGTTATTTTGAGCATCGGCCGTGTGGCAGGGGAGACAGCTCCCATTCTTTTTACAGCCGCCACTTTTTATAACAGAGGGTTTCCCAAGTCCATTTTTTCCGAGGTCATGGCCTTGCCCTATCATATTTACGCTCTCATGACCGAAGGCACGCATCCTCAGGAGCAGACGCAAATTGCTTACGGATGCGCATTGATACTTCTGGTATTAGTGCTTGTGATTTCAGCAGTGGCGATTGCGATACGACAAAAACACAGGAAGGCCTATGAGCAATAAAGTCAAAATCAAGGTTGAAAACATAAATTTTTTCTACGGGAAATCCCATGCTTTGAAGAACATAAGCATGGATATCTATGAGAACCGGGTCACAGCCATTATCGGCCCTTCAGGCTGCGGTAAGTCCACGTTTATTCGTTTGTTTAACCGAATGAACGACCTAATCCCTCGAACCCTGTTTGAAGGTAAGATCTTTTTGGATGGCAAGGATATTTACAGGCAAAAAGTAGATGTAGTGGATATAAGAAGACGGGTGGGCATGGTTTTCCAAAAACCCAATCCTTTTCCCAAAAGTATTTTTGATAATATAAGCTACGGGCTCAGGGTCAATGGGATGAAGGATAAAAACATGATTGAAAAGAGAGTGGTCAAGTCTCTTAAAGATGCCGCTATCTGGAATGAAGTCAAAGACAGGCTTCATGAAAGTGCCCTGGGTCTTTCAGGGGGACAGCAGCAGAGGCTTTGTATTGCCAGGTGCCTGGCTGTTGAGCCGGAAGTCATCCTTTTTGATGAGCCTGCTGCGAGCCTGGACCCCATTTCAACAAAAAAAATTGAAGAGCTTATAGAAAAGCTCAGGAAAGAATACACCATTGTGATCGTCACTCACAACATGCAGCAGGCTGCCAGGATCTCTCAATACACAGTTTTTCTTTATCTGGGAAAGCTGATTGAATACGCACCTACCGATGAACTGTTCACCGTGCCCAAAAACAAGATGACCGAGGATTATTTGACGGGAAAGTTCGGATAGAACTTTTTATGGATTTTATAGATTAGATGACAGGAGGAGACAATGCTGGAGAAAGAACTGATTTCATTAAAAAAGAGAATTGTCGAGTATGCGGCTTTGGTGGAACAGATGATAAAAAAAAGCATTGGGGGATTGATGAGGAAAAAGAGGCTTCTGCTTTTAGAGGTCATAGAGAAACTGGAGCTCAAAGCCAATCAGGAGGAGCTGGATATTGAAGAACAGGGCACAATTATCATGGCTAAATTTCAGCCGGCCGCTAAAGACCTCCGTGTCATACTGATGATATTAAGAATGAACAATGATTTGGAGAGAATGGCTGACCATGCGGTTAATATTGCGGAAAGAGGTCTTTTTCTTATAGAAAACCCCATGGTCAAACCTCTTATAGACATTCCGAAGATGGCTGATATCACCATGCACATGCTTACAGACAGCATAGATTCTTTTGTTAAAGAAGATTCGGATTTAGCAAAAAAAGTATGCGAAAGAGATAATAAGATAGACAACCTGAATGATCAGATATTCAGGGAACTGATTACCTATATGTTTTCAGATCCGTCGACCATAGAGCGGTCCATTAAACTTATCCAGATTTCCAATAATTTTGAGCGAATAGCTGATTTGGCCACAAATATCTGTGAAGATGTGATCTATATTGTAGAAGGAAAGGTGATCAAGCATCATAAAGACGAGGAATAATATGGGGACGTCCCATTAGGTACCACTCTATAGAATCCCGCATTTATGTACGTGGCTTACTACCAGAATGCAGCCTTCCCTTATCCTTCCTCATCAGAACCCACTCTATATAGGGACTTACGTCTGCAGGATTGCGGTGGTGAATTAAATCAGAGGGAGACAATCTGGAATATTTTTTAATATTCAACAGATTCAGTAATATAGGGTGGTACCTAATGGAGCGTCCCCAATACTTGACTCGTTCATTATCCAGGATAATAATAAAAGCTGGAATATTCTGGAAAGGAAGACTGTTTTGGACCTGTTAAAAAGTGTCAAGCAGATGTACTCCGCTGCATTGAGTGCCGTATCTCCTGAAAAACTGGTGAGGGATACGGTTTCTGTAAAAAAGAGTAAGCTTTTTATCTCCGGAAAAAAGTTTGATCTGGCACAGTTCCAAGACATTTACATAGTTGCGTTTGGCAAATCAGCCACTCAGATGGCAGAGACAGTGCTTGCGATTTTTGGAAGAAGAGTCAGAGGGGGAATTTTTTTAAGTCAGGAATGTGGGAAAAAAAGCCTGCCTCCTCTCGTCTGTATGAAGGCTGTCCATCCTGTTCCAGATGGAAACAGCATAAAGGCAGCAAAAGAGATCCTGTCCCTTGCTGAAAGGATGAAGGAAGATGATCTTTTGATCGTCCTGATTTCTGGAGGGGGGTCTTCGCATATATGCCTCCCGCCACCCGGAGTGAGACTGGAAGATAAACGCCATACTGTAAAAGGGCTGCTTAAGGCGGGAGCGGATATCAGGGAGCTTAATGCGGTTCGAAAACAACTTTCTCTTATAAAGGGAGGCCGGCTGGCAAGGGCCGCCTTTCCTGCTTCAGTTATAGGTATAGTGATATCGGATGTCCCTGGAGATGACCTGGAGACCATTGCTTCCGGGCCCACTTATTGGGATTCGTCGACATACCAAACAGCCCGGGCTATTTTGAATAAGTATAGCCTGTGGAAAAATTCCCCTGAATCAGTGCGCAGAGTGTTGCTAAGAGGAATTCAGGGGCATGATGCTGAAAGCGTAAAAAAAGGCGATCCAGTTTTAAGGAGAACACATAATCTTATCATAGGCAACAATAAGACAGCCTTGGAAGCAGCTGTAGAGAGAGCCTCCCGTATGGGTTTTGAAGTATCGGTTTTTTCTTCTTCTGAACAGGGTGAGGCACGGGAAAGAGCGAAAGACTATGTGCCTTTATTGTTGCGTATGAAAGAACAGGCGTATAAATGCTCCAGGCCCGTATGCCTGCTTTCAGGAGGGGAATTGACGGTTACTGTGAGAGGGGAGGGAAAAGGGGGCCGCAATCAGGAGTTTGTCCTGGCTTTTCTTAAGGAAGCCGTCAGAATGGGAATAAAAGAAGGAGATTGGATCATCTTAAGCCTGGGAACTGACGGAATTGATGGCCCCACAGATGCAGCGGGAGCATGGGCTACCATTGACACCCTGAATAGAGCCAACGAGCTCTGCCTGGACCATGAGAGCTTTCTTGCGGATAATGACTCTTATCATTTTTTTAAAAAAACGGGCGGATTACTCAAGACCGGCCCTACAGGGACAAATGTGATGGATATCAGAATACTGATTGTGAAATAACCTAGGATAAATTTGTCTTGTATATTATCCTGGAATTTATTATGTTAAAATAACCAAAACCTGGAAAACTCAGGGCGAACTTGATTGTTGAGGAGAGTCATGGAGGGAGATTGGAAAGTCGAATTAGCAAATTTTTTTGAAGAATTAAGAATCCTAAAGGAAAGCAAGCAGGAAGCTTTAAAAAATTTTAACCAGTTTTGTGAATTTGTCGTAGAGACTGCATTTGAGGCTTTACAGGATGAGCTCATTCAATACAGCATTAAATCTAAGGTCATAAAGGTTGCGGGTAAATCCATTGCCTTTCAAATAAATTTTGGTAAGTCAAGAATAAGCCGTTTCAAATACATCATATATCTTCCCAAAGGATCTCTGGATCTCAGGTTAAAGCTGAAGTTACGAGGAAGAAAAACAAAAACCAGTGAACCGGAAGAAAAAGAAATAGATTTTAAAAAAGAGATAAGTCCTGACCATATCCTTGATTTGGAGAAAGAGGATATCCTTCATGATGTTATTGAGAAATACAAAAATTACGTCTATGAGGCGGAAGCTGTCACAGAATAAACCTCCATTGTTGTGAGCTGAATGAAAACCAGGCACTGCGGAGAGGAGTGCAGGCTGCAGCTGGATTCCAAAGGATCACGCCTGAAGAAAATGATGAGTTTAAATAAATCAGGAAAGATAATCCAGGTCACACAGCTAAAGAAACGGCCATTTCTTGTTCATGGATTCGGCACAAGGTATCTTACAAAAGAATTTTTAAACACAAGCTCCGTATATAAAAAATTCAGTAAGTATTTCCTGGATCAAAAACATTCGAATACCATACATTGTATTGACGGAGAGGTTCATGAGGAACTTAAAGGTGACGGGATGATCACAGACCTCCCCAATATTCTTCTTGTCATTAAGACGGCAGACTGTCTTCCTGTTTTGCTCGCGGACACAGATAATAAGGTGATAGGCGCGGTTCACTGCGGATGGAGGGGAACGGGACTGAGGATTATACAAAAGGCTTTAACTGCGATGAAGGAACAATACTCTTGCCGCTCATCTTCTTTATTAGCGGCTTTGGGGCCGTGTATCTGCAGGAAATGTTATGAAGTCGGGGAAGACGTGTATCAATTTTTCAATGAAATGAATATCCCTCTGAGCATTTTCGAGAATCATCCTGATTGTGAAAAAAAATATTTCCTTGATTTAAGGAAGACGAACCAGTTACAATTGCAAGAAATTGGTGTAGGGAAAGATAAGATTCTGAATGTAGGTGATTGTACGTATGGCGATAGCAACTTTCTCTCTTATAGACGAGACGGAAAGAACGATGCCAGGATGCTGAGTTTTATAGGCCTAACATTCTGACCGCTTTGAATGAAAGGATGTCATGAGATAAAATGAGCAATAACTATTCTGATATAGCCATACCTGATTTGAAACTCTTCAAAAAAGGAAAGGTCAGGGATATTTATGAGATTGAGGATAAGCTGCTCTTTGTGGCATCAGACAGGATATCCGCTTTCGATTATGTGCTTCCTTCCGTTATCCCTGATAAAGGGAAGGTACTGACCCAGCTTTCAAAATTTTGGTTTGAGTTTACCTCTTTGGTCTGCCCTAATCATATGGTTTCCGGTGATTTTGATGAATTTCCAGTATCTCTGAAAAAGCACAGACACATTTTGGATAAGCGGTCTATGCTGGTTGAAAAAACTGATGTGATCCCCATTGAATGCATCGTGAGGGGCTATATTTCCGGCTCAGCATGGAAGGATTACCAGAAGGATGGAAAAATAAGCGGGATAAAGCTTCCGTCAGGACTAGAAGAATCAGACAGGCTTGATGATGTGGTTTTCACACCGTCTACAAAATCGGACCAGGGGCATGATGAAAACATTTCGTTTAAACAGATGCAGAAAACAATAGGTACGGAGAAGGCGCAAAAAATAAGGGATGTCAGTATTGCGCTTTATCAAAAAGCCTCTCTCCATGCGTTATCAAAAGGAATACTCATAGCTGATACAAAGTTTGAATTTGGTTTAAATGATGATGAGCTGGTTTTGATAGATGAGATTTTTACTCCGGATTCGTCAAGATTTTGGCCTGTGGAAAGTTATTCCCCCGGAGGACCTCAGCCCAGCCTTGATAAGCAGTTTGTCAGGGACTATCTTGAGAAAACAGACTGGGATAAAAACTCTCCTCCGCCTCAACTTCCGGAATCTATAATTGAGCAGACAGCTGAAAGGTATAGGGAGATCTATTTTAAGTTAACTGGAAAAGACAAATTATAAAACCTCATATCCCGTTTGGGAGGTGTTGGATGTTTGAGGGAGTGAGGGATAGGAGGAATAGATGGTTTTTAATTGGCTGGATGTGATACTGCTTATAATCCTTCTAATAACAGCCATACTGGGTCTTATTAAGGGCCTGGTGAGACAGTTAATTGGGATTATAGCTGTCATAGTGGGGGTCATACTTGCACTGGCTTATTATCCATATGTCTCGCAGATATTAAAACCCCTCTTCTCCAATGAAGCCATTGCTCATTTTCTGGGATTTATGGTCATATTTATTGTGACTCTTGTTCTGGGCTGGCTGCTGGGACGGCTGTTCTCCAAAGCAATGAAGGGTTCATTAAAATTCCTTAATCATTTGCTGGGCGGAGGTCTCGGACTTATAAAAGGTGTTTTGATATGCGGTATTACCATTTTTGCGCTGATGGTTTTTCCTGTCCAAAACAATGCTTTAAAGGAATCAGAGTTAGCTCCCTACTGTCTTAAAGTTACGGAGACGGCCATTGACCTTATTCCTTTGGAGCTTAAAGAAAAATTTAATAAAACTTATCACGAGATCATAAAAGGAGGAGAGAAAGATGCAAAAAGAGTTTAAGAATCTTTCTCTTCACTATAAGATGGAAATATTGATAGAAGAGCTGGTCGACAAAGAGATCCCTATAAAAGAAGCACTGAAAGAATTTGAAAAAATTTATATAGAGACAGCAAAGAAAAGATTCAACGGGAACAAAACAAAAACAGCAGAAGCCCTTGGAATCCACCGTAATACGCTGCACAATTTGTGTAAGTCCCATAAGATAAAATAATCCTGATTATTCATAAAATATGGTTGCATCCCTTTACACATTAATCATGTTCAATGCTTTTTACAGTATTCTGCCTATCAGGGATGTGATTCAGACTTTAATTCATGTTATGAATTTTATTTTAATGCAACCATATCTTACCCTTCGGGCGAGCCGATCTCACAGCATCTGCTTTGTTGCAGGGCATTCGCGGTGAAGGGCCACAGCTTCATACCCTGCGCCTCGCATCAGCAGAGACCTCGGCTCGTGACTAATACTGGTAATAAAAAGGTTTTTTGCAGTAATTAGCAGTCTTTTAAAAAGATTGCTAAAAAATCCATGTTTTCTATTGACATGATCAATATTTTTATTTA
>Ga0180433_10011217_pt1 | contig 10653 bp, 11 predicted proteins | sample SS_ome_8_FD_132980 | JGI IMG/M metagenome (GOLD analysis project Ga0180433, IMG submission 132980) | Hypersaline lake sediment archaeal communities from the Salton Sea, California, USA - SS_1_D_1 metaG | ecosystem: Environmental > Aquatic > Non-marine Saline and Alkaline > Hypersaline >...
ATCACCAGCGGGATTCGATCCTTCCCCACGTCGGCGATCAGCCGCTCGAGCCGGTCCGGATCCATGTTCCCCTTGAACGGGTGCCTCGACGTCGGCTCGTACGCGACGTCGGCCACGAGGTTCACCGGCTCCCCGCCGTTGGCGATCACGTTGGCGCGGGTCGTGTCGAAGTGCATGTTGTTCGGAACGACGTCCCCGGCCTTGAGGATCGAAGAGAACAGGACGTTCTCCGCCGCGCGACCCTGGTGCGTCGGCAGCACGAAGTCGAAGCCGAACACGTCGTCGACCGCCGCGCGGAACCGATCGTAGCTCCGGCTCCCGGCGTACGATTCGTCGCCCCGCATCATCGCCGCCCACTGCTCCTGGCTCATCGCGCCGGTCCCCGAGTCGGTCAGCAGATCGACGTAGATGTCGCTCGCGTGAAGGTTGAAGACGTTGTATCCGGCCTCGTCGAGTCGGAGTGCCCGTTCCGCCCTGGAGAGGGCGCGGATCGGCTCCACGACCTTGATCCGATACGGTTTGTGTGCTTCGTCCTGTCGCATTCCCACTCCTCCCTTCTGCCTTGCTTCGGTCTCGCCGTTCGGCCCGCGTCACGGCGGGCGTCGACTAGCGACCGAGAAACGGCGGATGGGGAATGCGGCGGCGGACGATCTCCAGCGGATCGACGTTGTCCGGCGGCCACGCCGGAGCTGCCGTAGAGTCCTTCGTGCAACCCACTTCCAACCCCCTTGTGCGGGTTTTGCGGACCGCGAGGAATGGTAGGCGATCGGTGGAATCCCAGCAACCGCCGCAACTTGACGACGCTTCGGGTCGACCGGTACAGTGGAACACTCACGTTCGTGCCACGGTGATACGATGCGCGACCGGATCGACCGAATCATCGCCCGAGGGAAGCTCGACTCGCTCGCTCGCGCCCTCGAAGGGGCCAAGGTTCAGGACGTCCGATACGCGGCTGATCGTCTCGTCGAGGCCAGCGGAGACGGGAAGGTCGTCCTCAAGCATATCCGGGATCTCGCCGACCGGACGAAACCGGCGTTCCGACACCTCGCGTGCCAACTCGCCCCGGCGGCGTATCGCCACGACGCCAAGCCGACGTTGAAGCTCCTTCAGCGTCTCGCCGAGGACGCGAATTGGACCGTCCGCGACGCGGCGGCCGAGACCTGCGGGCGCCTTCTGCGGGAAGACTTCGCTCGGATGATCGAGACCCTCTCCGGGTGGCGCGAGCACCCGTCGCTCAACGTTCGCCGCGCCGTCGTCATCGCCGCCGGACGGGCCGCGCGGTCCGATCACCTCGAGCGGGCGGAGCCGCTTCTGAAGCTCGTCGAGCCGCTCCTCGCCGAAGAGGACGCCGCGATCCGACGCGTCCTCGGACCTTCGGTCCTCGGCGGGAGCCTCCTCCGGCACTACCCGATGGACACGTTCGAATACCTCGTCAAGTGGTCGACGTCGAGCGAGCCGGGGGTGCTGTGGAACGTCGCCATGTCCTTCTCCGCCCCGCCGGCGGCGGAGATCACCAGGAAGGCGTTGATCGTTCTGAGGAAGCTCTCGCTCGACGAGCGCCGGATCGTCTGGCGGGCCGTCTCCTCCGCGATGTGGAAGCTCGGGCGCCGCTGTCCGGAAATCGTGCGTCCCGAGCTCATGCGCTGGCTGGAGGACGAGCGCCGGTGCGACGTCGCCCGCGAAGCGCTGAAGCATCTCTGATCGACTCGTACCGCTCCCTCCGTCCGCTATAATCCGCGCCACGATGAACCGCAAACAGGACGCATCTCGACTCCCCGGCGCCGTCGTCACCGGCAGCTCGCGCGGGATCGGCGCGGCGACCGCGCGGCGGCTTGCAGACCTCGGATACGGTGTCTGCGTCAACTACGTCGCCAACGAGGACCGGGCGGGCGCCGTCGCGGAGGAGATCGCGGCGGCCGGCGGTCGAGCGATCGTCGTCCGGGCCGACGTCGGCGACCGCGGACAGATCCGGCGGCTGATCGATGAGACGGCCTCCGCGTTCGGTGGGATTCGGATCGTCGTCAACAACGCCGGCTTCTCGCAGCACAAGACGATCGACGCGTTGACTCCCGAGGATTGGAGCCGGGCGATCGCCGTCAACCTGTCGGCGGCGATGTTCACCGTCCAGGCCGCCCGAACGTATCTGGAGAAGGAGCCGTGGGCCCGGGTGGTCAACGTCTGCTCCCTCCGCGCGATGATCGGCTCGGATCACGGATCGCACTACGCCGCCGCCAAGTCCGGGCTCATCGGGCTGACCCGGTCGCTCGCCCTCGAGCTCGCGCCGACGATCACCGTGAACGCCGTCTCCCCGGGGTACACGCGGACGGACATGAACGCCGAGGCGCTCACGACACGGGAGGCCGAGATCGCGGCAAAGATCCCGGCCCGCCGGATCGCGGAGCCGGAAGAGATCGCCGCCGTCATCGCGTTCCTCGCCTCCGGGGAGGCCGGATACGTCACCGGCCAGACGATCAACGCCAACGGCGGACTGTTCATGCAATAGGAACCTCGAAGATCGACCGGAAGGGACGAAGGTGAAGCTCAGGGCGTACGAACCGGAACGAGACAGGGACGCCGTGCTGCGGATCTACCGCGAAGTCGGCTGGTTCAGCAAGCCGGAGCACGAGGAAGCAGTCGCCGGGCTCATCGAGAGCGGCCGGACGATGGTCGCCGAGGTCGACGGGAGCGCCGAGTGCATGGTCACGACCGACCCCGGCTCGATCCGCCACGGAGAACGGGACCTGCCGTTCACCGCGGTCACCGGCGTCACCACGAGCCGCGTCGCCCGAAAGCGGGGGCTCGCCGGGCGGCTGACGGCGCGCGTGTTGGCCGAGGAGGCGGCCGGCGGAAGCCTCGTCGCGATGCTCGGCGTCTTCGAGCAGGGGTACTACAACCAGCTCGGGTTCGGCAACGGCGGCTACGAGCACTGGTGCGCGTTCGACCCATCCCTGCTAACCGTCACCGTCAAGCCGCGAATTCCGGTCCGCCTCGGACAACCCGATTGGGAGCGGATGCACGCCAATCGGCTCCAGCGGATCCGTCGCCACGGATCGTGCAACATCGCCAGCCCCGAGCTGACCCGCGCCGACATGCAGTGGGGCGAAAACGGGTTCGGCCTCGGCTACACCGACGAGGAAGGGAGCCTGACCCACCACCTGTGGTGCACGGCGAAGGAGACGGAGCACGGTCCGTACGAGGTGTTCTGGACCGCGTATCGGTCGAAGGAGGAGTTCCTCGAACTCCTCGGCCTGCTCCGCAGCTTCGAGGAGCAGGTCCGCTCGGTCGAGCTGCGAGAGCCACACGGAATCCAGCTTCAGGACCTGCTCTGCAAGCCATTCAAGTCGCGCCAGATCACGCGGCGATCCCCCCACGAGAACCGGATGACCGCGAGCGCCTACTGGCAGGTACGGATCCTCGATCTCGAAGGATGCCTCGCCGGCACCTCCCTCGACGCGGAACCGGTCCGCTTCAACCTGGCCCTCTCCGATCCCGTCGATCGGTATCTCGAGGACGAATGCTCCTGGCGCGGCGTCGCCGGCGACTACGTCGTTGAGGTCGGCCCGGCGTGCCGCGCTGCGGCTGGCCGGGAGCCGTCGCTGCCCACCCTGACGGCGTCGGTCAACGCATTCTCGCGTCTGTGGCTCGGCGTCCGCCCGGCGAACTCGCTCTCGTGGACGGACGAGCTCTCCGGGCCGGAAGAGCTTCTCGCGCGGCTCGACCGCGCCTTCCGCGTCCCGCCGCCGTCCCCGGACTGGGAGTTCTAGCCGCCGATCCGGCGGTGTCCCCACGGTTCGGCGTTGAACCGTTCGCTCGTTTCCCTCGACTGACTGGTGGTAGAATGCCTCACATCAGACCGCAAGAACGGAGGTGTCGCGACGGATGAAGCTTCTACGAGGCGCAATCACGGGTGGTGGGATCGCGGCGTTCTTCTTCTTCAGCTGGATCATCCAGCTGTTGTGGAACTCGATCGTCGTCGATCAGCTCGCGCTGGTCGCCGTCAAGTTGAGCTACTGGCAGGCCGCCGCACTCTGGTTCCTGTCGATCATCTTCTTCGCGTGGGCGGGGATCGGCGTCTCGCCGACGATGTCGAAGAGGTGGCGGAAGTACATCGACTGACGCGCATGACGCGCAGGCCGGGCCGCGTGAACGCGAGCGAAGCGAAGGAGGATTCGACATGAAACTGCTCGCCAAGGCGATCGCCGCAGGCGGCGTCGCGGCGTTCTTCTTCTTCAGCTGGATCATCCAGCTGCTGTGGAACAGCCTGATCGCCGGGCACCTGGGCATCGCGCCGACCCTGACCTACCTCCAGGCAGCCGGGCTGTGGTTCCTCGTCAGCCTGACGTTCGCGTGGGTCGGGATCGGCGTTGCGCCGTCCCAATGGCTGAAGGTTCGACGCCGCGAGGACTGGCAGCGATTCGGCGATCGGATCGAGCGGGAGATCCGCCGACACGTCTCCCGGTGGCTGGAAGAGGAAGAGGGCGACGATCTTGGGGAACGGATCGAGGCCAAGATCAAGCGAGGCTTCAGCCGATGGGTCGGCGTCGACGAAGAGATCGATTGGAACGATCTCGGGGAGCACATCGAGCGCAAGATCAAACAGAAGATCCGCGACTGGACCGAAAAGGAGTAGCCCGCTCGACGGCACAGCGGGGCTCTGTAGGCAACCACGGTCCGAGTGGTGTTTCGGCCGGATTCCCGGTATGGATTAAGAATCGAGCCGTTCGTACGGCCGATCCCCAAGCCGCTCCTCCACCCCGCTCCTGGCGGCCCACCGCCTCCACATAGAATTGCCGACGACAACGTAGAGCCAGCTCGGCATGATCGGCTTCCGCGTCAGCCGCTCGACCTCGTCCGGCACCAGAATCTCCAGATCGATCGACTCGGCCAGGATGTCGAACGCCTCGCGAACCCGCTTCGGCACCCGCCCGCCGCCGCCCAACGAGACGCCCGCGAGCCACTCGAAGCCGGTGCGCTCCGCGAACCGCCGGAGGATCCACTGGCAGGTGTCGTTCTGACTCGGTTCGACGAAACCGCAGTTGATCAGCGTAACGAACCGCGGGACCCGCGAGACGCTGCCCGCCCTTCTGTGCGCGGCGATCGTCTCGAGCGCGCGGATCGCCGGCGCGGGAAGGGAGTCGATGTAAAGCGGCGCGGCGAACAACACGACGGACGCTGTGTCGACCGCATCGAGCAGCGCTTGACGACCTGCCTCCGTCCGGACCGCGGCGTGAAGGTGAACGGCCTCGCTCGCCCAGCCGCGACGCTCGAGCCGGTCGACGACCATCCGGCCGAACCGGGCCGAGTTGCTCTTCTCGAGCCCTTTCGGGCTCCCGACGAGAAGGAGAACGCGCCCGCCTCCGTCGCTCACGCTCCGATCACCCCCTCGATCGTCCGCTCGATGCGCTCCCGTTTGGCCTCGTCATCCTCTGTGACGCAGATCACTGTCGCCCCGTCCGCCGGAGCGTGCAGGTTGATCGCGTTTCGATGAACCAGGGTCTCGAACAGCTCCTCCTCCTCCGGGTCGGACGGCGCCGAGGCGCAGACGCCGATTCCCACCACCCGCGGATTCCGCGCGTACCGCTTCACGTGATGAACCTCGCCCCGCACCAGGCGAAACAGCGGCGAGATGTTCGGGATCGAGCGATCGAGCGCCTTCTTCAGCTCGGAAGAGTACCCGCCGAAGGTGAGCGGGGTGAGGTAGACGAGCAGATCGGACTGTATCATTCTCCCGGCGACGTCCCGTCCGGCGTCGTCGATCACGCAGACGCCCGGCGTCTTCACCCAGCAACCGAAGCAGCCGAGGCACGGCGCGACGTCGATCTCGCGGAGGACCAACGCCTCCACCCGCCACCTCGCGCGTCGCAGGGCGACGGCCGCGATCTCCCCCGGGCCGCGCGTCAGCGCGCCGTCGTCGAGACCGCCGTCAAGGATCAACGCCTTCTTACCCATCGCGGGCCATGCTATCGCAACGGCCCGGCCGACTCCACTCGGATTCGACCGCGCGCGGTCGTCCCACCTCGGGGTGACACAGTGCCTTCCCTCTCGGGCTCGGCCAGCCTACGCTCGGGAATAGGGATGGCTCCGACGAACAAGCCCCGAATGCCCGAGATCCGAAGACCGTCGCTGACGGCGGCCGCGCGTTGCTTCTCCGTCGCTGACGGCGGCGCCCTCCTGTCGCTTCTCCTCTTGTCGGCCCACGTCGTCGCCCCGGCGGAGCCGCTCCAGCTTGTCGCCGTCTGGATCCTCGGTGCATCGCTGCTCGCCGTCTGGGCCGGGATCCTCGCCTGGAGAATGCCGGTCTTCGGAAACCGCGCCCTCTTCCTCTTCGCGCTCGCGTGGGGCGCGGGAATCGCCGCCTCGGTCTGGTTGGCCGTTTACGGCCTTGCCTCCCGCCCGTTCGTCTGGCGCCTCTCGATGCAGTGGATCGCGCTGGCACTGAGTTTCGTCGTCGGGGCGCTTCTGTTCCGAGCGCTCCTCCGGAAGCGGACGGCGCCGCGCATCGGGCGCCTCCTGTCGCTCGTCTCCCCGCTGATCATCCTCGTCGTCGTTCTGGTCACGTCCTTCGTCCGTCCGACGTAGCCAATCGGCCTTGGCGGCGTTCCGTTCCGTTGTGCTACACTCCCGTTCGACGCCGGACCGAAGGGAGGGAAGCCGTGGCCAAAACGCTCCACCGGACCACGTCCGATTCGATGCTCGGCGGAGTCTGCGGCGGGTTGGGCAAGTACTTCGATGCCGATCCGAACCTCATCCGCTTGATCTTCGTCATCTTCGCCGCGATCACCGGCTTCGGGATCCTCGTCTATCTGGCGCTGTGGATGATCCTCCCTCAGGAAGGGGAAGGCGCGAAGCGGTCGCTCGCCGACCGCGTGCGCAGCGGGACCGACGAGATCGTCGACCGGACGAAGAAGCTCGGCGAGGAGGTCCGGTCCACGACGAGGCCGTCCAACCCGGCGGCGACGTTCGGCATCGGCCTACTCCTCGTCGTCCTCGGCGTCGTCTTTCTGCTGCGCAACCTCGGGATACCCTGGCTGAGCTGGATCGCGTTCGGCACGCTTTGGCCCGCGCTGCTGATCCTCGTCGGTGCGGCGTTCCTCTGGCGCTGGCTCACGGGAGGTGATCGACGTGAGGAACCGTAGGCTGAGCGGCGTGATCCTTCCGCTGCTGATCGTCGTCGCAGGCGTCGTCCTCCTGCTGAACACGACCGGCGCGCTCAGCTGGAGCGCCTGGGCCGAGGTCGGCCGTCTGTGGCCGATCGCGGTGATCCTGTTCGGGTTGATCCTCGTCTGGCAGCGCCTCCGGGATCGCTTCTAGACGGCGGACCCGCTGTGAAGCCGCACGCGACCGCGTCACCTTGGTCCGACCGGCCCGTTCGGCGTACGATGGGCCCGGAATCCATCCCGGAGGCGATCGGGCGTTGAGAACCGCGAGAACCGCGCTCTGTGTCTTGCTCTCCATCGGAGCGTTGATGGCGTTGAGCTCCTGCGAGTGGTTCTACGCACTGTTCGGCGAGGCGCCGAACGCAGTGCTGATCGCCGATCCGACGTCGGGCGCCGCGCCGCTCGAGGTCGCGTTTAACCTGTCCGGATCGACCGTCCCAGGCGGGCTTCAACGGTTCCGGCTCGACTTTGGCGACGGGAGCGACTTCGCCACCGGGACCGAGATCGACGAGCAGGTCGTCCATACCTACGCCGTTGCCGGGACGTACACCGCGGCGCTCGAGGTGACGAGTCGGTACGGGCAGACCGACCACGACACCGAGGCGATCGTCGTCGGGGAAGCGGTCGAACCGGGTGGTGAGGGGCCGGTCGCCGTCCTCGCCGCCGACACGACCCTCGGTGACGCGCCGTTCGTCGTCTCGTTCGACGTTTCGCTCTCGTCGGCACCGGGCGGCTCCCTCGTCAGCTTCCGCCTCGACTTCGGCGACGGAACCGCGCCCTACGTCGGCACCAACTTCTCGCAACTGGTGATCCACCTGTACGCCGAGGTCGGGCTGCACACCGCAACGCTCACGGTGGCCGACGCAAACGGCGACGAGGGGACCGCGACGCTCAACATTGTCGCGACGACCGGAGAAGGCGGTGACGAAGCGCCGGTCGCGGCGTTCGACTGGACTCCCGCCGAACCGTTCATCGGCGATGAGGTGACGTTCGATGCCGGCGCGTCGACTGATCCGGCGAGCGGAATCGTCGAGCCGCAAGCGATCGTCGTCTACACCTGGGAGTTCGGCGACGGTGCCGAGGCCGCCACGACCGCGGAGACCGTCGACCACACGTACACCTGGCCCGGGACGTACCTCGTGACGCTGACGGTCTACGACGACGACGGCGTCGCCGGCACCGACACCGGGGTAATCGACGTCCACGGCGCGATCGCGTACGTCTCCGACGTGTATGCCGCCACCGTTTCGGAGCTCCGCCTCCCCGGAGACGGGCTCCCCCAAGTTCTCCACTACACCGGTGACTACGCGTGGGGCGTCGCCGTCTCGGGGGACGGCGCGTTCCTGTACGTCGGCGGCGAGGAGACGGGGGTCGGCTCGCTCGACAAGCTCGTTGCGTCGACCGGTACCGTCGTCGCCCAGGCGGACCTCCCGTTCCTGCCGACCGAGGTCGCCGTCCACCCCGACGGCGATGTCGCCTACGGAACGGAGGATCCAATGCTGCTCGGCGGCGTCTCGTCGGTGTGGGCGATCGACCCGACCACCCTCGCGGTGACCGCGACGATCCCCGTTCAGAGCGAACCGGTACAGATCCGCTTCACCCCGAGCGGTGACCTCGCCTACGTCACCTGCTACGAGGGAGGGACGCTCGACGAGATCGACACGGTGACCCACACGGTAGTCGACTCGTTCATTCTCTTCCCTGCCGTCGGGTGGCCGTGGGGACTCGCGATCACCTCCGACGGCGCCCACGCCGTCGTCACGTTCCCAGCCGATGACAAAGTTGCACTTGTCCGGCTGACGGACGGCGCTATCCTGGCCGTGCTCGATCTCGGCTTGACGAGCACGCCGGTCGCGGTCGCGTTGACGTCCGACGATCGACTCGCCTACGTCACGGACTACAACCAAGAGGCGGTGCACGTTGTCGAGGTCGACACGGGTGCAGGGACGCTTTCTCTGAGTGACACGATCGCGCTCGACAACGCCGAGTCGCTCGACATCGCGATCACGCCGGAAGACACCGTCGTACTCGTCCCGCACGGCTACGACGGCGGGCAGCACTGGCTGTCCGTGATCGAGGAAGCGACCGGAACGGTCGACCGGCGGTCCGCCGGCTCCGGCGCCACGTACGTCGATGTCTGGGGCATCGGCTACTAGGTCGACCGCGCTACTTCGCTACCCCAACCTCTCCCATTCCGTGTGGAACGTGCCTTCGCGATCGACGCGCTCATACGTGTGCGCGCCGAAGGCGTCGCGCTGCGCCTGGATCAGGTTCGCTGGCAGCCGCCCGTCCGGTAGCGTCGAACGTCTCCAGCGCGGAGCTCACCGCCGGCACCGGAATCTCGTTTTGAGGCGCGGAAACGACGGTCCTACGCAACCCGGCCTGACGTTCGTCACGTCGTTCGAAACGGCTCGGCGAGGATCAGGTATGGAAGGTCCGGCGACTCGAGGAACGCGATGCGGATCGGCCCGAGCAGCTTGGCGCGGATGACGCAGCCGGCCATCCAGACCCGCTCGACCTCGGCGAGGTCGAGCCCGTAGCCGCGCTCGTTCGACGCGTCCCGCCACGCCGCGGGAGGCTGCCGGGTGCATCCGAGTTCTGTATAGTCTATACATCGCAATCAATTCATCGTAGGGGTCCGCCCCGTCGACGGGAGACCGAGGTCCATGACGCGCAGCGCCGGCAGGAGCACCGAACGAGAGCCGATGAGGAGCCTTCTGGAGGGTCGACGATGATCGGCCTGATCCCCCTCTTCCTCGCCGGTGCCTACGTCGGCTGGAACATCGGCGCGAACGATGCCGGCAACTGCGTCGGCACGACGGTTGGCTCCGGCCTCCTCGGCTACCGTCGTGCCGTCCTGCTGGTCGCCAGCTTCGCGCTGCTCGGCGCCCTCCTCCAGGGCGGAGAGGTCATGAGCACCGTCGGCAGGGGGATCGCCACGTCCGAGCTGCCGTCCCTCGCCGTCTTCACCGCGATGCTCTCGGCAGGGATCTTCGTCACCGTCGCGACGCTGCTGCGGATCCCCGTGTCGACGTCGCAAGCGATCGTCGGCGGCGTCGTCGGTGTCGGACTGGCCGTCGGTGCCGACCTGGACGCGAGTGCTCTCGTTCGGATCGCGGAGGTTTGGGTGGTCTGCCCGATCCTCGTCGGGATCATGGCGGTGGTCATCTACCTTGTCTCCCGATCGCTGTTGAGGCGGGTCGGGCGGCGCTCCGTCTGGCAGCGCCTGCCGAGCGCCCTTCTCATCCTGAGCGCGTGCTACATCTCGTTCTCCTTGGGAGCGAACCACGTCGGAACCGCGATGGGGCCGATCACCAACCTCGCGATCGACCCGAAATGGCTGAGCCTGCTCGGCGGCGCGGCCCTCGCCGTGGGCGTGCTGACGTTCGGACGGCGGGTGACGCAGACCGTCGGCAGCGGGATCACGCCGCTGGACACGGTGAGCGCCTTCTCCGCCCAGACGGCCGCCGCGCTCGCGGTCCACTTCTTCTCGATC
>Ga0180433_10011219_pt1 | contig 10651 bp, 25 predicted proteins | sample SS_ome_8_FD_132980 | JGI IMG/M metagenome (GOLD analysis project Ga0180433, IMG submission 132980) | Hypersaline lake sediment archaeal communities from the Salton Sea, California, USA - SS_1_D_1 metaG | ecosystem: Environmental > Aquatic > Non-marine Saline and Alkaline > Hypersaline >...
CATCAAGAAGGCACTGACAGTCATTTTAGTTTTACCTGGGGGGAGTGGTCTGCGCTGCAAGTTTTGGTTGGTTATGCTCAAGACCCAGAATAATTACTTGACAGTGCTCAGGGATGAGCGTATACTTATCACACTATTACAGAAGGAGAGAACCTGATGAACCCTTGGCAAGTTATCAAGTCATTTGAATATAAGGATTATAAGATCATCATTTCCACTGCACCAGAAGACATTCATCCAGAAGAAGTGTTTGATCCCAAGTTTCACGACATTGAAGACATTTGTCGTAGGATTGACCTAGGTTCTCTGGATTGGTTTCAGTTGCGTGTTCATGCGCAACTTTGCGGACATACCTTAGGTGAAGCCTACTGCGGTGGGTTTCTCTATGAAGATGCCAATCAGATATTCACCGATGGCATTCTAGATGATCTAGTGAATGAAGCCATTAATGATGCTGATACAAATGGACGTCAGCTTTTAGCGGCTCTCCAGAAGATGTCGAGTTAATAGTTGTTGACAAAGCTCAGGGATGAGCATATAATATACACACACTGAAACACACAGAGGCTCAGCCATGAAGATGATTGATCTCAGCGACACTGCGATCTGTTCAGCTATTGAAACACATTGGGTAGTAGCCGATCAAGCTCCGACACACCAAGATCACCTTCATCGTTGGTCTCATGTACTGAGCATGATTGATGGGATGAGAAGCTTGGTTCGTTATGGTCTAGAAGTTGACAGTGATAGCGAGATCAAGCAGATGTTAGATGTGTTATGGATGGTAGGAGTTGAGCGCCAGTATAGTTGGCGTAGTTGATGATACAAGCCCCCTGCCCCAGCACCGGTCTTCTAAACCGGTCCTTAATGCTGGATGGAAGGTCCGAGGTTCAATTCCTCCAGGGGGTGCCAATCTGCGGGTGTAGTTCAACGGTAGAACCTTAGCCTTCCAAGCTAATGATTCGGGTTCGATTCCCGATACCCGCTCCAGATACAATTGCCTTGATAGCTCAATTGGTTAGAGCACCCGACTCATAATCGGTAGGTTCCAGGTTCAAGTCCTGGTCGAGGCACCAAATTCACAGTATTAGATTTAACAGAGATGGAAGAGATGATTGACAAGATAGTTGAAATCTACTATGGTCTTCCTGATGATTTCGGTCATGGACTGACTCAGCACATTATTGAGAGTTATGAGCGGCATCTAGAGTGGAATATAGAGCAGTTAAAGGAGCAGGGAGCACAAGAGATTCGTTGGTGCTACCAAGAAGATCTTCCGGGTGCTGAGTGAATATGCCAAACTTGATGAAGATGAACTTATCGGTCAAGTGTTGACAGACATGCAGGGACGCAGTATACTGTACAGACTGAAACGCAATAGAGAGCGCCCAGACAATGAAAGCTAATCCTAATCGAAGCTGTAATTGCAGTATGTGTCGTCGAGGTCGTCGTACTAGTGGAGGTCATGCACAGACTCGTAGTGCTGAGCGAGCTTTTAGGCAGCATGCTCGCCGCAGTCTTAGTCGAGATCCTTATGAGTTCGAGACTATTTTCGTTACCACAGGGTACACTGATTGATAACTGAGATCTAGCGAGTATGGCGGAACGGGAATACGCAACAATATAATTTAAGTTAAAATATAGTATACCAGATAAATAATCGTATAACAAGGAGAAAGATATGTTATGCGATTACGGATGCGGACAAGATGGAAAGTATACTATGACATCGGGGAAAAAATGTTGTAGTAAACATCACAACTCTTGTCCGGCTATTAGAAAGAAAAATAGCGAAGGGTTATATAAAGCACATCAAACTAATCCAAATATGTATAAGTTTGATGAAAAAGCAAGATATAATTCTAATATAAAAGCAAAAGAAAATGCCGCAAAAAAATTATTAAATGGTTCATATAAAGGAACGAATTCATCAATAAAGATCATATTGTTTGAATACTTTAATCTAGAGAAGAAGTGTCATAACTGCGGTATAACAAAATGGAAGGGAGTTGAGATACCATTAGAACTAGACCACATTAATGGTGACTCAACCAATAATAGTATAGACAATTTAAGACTATTATGTCCCAATTGTCATAGTATTACTCCCACCTGGAGAGGTCGTAATATCAACACCGGAAAAGAAAAAGTTTCTGACAAGGATTTATTGACAGCTTTACAAAAGTCTAGTAATATTAGACAAGCATTATTAGAAGTAGGTTTAGCCCCCAAGGGAGGTAATTATTCAAGGGCTAAAAAATTATTAAAGCGCCGGTAGCCCAATTGGCAGGAGGCAAGAGACTTAAAATCTCTACAGTGCGGGTTCGAATCCCGCCCGGCGTACCAAGCATTAACTTGACAAGGACTTTCAAGTCTTATATAATAAGGACAGTGTTGAACAAAATTGCCTTGATAGCTCAATTGGTTAGAGCGCCCGACTCATAATCGGTAGGTTCCAGGTTCAAGTCCTGGTCGAGGCACCAAATCGAGGAAGGTTGGCAGAGTGGTAATGCAGTGGATTGCTAATCCATCGACCCTTGAGGGTCGCACAGGTTCGAATCCTGTACCTTCCGCCAAATTAACCGGAGCTAATACCATGCAAAGCCTGCAGCAACTAATCAAAACCTTGTTTGACGAATCCGGAGTTTCTCCTAGTATTGAAATCACATTTACCAAAAATGGCTGGCTCGCTAGTCTAGTATCAGACGATATGACTCTGCTATGTCCAGCTGGAGAGTTCTTTCTTAGCTCAGGCGGACACGATACGCCAGACGGTGCTCTAGCTGCGCTAGATCGCATAGCAAAAGACGGGTATAGTTTGATCAACAATAGTTGAGCTGATATCTGGTCTTAGACCACTACTAGAACAATTTAGTTGTTGACACTCCACGCTATTGCTTGTAGAATATAGTTTCTTTCAATTAGTGAGGTTCTCATGAATCTAGCAGAAGCCCAAGACATGTGTAATTACTATATCGACATGCACTTGCGTGGTCAAGGATGGACTATGACTTGGAATCGTCGCCGGTCCAGCTTTGGTCTGTGTTGTTACGCGACCAAGACCATAGAGTTATCTCGTCCACTCACGTCCATTGAAACTCAAGATCATGTCAAAGATACCATTCTGCATGAGATTGCACATGCTCTAGCCGGTCCAGGTACGGGACACGGTTCAGCATGGCGGGCACATGCTAGACGAATTGGTGTCAAAAATGTTTCCAGTCGATCTCCGCTGTCCAAGGGAGTAAAGCCCTTGGATCCCAAGTATGTTATGATCGACCCAGAGGGCAATATCATTAGAAGATACAATCGTCGTCCCAACGCCGGTACATATCAAAAGTTACCGTTTATGTACATGCCCGGGCGATACAACGAAACTCGAGGCCAGATTCGTATCATTCCCTACACCCAGTACCAGCAGTGCTTTGCCGAGGAGAACCGATAGTGAATAACACCCTAGATACTCGATATGGTCAGATTCAAAGTGGGACACGTGTAGTAGTTCAAGGAGGGTTTGGCACAGAACCTCCCTGCACCGTGACTGTAGAAGATGTCTCGGAAGATATCAAGAATGGTCGCCCGGGATTTATCTATACTCAAGGACAGTTACAGCGTTGGGCTTATACCACTCAGATCGTGAAAATTCTAAAAAATTAGTTGACAATGCTCAGGGATGAGCATATACTGAATATACTTAAAATCAGGAGTTGATCAATATGGGTCTTGATATGTATTTGTTTGCTGAAAAGTCCTTGAACAATCAAGAATCATGCAAGCAGATTCGCAGTTGTATAAGTCAAGCCATTAACACTGAACTAGGGTGTTCATTAGATCTTGAACCTAGTATCGAGTCTGTTACTCTGCGAATCGCATACTGGCGCAAGGCCTATGCCATAGATAGTTGGTTTAACAAGAACTCTGAATACTATTCCACGGACCGGGGTTGTTATGTATCTTTTGATACACTTGACCGATTGCATCAAGCAGTGACTTCTGTGCTAGCAGATCACAGTCTAGCCGATCAGTTGTTGCCTTCCCGAGAAGGAGATCACAGTTATAATTCTGTGTACTTTGCCCATCTTGAGTACACTCAGCAACAACTAGAAAGTATGCAGTGGTTACGTGGGAACAACGACTGGATGATCTACTACAAGACCAGTTACTAGTAGTTGACATGCTCAGGTAAATACGTAATAATCATTTCTGAGTTAACAAACAACGATACCACGGCGGGGCTGCCAGCGTTCTTTATGACTGGAGTTGACAGTCGGGAAAGACCGACAACCAATCCTCGGACACATGACCAGAATCGTTGTCCAAGATATTTTGAAAAAAGCTGTTGACACTGTTTGAAAAACAGCATAAACTAGCTACTCAATCACAGCACACAAGAGACACAGACATGAGCACACGATCACTGATTGCAGCACAACTCGAAGACGGAAGTTTTGTTAGTACCTACTGTCACTTTGACGGGTATATTAGTGGAGTGGGCAGCACTCTGTATCATAACTTCAACGACGCAGAATCAGCATACGAGATCGCCGACATGGGTTATCTGTCTAGCTTGTATCCTGATCTCTCCGAGAACACACTCGCAGATAATCATGCTAATCATGATGATCCAGTTTATTATCCCAGCTTGGATGATCTAGTCAGTGAAGCCAAAAACGGTATTGACTATGTTTATGTTTGGGACAATGATCTAGACGCATGGACTGTGTATTATACAGACGGACATCTCAACATGATTACTCAAGTGCTAGACTCTAGCGTGTGTGCTCAACCAGAATAGAATAATCGAAATCAGCCCTGATAGCTCAATTGGTTAGAGCACCCGACTCATAATCGGTAGGTTCCAGGTTCAAGTCCTGGTCGGGGCACCAGTTTATTAGACAACCTTCAACCAGAGGTTAAAGCCATGCACAATCAAGAAAAGCTCAACCAAATTGAACAAGCCGTGGAACGCTGCGTAGAGTCTTGGGACATGGATGATCTCGTAGCCTATGCTATTGACAGCCTCGCTACTTATATGTATCATTCGGCTTGTGATGAAGAGGTACAAGATCTTCTGGAAGAGTTTGGATCAGAGTCCTAATTCTGTATACACGGATCAAGTACGATCACCGTGTACAAAGCTCTCTAGCGCGTTCTAAGCGTATTTGATACAGCGCAGTACCTAGCTACTCAGAATCAAAATAAATTGATTACACGCTGTTAGAATCGCTCTCACGCTAGACACTGATCTAGTGTTTGACAAGACTAGATTGCAGACATATACTAGACACTCAGACAACAACACAGAGGTGACCCATGAAAGACCACTACTTTGATGATTACCATGTATACGGTGTAGATCCCAGTGACTACCCCCGGGAGCTAGACACCGAGTATCTTGATGACTATGAAGAAGACTACTACGAGCCTAGTGAACTCGATGAATGGCTAGACTTTGATCCCGACTGTTAATTCTTGATGACCAGAGGTGGTATAATGCAACAAGTAGTTATTGATCGCGGTGACTCAGATTTCTATCTGACCCTAGAACAACTCTCCCGATATCTAGAACTCAAAGGCATTGAGTATCGTGTGAACCAGCATGGGATCATCGAAACTCGCGAGCCGGTTGGCATCTGGCCAGATACTCGCCAATCAGATCATTATTGGATAGTGTTCACCGAAGACGAGATCGAGCGAGATGATCCTTGTTTGGTTCAGTTGGTTCAAGAAATGAACGATGCTGATCCGCAGTGTAATTACAAGGTTGTAGATATTCCCGACGGGGTAGACTATGAGATAACCAAGCACTATGATTCCGACGGGCACTACACGGAGTATGCGGAAGAAGTGCACAGAGTTTGGTACTAGACTTGCAAGAACCTGTTCACTCATATACAATACACATACGTTAAACAACAGCGAGAAAATATCATGCCTAACTGGAACTCAAACGCTATTCACATCGAAGGGCCGCGTGAAAAGATTCTAGCACTGTGGAATCAAGCCAAGCATCTTGAACTGCAAGACCAAGGACAGTGCTTGCTGGAAGCAATGGCTCCTATTGAGGTGTGGGACTACGATCAAGCGATTCAAACCTGGGGTGTTAAGTGGGATGTGACCTCAGAGGGTCTGGTATTCACTGATCTCGATGATGGTCGCGCATCAATCAGCGGATACGCAGAAACTCCGTGGGGACCACCCATAGAAGCATTTGAGTATTATGTGGCTGCCAACCCTGATGTGTTTGCCGAGATCAAATACTTTGAACCTGGCATGAGTTTCATCGGAGTATGGGACAGCGAATACGGAGACAACTGTTTCGATGATGTCTACTCGTTGTTAAATAATTACAACAACAATGAACCCATGGTCAATGAGTTGTTGGAGTACTTTGAAGCATGGGAGTACTTTGACACCGAGGAAGAACTGGCCTAGTAGTTGACTATGCTCAGGGATGAGCGTATACTTGATGTCTAGACTAACACAGTGAGACATAAAGATGAAACTTCAAAACACCAAACGACTTGAAGTAACTGTTTGCATCTGGGTTGATCAAGATGCTGACATCGAAGATGTTTCCTCGAACATGGACTATGACTTTGACCATGAATCAATCGTTGATACTGAAATCGTTGACATTCAGGAAGTTGACCGACTCTATTCGTTCATAGAGAATTGACAAGGGTAATTGTTGTCAGTGCATAAATAAACTATATTCACCGACAACACCGATTCATACTGTGTGAGTTGTCGGTGATTATTCCCGAATGGCAGATTGGTAATGCAGCGGACTGTTAATCCGTGCCTTGTGCGATGTTGGTTCGAGTCCAACTTCGGGAGCCATTCCAAGCTAGCTAGTGAAGCACAACAGGTAGTGCACCTGATTTGTAATCAGGAGGCAGTCGGTTCGAGCCCGACCACTAGCTCCATTTTACCCGCAGTTTTATCACAGTTGATTAGTTGACAGCAGTCGGCATTTCGTATATAGTATCATCAGTGTTTGAGCAAACGAGGTCACTGAGATGAAACAATTAAATCGTCGTTTTTATCATGATCCTGCACACGGTTGGCTAGCAGTAAAGTTCAAGGACTTGTGTGAACTGGGTATCACCGATAGTATTTCATGTTTTTCTTATATGCGCGGACAGACCGCATATCTAGAAGAAGACTCAGACGCTGGTAAATATCTAGAGGCTGCTCGTGAACGCGGGCTAGAAATTCAGATACAAGATCGTCCACATCACACTGTATCACCCATACGTTACTATGAAAGATATGATGCCGATGTTGTTCGTGATCGAATGATCTTAAAAAACTTGACTCTCACTAACAAACAAGATAGTATAAGCGCATGAAACACGAAGCACTAATTGAACGAGCACGAGAAATCTACGGCGAATGTTTGGGATCTGCTCACTGTTTTGAGTATGTTGTCAGAATTCTAGTAGATGACTACAAGATATCCCGAGAGTATGCCGAGGATCTGGCCCAACAAGTCTTTGATCAATGGGTCGAAGCCTACGGCAAATGAAAAAGGTCAAGAGAATGCGAGCTAGAAATCTTGCAGCTAAACATGCCCGAGCTTCGGGTGCTGTTGCACAAGTTCACCGTGATCGCAAAAAAGCTCAGCGTCGCGGGTACAGCAAACACAAGAATCAGTTGGGAGACAGTTGATATGATGTTCTACCAGTTTTCAGATGCCGATCACAGTCCCAAGGATCAGTCAGCTCAGTGCCTGGGTACGGTGACTGAGGTCAAGCTAGATTGTTCGCACGAAGTTTATGTGGGCACTGGAGCATACTATCGAGTTGAGCTAGATCAAGGCACTCACATTCGAGTGGGTCCTTATAGATGGCGAGATTCTGGTCGTGAGCCTCGACAAGGCAAGGTTGCTTGGGCAATCACATACTAGATGTTGACATCTACGAGGAGAACTTATACAATGTCGCAAGAACTTCAGCGAAAGATAGTTAATCGAGGACTAGTGTTCATGAATGTTGACCGACAAACATTCAACGAATCCTTGTCTTGTTTGAACTCTAACTTGCACACCGTTTGTGAGTTCTGGGGTTACTTGTCTGATCGACGGTTCGTAGGCTGGATCTATGATCCCAGCTTTGACTTTTTTAACTTTGACATCTGGAGATAATCACATGGGTCTTGATATGCGACTTGAAGGACAACTCAATAGCTACCGCATGCCTCAGGGAGTTTCGTCCGCACTGTCATCAGCTATTTCAGAGATGAACGGCTTTGCTCTAGAAAGCATGATGTATGAACTAGCCTATTGGAGGAAAGCTAATGCAGTTCATAACTGGTTTAGCCAAAACATTCAGGGCGGAGTTGAAAACTGCGGTCGTTATATGGTATCTGATGAGATGCTTGAAAATCTCAAACAAGACTGTGTTTCGGTGCTTGAAGATAATGAACTAGCCGAGCAACTGATGCCATCTTGTTCAGGATTCTTTTTTGGCAGCACTGACTATGATGAGGGGTATATTGAAGATCTGAAATACACGGTCAAGGTTATCAACAAGATTCAAGAATCACCGTTTTACCAGCAGGGCTTGTTAGATGTATTTTATTCTGCTGACTGGTAAGATAAGTACACTGAGTAAGGAACAGTAACCATGACTCTGCTCTCTGCGATCCTCGATCAGACCCGCAAGCAGCCTGCATGTACAGGCTTGATCAAGACTCCAGAGGGCAGGGTCTATGAAGTTTGGTCAGATCAGACCATGAGACCAGCAAACGCTGATTACTGCTGCATTCCTTTCACTGAACTAGAGTTTAACCGACAAGGAGCTTGTGTTTCTAGCGTTGACACTCACAAGCAAGTCTGAGATAATAGTTTTTCACTAAACACGAGGGCACAGCATAATGCAAATGGTACGATTCTTCAACGGCAGATTCAACATCAACGGCCAGCCAGTAAGCGTAGACTCGCTAGAGTTTCCTCTAGTCAAGGAATATCATCGAGGCACTAGCGCAAACTATGTTACTGTAGACGGATCATATCAGCCAGGCTTTCCCAACAGAAACATACGTATTATCTGTGATAGCCCTGAGGATTTTGAGTATATCAACAACGAGGAGTGCGACCAGCAACATTCTACCATGACATCTACAACACCAACAGAAACCGACGAACAGATCGTCGAACGTCTTCGTAACCGTTTTCAGATTCTTGAAGATATGACGCGAGCTGCTAAACGAGGTGACGTTCGCGCTATGATCGTAAGTGGACCGCCTGGGGTCGGTAAGAGTTTTGGAGTCGAGCGAGTTCTTAGCAAGCATGATCTACTAGCAGACATTGCCGGTGATGATCGTCTTCGCAAATATGAGATTGTAAAAGGTGCTATGAGTCCTTTGGGCTTGTACTGTAAGCTATTTGATTATTCGGATCGAGATAACGTTATCGTATTCGATGACTGTGATAGCATACTCCAAGATGATCTCAGTCTTAACATTCTCAAAGCAGCTCTGGACTCTAAGAAAACTCGAACCATACACTGGAACACGGACAGTTACAAACTACGTACAGAAAGTATCCCTGACCGTTTTGAGTTCCGTGGTTCAGTAATTTTCATAACTAATATTAAGTTCGACCATATCAAGAGCAAAAAGCTCAAGGATCATTTGGAAGCACTAGAAAGTCGTTGCCATTATATCGATCTTACCATCGACAGTGAGCGAGAAAAGATGCTGAGAATAAAACAAATTATCGGTGACGGAATGCTTGATGCATATGGTTTTGGAACAGAACTGGTGGAGAGTATTACAGAATATGTAGACAATAATAAGAAGCGATTTAGAGAACTTAGTCTAAGAACAGTAATCAAAGTCGCCGATCTATGCAAAGCGTTTCCTGATTCTTGGGAAATGGTTGCAGAAACAACACTGGTCAAACACTAGCCCCGTGTTAGTTCAGTGGTTGAGAATAGCTAGAAATCTCTCCTTGCCCTCTTTCCTGGCTATTCAACGCTAGAAATATATCTAGCACATAGGGATCTTTTTTAAGGTCCCTATTTTTTTAATCTTTGGAAATATAAATGAAGTCAACAGATCTAAAGCAGTGGAGAATTACATACAAGTATGGCAGTAATTCCAATGATGTCATCGACCTTCGCGGGTTCTTTTGTGATAGTACAGATTCAGCAAACCGTTATTTCATGCACAGACTTAAAAAGCACTATCCTGTATATTGGAATAAGTTCGATCCCAGCAAACTGAATATCATTGAAGTCGATACATGATTCAGTTATTATCTTATACCCAGTGACTACAAAACATAAATATCTGAATGAATGATCAACAACTAATAAATTATTTATCACACAATTCGGTTACACTCTATAGTATACAACATGATTGGCAAGAGTGGCTTCAGATATGCGATCAAATCAAACAGCCTTTTGGTTCTTGGTTTTTGGAACAATATCCAGATCAACGACCTGAATGGACAGAGTTGGAGAATCAAGATAATTCATTTTCTGCCTATATCACCTTGATTAAAATGGTCACACCTAAGATCACACAAGGCCCCGCTACGAAACATAACACACACAATCAATCATGAGAGCGTGAGTACGTGTGAGTGCGCGTGAGTGCGTGTGAGTGCGTGTGAGTGCGTGTGAGTGCGTGTGAGTGC
>Ga0180433_10011221_pt1 | contig 10650 bp, 24 predicted proteins | sample SS_ome_8_FD_132980 | JGI IMG/M metagenome (GOLD analysis project Ga0180433, IMG submission 132980) | Hypersaline lake sediment archaeal communities from the Salton Sea, California, USA - SS_1_D_1 metaG | ecosystem: Environmental > Aquatic > Non-marine Saline and Alkaline > Hypersaline >...
CGAGCAGCCACTTTTACAAGCTCATCTAAAAACGGTAGCCCTTGTTTATCTTCCATGTTTAACCTCTTTTTCATTTGAATCTAGGCAATACAAACCTTATTGTATCGTATTTATTAGACAGTCTACAGCCCACACATCTATTCAGTCTCTTAACAAGATTCTTAAATGCATCATACTTAGTCTTCCCACTTCCACTAAGATTCTTATATTTAGAACTCCCTTTCTTACGGAAGTTTATCTTGTAACCGACTTTTTCAAGTCTGACCTCATATCCTGACGGCACTTTCTTAGCTCGTAGCTTATAGGCCATGAACTTACAAAACTTCTTTAGTTTGATCTTGCGCCTCTTCATCTAGCTCACAATTTTGATCGCCTCGAGATAGAAGTAAACACCCTCTTCTGGTTCGATATCAAGAGCATCATAGACCTTTTGGTATAAACATTGATATATAAGCCTGCCTACAACGAGTTCAGAATCAATACCATAAAGACTCTGAATATAGCATTCAACTCTCTTCTTAGAAGGACGATTGTGCGCTTCGAGGATTACCTTCTTGGGCCACTTATCACCTACTATAGCACCAGGAATCTCTTTAAGAATCTCGTAAGCAACTTCATCGTCTAAAACTTTTCTGCCGTTTACCACATACGCTGAATAATCTGGTCCGATCTTGTTCTGCCTCAATTCAATCTGTCCGTACTTCATATCTTATCTCCTTAACAAACCATTTCACCGGTACAATGAATTTCTAAGTTTATCAATTGCTTCGTCAGCTACATCAAACGCTTTTTCTCTGCAATCTCCATAGCCTTTATAATATGCCAGATTAAACATATTTTCTAGCCAACCCGGTATTCGTATCAAATGAGAACTCGAATAGTAGCTATTACTGGTCTTATAACTGACCCTAAGACTAAAATTTCCGTTATTATCTCTACAAAGATGAACAAGATGCTTATGATAATCGATATCTTTTATGGAATATATCCGTTTAATCTTCTCTTTCTTTTTAGACATCACAGTTCCCTTACAGTAGTCCCCTCAATTCCAGCAACAATTCCAGCACCGAGATCTTCTATATTAATTCTGACCATTCTGCATGGAGTTCCTCGCTGAACACAACCAGCCCTAAGATATCTCATATCAGGGCCATTGGAAATATCTGATTGTGCATTCGGTTTGCAGACATAATATCTACCATCCATTCCAGGAGCTTTGCACATATAGGCTTCAAACATTCCACTATACAGACCGGGTTCTATCCGATGATAAATGATAGACCATGCATCATGCCGAGATGATTTTACTTTATTCTCCAACTGTTCCCGCAACCCTTTTACTCTTTCTGATAGTTTCATTTTTTCTTTCCAATTATCTTGATCAACTTCTTGAGAGTAGTCTTCTTCCAGCCGCTTACTCCATCAACTATGACCTTGCGTTCGAGCCGTCCAGAATTCTTTAACACAGCAATCTTCTTTCCTTTAAACTTTATTTGTGTGGTAGTCTTCTTTTCTATTAGTTTACAACCTAACTTGATGAGTTTCGCTTTGATTTTGCTCATTTCATTCTTTTTGGTTATACGCTTTCCTGCTCTCTTGCCGCTGTCTTTATTGACAGGGAAATCTCTAGGTCTCTCCTTAGGCTCTCTCTTTAAAGTATCACTAGTCAAATATTCTGTTAAAGCATCGATGTTTCTATTGAGATGATTAATCTCTTTCTTCAAGTTTTCAAGTTCTTTGAGTCTTTCATCAAATTCCTTTAACTTTCCCTTTACAGTCATGCGTTATTTCTCCTCCTTATAAAATGCTATAAGGCTCACCGCCACCAATTCCGTCATAACTGGTGTTTCATATGGAATCTTCAACCTATCTAGCATTCCATATACATCCATCCCCCATCCTTCCATACACGGAATAGGAGGAGGCTCTACGCACTTCTTAGTTCCTATACAATCCCTGCATCTATGACAAGGCCCCGGTCCAAATGCTATTACTAGCTTCTTGAATTTTCTTTGAATGCTTTTAGCAAGTCTGGTACAATATAACTGCATTCCCATATTCACACCTTTGAGTTCGCGTTCTTTCTTAGGGGCAAGGGTGATATCCCGCTGAGGATCTTCGCCTAACCACCATGCCTTAGTTCCATTATTACGAGCGACTATCATATAGAAATGGCTCATTTTCCTAAGCGTTCTTTTGATCTCTGCCAAAGAAGGAGCAAAAGGAGGACATGTCTTCTTGCGCTTGTAGGCACCACATGTCATACACTTGAGTCTGACAGAAGGGCTGATAATCACGTCCTTACGTTTGAGTCTATAAACAGCATCGATACAAGGAGCAAACGCAACGTCCAATATCTTAGCAGCTTTCTCCAGTTTCACTTTACGAGCCATCACTCCTCCTTAATAATAGATGGGGCGGTGGCCGAGCTTCGAGCCATCCCGGTTCTGGAGGCCATTAGGCCCTGATCCAGGGAAGGGCGAGCGCCTCGCGCTCGGATTCTGCTCGCCTGTGCTGCCCGCGCCGCCCCATCTCACTTCACTTACTCTTTCTCTACAGATTCCAATTCTCTCGCCGGATATTTATGCCTCTTTCCGTCGATAAGCACATGGATGATATACTCGCCATTCTCCATTGCGGTATTCATCACCCGTCCTTCGTGGCCATAAAACTGAACGCGAACTACATCACCCTTCTGAAACGGACAATTTTCAACTCTAGCCTTATTTCTCGCTCTCGCTAATGCTGGCAACATCAGTCCCGCTAGGATGCCGATTATTGCTATCACTATCAGAAATTCTATTAGTGTAAATCCTTTTCTTCTCATTTCTTACCACCTGACGTCGGAAGGTTCATCATCAACATAGGCGACTGACCGCCACCAGTCTGAAGTAGATATGTAGGGTATCTACCATCCCACTTCTGTATCCTAGCCTCTTCAACCTCTAGCTTACGGAGCTCCAGGAAGACGGGGTCTTCTGCGGCCTCCTTCGCGACAGCCAGCACAGCGCGCTTGCCGTCCGCAATACCTTTCGCCACTTCACGCTCTTTATTAGCTATCGCTTCAGCTTCTTTCTCTATCCTACGATTTTTGTCAGCCTGTGCATCCATAAGAGCCTTGGCGACTTCCTTCTCACGCTGTGCGATAAACACTGCATCAATAGAGCCCTGAACTTTAGGATTCTCGTAAGCGAATCCTCCGAACATACCGACAGTCGTGATCTTAATTCCGCGCTCTTGAAAGAATGGAATGATATCAGCACGTAGAGATTTTATGATATCATTCTTCTTTTCACGCAGATCAGACATATTATATTCAGCAGCCTTCTCCGCAACTACACTCTGTACTCTTGCTCGTATCTCAGTATCCATTACCTTAGCCAATGACTGATTCTGGTATCGATACAGAAACAAAGCAGCATCCTTCTCTTCTATCATCGCCGTAACGCTGAATCCTGTACTAAATCCAACACTATCCTTGGACTCAGCCCATATGCCCTGATCAGTCTTAGCAGTTCCAGTCTTCTCTTCCGCTGTCCATTGTCTGGTCACAGGAGAACGATTGACTTTAATCAACTTCGCCACGTCTGCATAATGGCCGCTATCTTTACCAAAGAACAACACAATCCTACCATCCTGAATCCAACGATGGAGAATCTGCACTCGCTTTGTGGCGACCTTCATATTAGCAACTTTCTCCGCGCTATCAAACATCGCTTGCTTCGTAGTATCTCCCTCCATAGGAACAAGGAATCCCGTTTCATTAGGAGCAATCTCGACAAATTCTGGGGTGTCATAAGGACGGATGCATGTGCATCCCGGAGTGAATATTGCTACCGCAATCATTATCGTTCCAACTATCGGCCTTAACTGTTTCCACTGCATCTTTGTACTCCTATCTTTATCAATCGATAGACATACTTATGTCCATCCCATATGAATAGAAGGCCACAAAATACCATTGCCATTTCTATCAATACGGCGTACTCTTTAGCAATATCATGAATCTGCAACTCATCGTAAGCCTCATCGCTATCCTCTAACTGCGCTACCACCACATCACGCGATAAGTCTGGAAACGCTATTCGCACGATGTAATCGCTTGTTGGAATAGCAATCAGAATCAGAAGTGTGGTAAGAATTATTTTCACTAACCAAGAACGTTTTTCTCTATACATATCTGCATCTCCTAGTAGAAAAAGGCCGGAGGTCTGACTCTACAGACTGTAGCCCTAATGGACTAGCTCCGGCCTTCTCCGATGTGGGGACTCGCCCCTTCCACTCGCTTATCCCCATAGGCCCCCTGATTGTTGACTAGGGCCTTTTCCACGATTGCTATTTACTTCTTGCCCTTCTTGGACTTCTTACCCTTCTTGACCTTCTTGGACTTCTTCTCCTTCTTGGACTTCTTGCTCTTCTTCTCCTTCTTGGACTTCTTCTTGGAAGAAGCCTTCTCAGCAGCATCCTTCATCAGCTTCTTAACAAGCTTCTTGACCTGAGCCGCCGCACCCTTGGACGTGCCGACATCGACCCTGATCGTATCTCCAGGCCAGTAGGCGATCTCAAGCTTGTCAAGACCGAGGGCCTCGAACTCCTTGATCTCGTCCTTCTTGCGCCCGTTCACCCATATGCGAGCGGTGTCTGCAGTCTGCGAACCGCCCGGGAACGACATGATAATCTTGCCGTCCTCGTTCTTGCATGTAGTGATGCTCGCCTTATGGACACACTCAAGACCACAACCCTCAACAACTTCGAGCAGCCCCTCAAAGGCGACCGGCATGACCGTACCCTTGATCTTCTCTACCTGAGCCGCCTTCTTCTTACCCTTCTTCGCCTTTTTCTTGTCCTTCTTGCTACTGCCCTTTGCCTTGGACTTCTTGCTCTTTTTCACCTCTTCCTCCTCTTCATCCTCGTCCTCATCATCCTCGTCATCATCATCCTCGTCATCATCATCCTCGTCGTCATCATCATCCTCGTCATCATCCTCGTCATCATCCTCGTCATCATCCTCGTCTACATCTTCGTCGTCATCATCCTCGTCTTCGTCGTCGTCATCATCCTCATCCTCGTCATCATCATCCTCGTCATCATCATCCTCGTCGTCATCATCCTCATCGAGATCGAGCTCTTCGTCGAGATCCTCACCCTCTTCCTCATCCTCTTCCTCATCATCGTCGTCCTCAACCTCTTCCTTCGCCTTCTTGCTCTTCGACTTCTTAGCCTTAGGAGCCATACTAACACTTCCTTTCGTATCGGTTTCCAATTCTATAAAAGAACCAAGATCTACTTCCAGTAAACCATCCTCTTCTTCTCTGCACACCTCCTTTACCATTGGCGCTATAACAGTACTCACTAATCCGTTAACATATTTGAGACTATATCCCAAATGACTAGCTATATGACATCTCCTAAGTCTTATTCCCCCTTTCGATGATATCCCCCCGTATAATTTATCGTCCTCTGCCGCTTGTAATACTTCGGGCGATGGACGTACGATTTCAAGCCAAACTTTCCCTGCCACATTAGGCAGTCTTCGGTAAACTTCGTCTATTATCACATCTATCTTATCACTGTCATCAGGCCCTCTGTTGTCAGGTATGCGCGTTATTAAGTCCATATCGCTTTGTTCGCTACTACCGTTATGAGATTTTGTATTTGTGATTGCCAAACGATGAACGGCTTTTCTCCAATTTCTGTGCCCCTGTGTAGCGTACTTTCGACACATATTGTGCAGAAGTGATGAGAACTTTCCCTTATCTTTATCATATAAGCTTATCGCCTCCCATATAACTGTTTCGGGCTCCTGATCCCAACTATAGGGATATTTCTTAGCCCAATAGAAGATGACTGCTTTGTACTGCTGACATAACCTTCCGAATAACTTAGGACTCCATCGCTTCCGCAGTTTCTTTATTATCTTATTTACATGCAAAAGGTGCCTCCTTCTCACTCCTGCACCCTATACAGCACTCGCTAATCTTCGTCGTCAAATTCCTCGCCATTATCGCCATTGTAACGCACGATAATGGGAATATCACCGTCTTCCTTTATCTGTTTCGCATACGCTATAAACTTCCTTACTTCTTCCATAAACTCATCGCTTACTTGGGATCTTGCACGTTCCTCAAATTTCTCCTCACCAATAGGCGCGAACTTATCTAGTTCTGCTAATGTTTCCGCAAGGTCTTCATCTCTCGGCCTACCAACCTTGTTAAACAACTCATAATATTTTTCAAACGTTTCTATATCCATTTCTGCATATTTTTCGTCTCCCATCCATGTTAGAAGATATTCAAGAACGTCTGCATAACCTCCTACCATATCCGCACACAAGAACCCATTTTCGCCGTCAGAAGTAGTATCAAATCTCATTATGATTGAACCTCTTATACATTTACCACTCTTCCACTTTGGAATCGAGGCAAGTATCACAAACATGTAGTCTTCACTACCTATAGATGGCTGCATTATCTTATCACCTTTTTCGTAATGTTAGCCATTAGCTTCGGAAACGCCTTGCGCGCATCCTTCACTTTCTTCAATCTCTTTAACAGCTTCCTATTATCCTTATTCTGCAATAACTTCTTAGCCAAGAGGAGTTCATTCGACATGCTAACCATCCAACGTATTTGTATCTCTATTCTAGCCACCCTCTTATAAATCGTGTCGAGATTCCTATCGAAACTGCTTCTTGCCATCAGTTTCCTCCATTCGGCATGAGAGCTTCAGAAAATCTCCCTAGCATTTCCTCTATTCCTTCTAAGGTCTTGTTGAGTTCGTCTAGATCAGTGTCATCGGCAAGGCGTGTGATAATCTTAACTCGCGGAGTAGCTCCCATAGGATTGCATTCAAAGCAACGATCTTCTACCCTAAACTTCCTGTCTTCTTGAGACCGTATGAACACACGACGAGTATATGCTTCCTTCTTGCATAACGAACATATCCTCAACTTACCAGCTTTCTTCTCACCCTTATACTTCTTCACTTTACTCTTTCTCATACACCTATCCCTTCTTCTTACTCTTCTTCGACTTCTTAGCTGAGTTGATGATCTCATGCATATCAGCTAACTCATTAGTCATCGTTTCTAGGGTCTTCAGTATCGACGTCAACTTCTTCCTGAGTTTCTTTCTTAGTGTCATTTTCATTCTCCATGACAAGCAGGAATTACGATCTTGTAGCTTCCATCTTCATTTGTGTGTCTTCGCCATCTTCCTTTACTTCTAGTCTTTGTAAACTTAGTCATGGACCCACACCTCGGACACCATGAATACTTGTCGTAATCGGAAGGAAATCCATATGCACGAACTATCACTTTCTGCCAACTATGTCTCTCTCCATGTATACATGTAGTAGGAGTGATCTTATATTTGATGTCCTTGGCTGATACCGATCTACAGTTATTACACAATCCGTTCACTGGTTCTGGAGGGTCATATGGCTCTCGGCACTTCTTACATATCCACATTAGCTCTTCCTCTTAATGGCCTTCAGGATATCTTTCAATGTACATGTCCTATATTCTGTCTTTCTACCTACCTTTTCCAATACCTCCAACTTTCCGGTCAATGGCTTTATTACACCGACCTTAGGGAATTTGTCGTTATCATTTACAAGTATTTTCCATGATGTCTTCCTATCGTCATCTATTATCGCTCCAGCCTTCTTTATCCGTTTGACAACGACAGGAAGTTTCTTGAGTTCTCGCTTGCTTGATACTTTGGCCCTACGAAATCTCTTGGGTTTAGGCTCATCAGGTTTCTCATCTAATTCCTCTAAAAACGTAATACACTCTTCAGCCAATTGATTAGCCTTATACATCACTCTACCGCACAATGCTTCAAGGGTCTCTGGCATTAGCATTCCCTCCACTATGAGCAACCTTCGTTAAACTTCATCTTCTTCCATCAGCACTTTAAATCCGAATTCATTAACAAGTCGTGATGCGGTCATAGGCAAAGGTAGTCTAATCGCAATCAATTCAGCCATCGGCATTGTGCAGTCAAATCCTACTACCACCATTCCTCTTTCAGTAGGAATTTCGATGTATAGTCCTCTGGCGTCGATTATAACATTATGGGATTTTCCGTCTTTACCCCTAACATAACCTATTCGTGGATCGACGACTCTTCCATCAGGAGCATCGTACTTTTCTGCCCTTGCATATGCATACCAATCGGTCTGCCCAAACTTTCTAAATATAAGTTTATTCATATTTGATTTTTCTTTCCCTTCCTAGTCTTCTTCTCAGTTTTGGTCAACATGTAACCATATCCTAATTCAGTCATTAACGCTCTAAACTCACTTGGATGATAATTTAAAAGATTTTCAACCATGCCTCGACAATCTCTACAAAGTTCATCTCCATAATCTAAATTACTTTCAGTTCCACACACTTTACAAACTCGAAATGGAATTTTAAAGAATTTTCTAATAACTTTATCATATTCATTAATTTCTACATCCGCGCTTATAAGTTCAGTCCTCAAATATTCTGCTAATTCGCCCACCAATTGTGAATCAATCTCAACCTTTTTCATATCTCCTCCTAAAGCTCGTGATGGAAATACTCTACAGTAGTCTTCGGCATCTTCTCATGTACAGTAACCCACGTCTCCTTCTTATAAGGTTCCTTAGTATCCTCATAGTAATCAGTCTTCTCGAACAACCATCCTATGCGACGTCTCTTTCCTCCTTTATCAATATAGATATAACCCGTGCATCTGCCATATTTCTTCATGCACATTCTGAATAAGTCTATTATCTTTTCGAAATAAGTTTCGTAGACACCAGAATCGCCAATACAATAATCCTCGTCTTTGTTAACAGATACCTCTTTTATTAGTAATTTCATTTTCTTCTCCTATATAGAAATGTAAGAATCATCAAGTGTCATCGAAGCACATGTTCCATCTTCTATATCTACAGTTCCTTCTTCAGTGATACTCTCATATCTATCAGGATACACAAAATATTGTGATGGATCTTCGCCATCTTCTTCATAAGCCCTTTCGTCAACAAGCGCAGTCTTTATACCGTACCGGTCGCTCTGTGCATACAACACCACATACGTCCTCATACATCCTCCTCCCGATATCTCACTCGCGATCTGAGCAATGTTTGGCCTTGCAATGGCAAAAGTTACGCCTAGCCCTTTGCGATATCCTCAACGTCTCTCGCGAGCTTCGCCTCAGCAGCATAATCAAGAGGCCTAGTCCATCCTCCTAGACCCATTCGTGTTATCTCTTTGTCACTCAGTTGAGGATTCGTTCCAGCAACTTCCTTGAACCGAGCATTCATAGCTAAATGCACAAGCCATTGAAGCAACAGAACAACTGGAGGCCATTGATTTGAATAATCAGTTCCGAAACCAGCATCTGACGCTGCTGCATATGCATCGTGGAGTAGATTGCTGATTGCTCGACCGTTACAGCCTCCTGAGCAATACTTATTCCATCCTGTAGCCTCAATTGCCTTCGTTGCTATCTCCCTCATCTCCTTCGTTACTTCTGGCATCTACTATCTCCTCAACTATCTTAAGAGCCCTAATCATCCCGTTAGTAAAGCTATCGTGTACTTGTATGTTCGTATTACATCCAATCAACATTTCCTTTAACGTATTCCTACTTGATATCAACTTTCTTAAACTATCCTGAATTTCCTTAAGTTTAGCATCTTTATCTTTTATGGTCTCCGCCTGTTTCCTGATTTGTTGACAGAGTTCCTGCTCTCTTGTCAGGAGTTCTCCGTTCTCATAGTTCTTATGCATTCGCTACTTCCCCCACATAGCCTTGATTCTTTCGTCACATTTCTTAGTTCTTTCCTCCAGCAGTTCTCTTGTGTGTTCAATCCAATCTTCGGCAGTATCAGAATCAAAATCCATTTCGTCTACGAGAAACCTAGCAATGCCACATCCTCCCTCCATAATCTCACGAAGCTTCATGTAACACAAGTAATCTATCTCATGAATCCTAACATTAAGTTCATTAAACTTCTTGATATTCTCTTCATCCTTCATCCCAGGAAACATCTCCACTGCCGTAAAAACTTCACCTTCTTCACTCATCTACAATATCCTCCTCGCTAACACAAAATTCTAGCATTCCTCTAAGTGCGTTACGGACGTCTACAGCACATCGCTTTGCAGGAGTACTCGTAATGCCACATGAATCTTCTCTATAACACCAATCTTGGTATTCGTCAAAGGATTCGCAATTCGAAGCGCCAGTAAAAAATCTTACTGGACAATCAACGCAACCGTACCCCCCCTTAACGACCTTGCATAATTCGCAAAAAGGCTCCCTATTCACTTCCCCCTTGGAAAGTAAATCCCACTTTCCACCATCAGAAACAGATGCTACGAGAGCGTCGTAAACTTTCGGTTCTAGCAATAGTCTCATCTACTATCTCCTAAGAAGTGGGGGACAGCCCTATTGCCATCCCCCACATCCAGTCTTTACCTAATAGCCATCACCATAGCCATCACCATCGCCAGAGCCATCGCCATAGCCATAGCCATCACCATCGCCAGAGCCATAGCCAGAGCCAGAGCCAGAACCATAGCCATCGCCATAGCCATAGCCAGAGCCAGAGCCAGAGCCATCGCCATAGCCAGAGCCATAGCCAGAGCCATAGCCATAGCCATAGCCA
>Ga0180433_10011222_pt1 | contig 10648 bp, 12 predicted proteins | sample SS_ome_8_FD_132980 | JGI IMG/M metagenome (GOLD analysis project Ga0180433, IMG submission 132980) | Hypersaline lake sediment archaeal communities from the Salton Sea, California, USA - SS_1_D_1 metaG | ecosystem: Environmental > Aquatic > Non-marine Saline and Alkaline > Hypersaline >...
AAATAGATAGAAGAGAAGAATTAATAAATTTTTAAAATTTAAATATTAATCAACCGGCTTCCATGAATAACAGATATTATTTCAATATGTTCTGACTTAATTAAATATATAATTCGATAATTCTTATAGAGGATTTCTCTTAAATTAGGATCATTATATTCTGGAACTCTTCTACCGAATTTCGGAAATTCTTTTAAATAAGCTACCATTCCGTAAATTTCTTTTACTAATATTTGGGCATATTTAGGAGAATCCTTCGAGATATAATTCGCAATCTCATCTAATTCTACTAAGGCATTGTCGGTCCATTTTATTTCAACCATTTTGCTAGACGCTCTTTAGCTTCTTCATGCGTATATAATCTTCCTTCTTTAGAATCTTTTAAACCCTTCTCTATCTTTTGTCTAACATATATAGCTTCCATAATATCTTCCATAGTTACGTCATTTGGAAGAGATTTTATCATTTCTATAATATTTTCTTTTTCTGTTGCCATGATATTTGAACCTTTTTAAAATTATTCATGAAATATATAGAATATTGATTATAAATTCTTTTTGATTATTCTAATTACTTCCATTGAAAAATATATTATTCATTATCCTTATTGAGATCATTAAATCAAGTAGTTGAGATTTTAAAAACGCTTATTGTTCTTAAAGATATCCGATATCCGCGCTTGTTAGAGACATCCCCATTATTGTAGAAGTTAAGAAATCCATATCTTCTCCTCTGATTTCGGATAAGATCTTAACTGCTTCTTCGGTGCTCATATCCTCTTTAATTATTTTAGATACTGCTAATCCGACGGCGCGGGGGTCATCATAACCGGGGAATAATAGATTTCTACCCACCAAACAACCTTTCACATTCCTACCTGCGCCTTTCCCTTTTTCAAAATCTTCCAGAATTTCGGTGGGATTTCCTGTGCTGGCGCCGCCAAGCATAAGAATAGGGTTACTGGTACTCCTAACTACATATTCATAATTTTCTACGTAGGGAATTTTAAGCCAAATATTTGAAGATTGCCCTCCCAAAGCAGTAGCAATTCCAATTGTTTTAATCAATTCATCAGCATCCATCTTAATTCTATAACCGCCCTCTCTCATTTGTTCTACGGGCAAGGGTTCAAGAAATGCGGGAATATCAAGTTTATTACATTCTCGTATCATTTTTGAACATCTTTCCAGAGTTCTTTGACTGAATCTAGCCATATTAGTCTCTAAATCCAATCGAAACATCATTTTTGCACCATCTAGCCCTTTATTCTTGATATCTTCAATTGTGTATGCCGTTATCGCATCATCCATCTCATACCGAGAACCGGAAAGTCCCCCCCGATTCGTGCAACCGATTAAGATTTTATTATCTAAGAAACTTTTACCACCACTAGCTTTATGGAGATAATTTAAAATAAATAAATCATCCATTACATCAGGAGTTGTCATAACACCATCGATTTCATCAAGCATGAGAACACGTACTATTCTTCCTAAGTATTGTTGCCGGTCGCCCATCGCTAAATCATCAGATCCTACATTCGTCACCCGTCGAGCGGGATGATCGGCTGCGATAATTACTAAGCCATCATCCCAAGGCTTTTTTCTTTTGACTCGAGTTTTATACTCACCTGCTAAAACCATATTAATATTGCTTTTCTTCTCATCCGTAATCATAAAGAAGATTTTTTCGGGTAGATATCTTCTAGTTTTAAATCGATAAGACCCAAGAGCATAATTCACATCAATCTGTTGCCTGGCTTCTTCAAATCCGGCCATTGCAATTTTTACTACGGATTCACTTAATTGTCTATCTCTTGGGGTATATTCAAACCCAATCCCTCCCTCGAATTCGATATCATTCAGAACTTTTAGGAAATCTTTCAAACCCTCAGATGAAACGGTTCCGTTTGGATAATCCATAGAAACGTGCAAGTCTCCATAATTAGGATCTTCTTTATCAGTTACGCTATTTGCGATATGTATCCAATTTATAAAAGGAGCAAGAGTTCTTATTACATCAAAAGTTTCGTGATCATACCCATTCCTAATTAAAAACATATGCGAGAGATCATATAAAATCCCAAACTCTTCATGATTATAAACAGTTCTTATATCTAAAGCAAGGTTCCTGGCCTCATCAGACGGTCCAATTAATTGATTTTTATGACCGGGTTCATTAGTTCGATCAAAGCTTTCTAAAGTCATCATCATCGGTTTCTTTTTGAATTTTTTAGCCATTTCTTTATTAAAAATACACAATTCATCCACCGATTTTATTAAAGACGTTGTAGCAATTCTCCGCTCTCGCAACCCATTCTCCGTTCCGGGATCTTCTCCACTTAGAAAAGTAAATTGCTGGGCGCCGAATTCATATGCATCCTTTATGCACCATTTTAATCTATTAACCGCATTTTTTCGCTCGAGTTCGTCGGAAGAGCTGATATCTGTACTTGCTATTAAGTTATCTTCATTAATAAGCTGGACGGGCTCCGCAGAATAAGTTATAAATTTAAAGCTTTTAATTGCATTGATAAATTTATCCTTTACATCTGGATCTTTAATATGAGTAGTCTCAATTCCATCAAAATACTTTAAACTTTTAAGAAATTTAATTGAATCCAGCAAGTATTTCTCAGGAGCTTCTCCTAGCATAGTAGTATGTCCCAGTCTTGGTCCGGGAAATGCCATAAAATGTACAATACTTTTAATATTCTTTTCAAAAGCCATTATGATAGATCACTTTTTTTTGATTTATTTAATTTAGCTCATGATCAGTAACTTATTTTGGGTATTTAAATATTTCGACGGTGGTCTAAAGAAAGTCCATATTGATCTAAAAAATATTAAGGATAGTTTAATCTTAATTGTGATTAATAAAAGATAAACAAATATAAATATAAGAAAAATCAATATTTATATAAAGGATTTAAAAGCAAAAGTTCAATATTATTTATTACAATGCCAGAAAAAAGAGATTGGATTACTCGAATGATAGATCTATTTCACAATTTAGAATTTAATATTATATATAATCAAACTAATATCCGAGATTTTCTGAAAGAAAATTTTGAGGATTCCATAAGTTTACCTACAGTAGGAGAATTACTAAAATCAATTGTAAAAGCTCAGGAAAAGGGAATGCAATTTATTATTAATGGTAAAGTGAGAAAAATTATTGAGAAGAGAACTGTCAGTGATGATTCAAGATACGAACTGATAGAAGTGGACTAACTTATTTTATTAGCTAAAACTTAAAATTAATTATAAATTTTCAAAAAGAACCCAAATAGATCAGAATCTACTTTTTAAAGGTAATTAATATAGTGGAGAGACAAATCGTACTTAAATTATGTATCTTTGGGGATGGCGGAGTAGGGAAAACTACTTTGAGCAAACGTTATCTTACTGGAGAGTTTGATTCGACGGTACGTATTACTTTAGGGATGGAAATTCATGTAAAATATTTAAAGGTAGAAGGGTATAATGTTGCCCTCCAGATTTGGGATTTTGGGGGTGAACCACAGTTTAGGCATTTACTCAAAAATTATGCTCGGGGTTCCTTTGGAGGAATTTTCATTTATGATATCACACGCATGAACACCACTCTCTATATAGACGAATGGTTATCAATTTTCAAAGATACTTTAGGGTCTGAGGCTCCAGAAGTTCCTATCCTAATTGTTGGCGGTAAATCAGATCTCACAGAAGATAGAGGGGTCTCCGGAGAAGAAGCAAAAAAACTCAAGAATCAATTTCAATTTTTCGACCATCTTGAATGTTCTGCGAAGACAGGTGAAAACGTAGATAAAATTTTTGAAATTTTAATTAAAGAAATATTAAAAATAAGGGGCTTTACTTAAAATAAGATATTATATTAATTATAAATAAAAAGAAGACCAATCCGTTTACAAAAAAGAAAAAAATAAAAAGGTTTTAAAAATAGGGCTGCAAGATTATACATTCAAAATATGTATATTTGGCCCGGGAGGAGTTGGAAAGACTACTTTAGCTCGGCGATTTCTCACGGGATTATTTGATATAAGCACTAAAATGACAATGGGCGCAGAAATACATGTGAAATATGTAGAGGTTTCAGATTATAAAGTCGTGTTACAAATATGGGATTTTGGGGGCGAGGAACAATTCCGGTTTCTTTTACCTACCTATGCGCGGGGTGCTTTTGGCGGTATTTTTATGTATGATATCTCCCGAATAGGAACTACATTAAATATTAGGGAGTGGCTTGAAGTATTCAGAGAAGGGCTTTTTGAAGATGAGAAAGATATTCCAGTATTATTAGTAGGCGGAAAAAAGGATATGGTCGGCGATAGAGCCGTCGAAAAAGAAGCTGCGTTAAATTTAAAGGAGAAATTTGGATTTTTTGATCTTATTGAATCTTCTGCGAAAACGGGGGAGAATGTAGATCAAATCTTTGAAACAATGGTGAAGAAAATAATGCAATATAAGGAGTTTATCTAAATAAAATTCGCAAATTTTTTATGTAAAATATTTATGGAGAAAAAATATTGATTAATTATGGAGTTTAAAAGCGATCTGAGTTTTAAAATATGTCTTTTTGGCGATGGAGGCGTAGGTAAAACCACTCTAGCTAACCATTATCTAACAGGTATCTTTGATGAGACTATTAAAATGACAATGGGCGCAGTAATTCATGTTAAAACTATGGAAATTGAAGGATATAATATTTATTTACAGATCTGGGATTTTGGAGGCGAAGATCTCTTCAGTGTGCTCTTGCCTACATACTCAGTTGGCGCTTTCGGCGGAATTTTTATGTATGATATTACTCGTTTAATTAGTTTGTATAAATGTGAAGAATGGATAACCAAATTCAAGCAAGGCCTGGAAGAAGACCCAAGTAAAGTACCAATTATAATGGCAGCGGGAAAAATTGATCTTAAACATCAAAGAATCGTATCAGACGACGAAGTAAATAAATATGCTTCAAAATTCAATATTAAACATATTATTGAATGTTCCTCAAAAACCGGAGAGAATGTTGAATTGGTCTTTGAAACACTTGTTAGAGATATCCTAAAACAAAGAGAATTCATAAAATAGTTAGCTTAATCTTTAATAATCTCAATATTTCTATTTTTAGCATATTTGGTAGCTTCGATTTCATTTTCAAATCGCTGTAGAACATCATATTCACAAAGAATGCTTTTATTTTCAAAAATAATTTCCGTCATGGGCCGCGCAATCATGCCCCTAGTCAAGTATGCTCTAATTAATGCAAAACTATCTCCTTCTGCTAAAAATTCCCTACATTTTTCGCACCCTTTCGGACCTTTAGCACAATGAATTTTAGGCATGATTTTTATTAAGTCAATATAATCCATTTCTTCACCTAGCCATATTAATTAAGGCAGTCGTATTTATTTTTACACGATTCCTTAATTTATTATGGGTGGATAATATGATGTCTAGTTTAAAAAGGGCTCGGGAAAATTTTCATGATTTATTTGAATATTCATTGGACCTAATTTATGTTCATGATTTTAAAGGCAACTTTGTTGATGCGAATGATATTGCTTTAGATACATTGGGATATAGCCGAGATGAGATCTCCGAAATTTCCTTTCCAAAACTTATAGGGAAAGATCAAATTAGAACAGTTTTTGAAGTATTAAAACAATTTAAAGAAAAAGGCCGACAGAGCGAACCAAGTGAATATAAATTAAAAACCAAAAATGGGCAAGAAATATATGTAGAAACCTACGGGATTCCAATCAAGGAAAACGGAAAAACGGTTGGAATTTTGGGGATCGCAAAAGACATAACTGAAAGAAAATTATCCGATGAAAAATATAAGACATTAATCGATAATCTGGAATATCCCGTTGCGATCCTTGATATAGAAGGCAAATATAATTTTGTTAGCCCCGCGTATTGTGAATCTTTTGGAAAAACGGAAGAAGAATTGATTGGTAGTAATTTTAAACCTATAGTGCATGAAGTAGATAAGAGTTTAACCGTAGAATTAATTAAAAAAATGTTCAAACCCCCATATAAAGCACAATATGAATTGCGTATAAATACACCTAAGGGGTTAAAATGGTACCTATGGCTTGATAAGGCAATAATCGGGGCAAATAACAGATTGGAAGGGATCATTTCTGTTGGGAGAGACATCTCTGAAACTAAAATTGCAAATATGAAATTAAAAGAATCGGAAAAGAAATTAAAAGAATTAAACGCAGAATTAGAACGAAGGATCATTAAAAAAGAAGAAGATTTGCAGGAATCTGAAGTCAAATATAGAAATATTCTTGAAAATTCTAAAGATGCTATCGTTACGATGAATTTAAATGGGGATATTACCTTTGTGGCTCCTCAAATTTCAACAATCCTCGGAGGGAGAAAAATAAAATCACTCCAAGATGCATATAAAATTATCCATCCTGATGATGTTAAGTTTCTCTCTAAATTACTCTCAAAAGGTATATCGGATAAGGGTATCACAACCCAAGGAGAATTGGAATTCCGAGCAAAACATAAAGATGGCCAGTATATCTGGGTGGCCAGTTCCTCTAAGAATTATTATGATAATGAGGACAATTTAATCGGATTTATCACCGTTATAAGAGATATCACTGAGAATAAATTAGCAGAGAAAAAATTGATAGAGTCGGAGAAGAAATATCGATTACTCTTAGAAAACATGAATGATTTAATTGGGGTAATCAATAAAGATTTCATTATCGAATATATTAACGAAGAAGCCTATATTAAACAATTAGGGTATAAAAAGGAAGAATTAATCGGAGACCCATTAGAAAGATTTGTTTATCGTGATGATATTGAAAAAGTTTTAAAAGGAGTTAAAAAGATATTTGAGAAAGGGGAGGGAATGATGGAACTTAGACTTAACACCAAAACTGGAGATTATAGATGGTTTCAAGTTCTAGGAAAAAGGTTTAAGGATAAAGATGGGAAATTGAAATGCCAACTCATCTCAAGAGATATATCCAAACAAAAAAAAGCTGAAAAACAATTGAAATATTCTGAAGAGAAATTTAGGCATCTTTTTGAACGTTCCCCCTATTCCATTCTATTACTAAATATTGAAGGAGAGATCTTAGATTGTAACTTGCTCACAGAAGATTTTTTTTCAAAAGATAAAAAAGAGTTAATAGGGAAAAGTTTTTCAAAATTAGGGTTACCGTCCTTAGACGAATTACCTCTATTTAAATCAAGTTTAGATGATGTAATAAATGGGAAAATCCCAGAACCGCTTGAAGCTAAAATAATCAATACGAGTGGAAAAGAAATATGGATAAATATTCAAGAATCCTTACTACTGATGGGAAATGACATCAATATTCAAATAATTATCCAAGATATTACCGCTCGCAAGGAAGCTGAAGAAATAGTCAAAAATGAAGTTATTAGATTAAGACAGATCGATGAAATTAAAAATGAGTTTGTCTATCGAGCTTCGCATGAATTAAAAACACCCTTGAACTCAATTAATGTAGCCTCCGCTATATTATTGAAATATTATGATGAGATCTTAAATGAGAAGATTAAGAAACTGATAGTAATAATAAACAATGGTGGAGAACGATTAAAGAGGCTGGTGGAAGACCTTGTCGATGTCTCTCGTATAGAATCACGTACTATTACGCTATATAAAGAGAAAAAAGATCTTGTATTATTAGTTCAGCAACAACTAGAAGACATGGTCTATTTAATAAAAGAGCGAGATTTAGAGGTAGAGATCAATTTCGCAGACACGGCTATTGCAAATATCGACCCCCAAAAAATTGAACAAGTTGTTATAAATTTACTCTCAAATGCCATAAAAAACACCCCACCCCAGGGAAAAATTAAGATTGAATTTGAAAAGAAGCCGCCTTACTTATTACTTAAATTTAAAGATACAGGGGTAGGATTTACGGAAAAAGAAAAAGAGAAAGTTTTCAAGCGGTTTGGGAAAATTGAAAGATACGGGAAAGGCTTAGATATTAATATTGAAGGTTCAGGTTTAGGGTTATATATCTCAAAAGAAATCATAGAACTCCATGGAGGTAAAATTTGGGTAGAGTCTGAAGGACGAAATAAAGGATCTACTTTTTTTATCCAACTACCTATAGATACTCAAAAATAATTTCAAATTCATCTAAATTATATGGTTTTGTTATTAACCCATCCGCTCGCGTTTCTTTCACTTTTTTTTTAACTTCCACAGCGGGAACCGCAGTAGTATAGAATACCGGAATATTTTTTAATTTTTTATCCGATTTAATCTTCTTACATATCGCATAGCCATCGATATCGGGTAAAAGAATATCTAATAAAATTATTTTTGGCTTGACAAAATTTAATTCTTCTAAACCTTTTGTCCCGGTATTTACTCCTTTTACTTTATAGCCTCTTATATCGAAAAAATCCTCTAAAACTTCGATAGTAGGCAGATCATCTTCAATAATTAATATGTCATAGGGAGATTGAGAAATTTCATTCGATTTCTCATTTAGAATGGTATTTATAATACTTTCGAGATTTTCTGTCTGATTATAAATCTTTTTTATTTTTTGATAAATTCCCGGATCCATTTTATCTTGAAAATTATTAAGGATGATTTGAGAAAAACCCTTTATTGATGTGAGGGGCTCTTTAAGATCGTGGGAAAATTTGGAGAAGTCTTTAAATTGAGAAATTAATGCGTCATGATCTATACAAAAATTAACATAATCTCTTATTAAATCGGAAGTTGAGGAGATATTTTTTTCATCTATATAGTTATCCCATTTTAGTTTAGTTTCCTCATCAATTAAGATGGTTATTCTCTTTTTTTCACTCAAATTAGTGAATCATCATTTTAAAAAATTATTACTCCTTAAATAATAATTTTGTCTTTGCTTATTTAAATATTATCATTATTTTTCTTTTTTTATTATCAGTTGCAGGTTTCTTATTACTATAATTAAAATTATAATAGCGATTCATGATAATGGATCGGAAGATCATTATCATAACATTTAAATATATGATTGTGATATTATAATTTATATAAGAATAATTCGATATAAGCTCGATAAATGGGGTAAAAAAAAATTTATTCATCTGGAAAAAAAGTGTTAAAAATAATCGTGGCAGGGAACGGGGGAATAGGCAAAACCACGCTTATGAAGTCCTTTTGTTATAATGAATATGCAGAAGATCAAAAATTAACTGTGGGGACCGAGATCTTTATTAAAAAATTCAAGATAAATGGAGAAGTAGAATATATGCAAGTCTGGGATTTAGGGGGGCAAGAACATTTTCGATTTTTTCTAAAAGGGCTTATTAAGGGCGCTCATGGGGCAATTTTGGGGTTTGATATAAAGAGGCGAAATTCGTTTATGGATCTTAAGAAATGGCTCGCATTTCTAAGATCGGGTGATCCAAATATCCCAATCGTTTTAGTGGCTACTAAATTGGATTTGGGATATCACCCTACCCTTAATCGGGACTTAGCGGAAAAGTTTGCGGAAGAAAATAATCTAGCAGGATTTGTGGAAATCTCTTCAAAAAATAAATTAAATTTAGAAAATCCTTTCAAACTATTAATAAAAGAATGTTTAGGATGTGCCGATGCACCCACCGAATTTTTAGAATATGAGCTGGACTCTTCTGCGAAAGCTCTAATGACGACAGGCTAATCATCGATTCCTTAATACTGGATTAAAATTAAAAAATTGGTTGAAAATAATATATGAAAGACATTCATAAAAAAAAATTAAAGATTATAATAATACCTGTAGCTATTTTACTGGTTTTCGTTTTAAGTAGTATAAATATAACTCAAATACAAAATAAAGAGAACATATCGGATAATAAAAGCACATATCCAAATATCATAGTAAATCCGTTAATCTCTTCTAATTCGCCTAATGCTAAACCATTAGAGATTACTCAACACGCTTTAGCTTCTCAATCCTTTTTTCCTTTTTCAATACCTACAAATGTGTCTTATACTTTAGTAGAGGGTTGGACATCAACGAATACTACTATTTATTATCAAGATGTCTCGATACAAAAGGATTGGGCAATAAATGGTTCTTTCGATGGGACTGAATTAGATCCATGGAATTTTTCAACTACGAATTCCGGCGAAATTAGACTTGAAGGTGATACATTACCGGGTTATCCTGAAATTAAAATTACGGGAGGACCTAAAAACGGAGGAGATAATGCATATTTAGAAGAGAATGTTACGATAACAGAGCCTTTCATGGATGGCAAGTTAGCAACGTTATCAATGGATTACTACTATGATACAGGGGGTGCTGTTGCTCCGGATAATATTACCTTATATATGTCTGTAATTATTGACGGTATAGAAAAAAATCAAACTACAAAGTTGTCGGAGATAGTGAAAGAGTCTTGGACGGAAATGAGCATGACCTATGATTTATTGGGGTATGGTCAAGAACTACCTAATAATGTCACTCTTAGAATAGGAGTTTATATTGAAGAAAGTTTTCAATTATTGGGATCGGGCAATTTAATCGATATTGACAATATTGCGTTTGAGATATGGACTAAACCAAACCAAGCCAATCTGTTGGCGGCGCATGATAATCTTGATGTGCGTTTTCTGTCGGATTTGCAGGGCTTGGATGTGTTTATTCCTG
>Ga0180433_10011223_pt1 | contig 10647 bp, 14 predicted proteins | sample SS_ome_8_FD_132980 | JGI IMG/M metagenome (GOLD analysis project Ga0180433, IMG submission 132980) | Hypersaline lake sediment archaeal communities from the Salton Sea, California, USA - SS_1_D_1 metaG | ecosystem: Environmental > Aquatic > Non-marine Saline and Alkaline > Hypersaline >...
AGAATTCCAAGATACTATGGAATACCCGCGTCTTTCCGAACAACGGGTAGCTGGTCTTCTCATGGTTAATGGGGATGTTTATATCTGGCCGCGTGATTTAGCGACCCATCACGATGTTTTAGAAAGTAAAGGACTTTATGAATACGTCTTGGCTTTCTATGTTTTTCCCATCGATGATCTCGTTTCCAGCCATAGCGGAAGTATCGCCAACAAAAAGAAATACAAAGAGCTTACAGGACTCAATATTAACGATTGGAAAGAGAGCCCAAGAATTCTCCACATGTTGGGGGATTAGTTACTTAGCATTCCCCGAATCGCTTGCTGGACCGTTGTGGCGGTTCCCCGACGCTTCTTCGTCCACCATAAGAATTCTCGTTGGGGCCATTCCGCTTGGTCCTCCGATAAATAGCCTCCCCTATAATTATAATAGCCCCACAATACTTCCTCGGAAATCGCTCCCATGTATATCCAAACCGTCATGCCGTTTGAGGCAACCTCCGAACGCTCCATCTTGTAGAATGTCCAAACAGACTCGCCTTGAAATTCCCCCTTCTCATCGAAAATCATTTCCTCGTTGTCCGCGATCACGGTTCCTAAAACTTCTTCGCCATCTATGTAGAAGGGGCCTATGGTTTCGGGTCGGATGATGCTGCGATATATGATAGGAGCCTTTGGAGACTCTTTTAATTCCACGGGCGGTAGCATGGCTAGAATGAGATAGAAAAGGTTCATAGATAGATTTTAACAGAATTGAAGTGTTCTCGCAATAGAGATTCAAGCTTCTGTCTAATTTTCTCCTTATATTTTGTCATCCCCGCCATTCGATGACAATTAGGGCAAACAGGGGCTAGATTTGTGCTGCTGTTGTTTTCATGGTTCCCGTCTACATGGTGTACGTCTACTGAGATATCCCAGCCGCATATAATACACTTCTTGTCGTGGCAGAAGGTTTCAAAGCATAGCCTTCTATAAATGCTATCTTCCCTTATTAGCTCTCTTGCTGTCCTCCAGTTTGGATTATTTTCACCGGATCTAAAGTGAGTATTTGCACATGCATAAGAACAGGTTGTTTTTTCTCTCGGAGCCCCTTTTGCTACCTCAAACTTTTTCTTGCAAACAGGACACTTTTTTTTGATCTTTGGATATTTCCTGTTTAGTTCGGCACTCGTAACAAAATGGGAGATATCTAGGCCAAGTCGCCTAATATCTTGCCTGATTTTGTAACAATTTGCACCATTATAGGGCAGTCCCAACTTTTGGCAAATTTCGGTTTTCGTAACGCTTTCATTAACTGCTGAGGCAAACTCTTCATCTGTGTATTTCTTCATGCCCTTAGAATAGTAAATTGAAAAAAATCAGCGTGCGCAGAATCGAACTGCGTCCCCGAGTACCCCGAACTCGTATGCTACCATTACACTCCACGCTGAGGGTGGCAGGAGTCGAACCTGCACAACTCCGCGATCCGAACACGGCGGCTTACCAACAAGCCCTCACCCTGAAATCGAAGAGTCAGCTAGCGAGAATTTACATCTCGTCCCCGTAACCACGTTGAACACCACTAGCTGAAAGTCGGCCAGCACAGAGTCGAACTGTGTCCCCGTGAACCCAAATCACGTATGCATTTTCCGTCACACCCCAGGCCGAACACATATAGCAACCCAGACGAGAATCGAACTCGCGAGCCCTTTCGGGCATCAGGTTGAAAGCCTGATTGCCAATACCATCACAGCAAACTGGGTCATATTTTTGTAGTTGGCTAGGCAGCGGGTAGATATTTCTTTTTGATTTTGATGCCCAGATCATTCAATCGCCTTCGCAACTTCAAAGCGTGAGCGAGATCGCCGCCGTACCATCGAAAAAGCTCTTCGAGTAATGCTTTGCTCTTCTCAAGATATTCCTTCGTGAGCCTTCCTTCGTCGGTTCTGCGATCTATATTGTTAATGCGATCAGCGATCTTAACCAAAATCGCTAGGTTCTTGGTTTCATCATCGATGTTCGGGTCGTATAGAACCTTCATCATGTGTTTAAGAGGGTCGCCCGTGCCAGTCAGCATTTCAATGATCTTAATGGAAAGAGGCGACAGTTGCAGTTTCCCGATCAATCTCCGCACATCGCCTCCACGTTCAATATAATCGTGGAAGTACGCGGCATTCTGAGCGTCGGCAGATAGCCCTAATTTGGAGATTTCCTTGCCAACTTCTAGGGAATGCTTACGTTTCTCTTTGCCCATAATCGGCTTCAATTCACTCTTAATGATGCCTTTCGATATAGGAGGCGGTGATTCGCAAAATAGAACGAACTGCTGGAAACTGGTATATTCATCGAAACTTATCATTTCTTTATTTAGCCAAAGGAATAGATAGTTTCATGAAGACATGGAGAGAATTTCTAACTGAGAGTGAACGCTATCCCCACGTCAAAGAAGACGCGATGGCTCTTCTGAGAATGTCGGGGATTCGTGAGCCCCACGACCCCGCTATAAAAAACCTACAATATGCTGATGATAAAGTCCTTTTTGGCTTGATCTCCAACCTCACACTCACAGATGAGTTTATGAAAATCCTAGATTATCTACGGATGTAAGTGACCCCACGGGGAATTGAACCCCGGTTTTAGGGATGAAAACCCTATGTCCTAGTCCACTAGACGATGGGGCCGGAAATCACATAACATACATTAGTATTAACCGTAAATATTCTCATGAACGGCTTCATCTTACTTCCAAGTTTCTATAGTCATCGGCACACCGACAACTACAAGATCCTTTTTAAGATGATGTCAGACGAGCTTGGTTTCAAGGTTCACTACGGAAAAGCCTCAGCAATTCCCAAAAACGTAGATGTGGTCATAGTCTATTCTATTCCACACCACAATCTCAAGGGATATAACCTCAAACCACTTTTAGACTTGCCGAATCGCATCAAGATCATTGGCTTTCCAAGAGATCTCCAGTGCTATGGCAAGTCAGATTGCGAGGAACGAAAAAAGCTGATGTTTGAGCGATACGACATCATACTCAGCTACTATCACGAATTTTTCGTAGAGAACCATGCCGAATACGTCCACAAGTTCCGGTACATCCCCCAATGGTTTGCTTCCCATGAGAGATATGTCGATCTAGGCTTCAACAAAACCCCAGAAATGAAGTGCTTGCTTTCAGGAACAATGGGGAAAGTTTACCCCCTCAGAACCTCTATCTGCCGACACTCCAAACAGCCCTTCATCGCAACTAGGGGAACCAACTGGGGAAGAGCTAATGGCATAATAAAAGAAAGATACGCCAAAATGCTACACTCTTATTATTGCTGCGCAACGTGCGGCTCTAAATTCGACATGGTTCTAGCAAAACATCTGGAAATCCCTGCAACTGGATCTCTTTTGATTTGCAACCAGACCAATGACCTGACCCGCACTGGATTTGTTCCAGACAAGCACTACGTCTCAATAACGAAGGACAACGCCATTGACAAAATTAAGGAATGTCTTGAGAACCGTGAGAAATACGACTTAATACGCAAACGAGGGATGCGATTCGTACATCGAAACCATAGCATTCTCAATAGATTCGAAGAACTCAAGAAGATTATCGATGAAATTTAAGAAGACCTTAGAATACAAGGATCTAATCGCGTCGATTGATGCGTCCATCGTCACATTTGACGATTTAGTTGATGGTAACTACCAAGAGGGACGAAAAGCCGTTATCCGTCACGATGTTGATGTCGATTTGGATCGGGCTATCGAGATGGCCTCAGAGGAAGCCGAACTGGGAATTCAGTCTACTTACTTTCTGCTCCATTCGGCCAAGTATTTTGACTACTCAGACAAGTTCCTAGAAAAATGCCTTAAAATCTCCGAACTTGGGCATAATATTGGGTTGCATAACGATTTATTAGTCCAATATTTTGGGAGAAGGAAAGACATCCGAAACTCTCTAAATAAGATGCTTAGTTTCTTACGCGAACACGTCGAAGTCCGAGGCACGTCATGTCACGGTCAGAGGTGTTGCTATAGTGCAGGATACCTGAACTACGAAGTATGGACCGAATTTGATTCAACAAGGAACGAAGGATTTGGAAGACCCAAAATACCGAAGTTTTCTTTGAAAGAATTTGGATTAGACTACGAAACATACTTCATTGACTACAACGCTTATCTATCAGATTCGGGGAAAAAATGGCGTGGAGTATCAATACAAGGCAAAAAGAACTATGAGAGATCAATGTTTGCCGATAAAAGAAATGTAGGCAGAAACATTATTGACGAATTCAACCAGAAAGAAGGAGCAACACTGCAACTATTATGTCATCCAATTCACTGGAAATAATTTTCATTACGTCTTCTGGGAGAAGTGGCTCAATGTCACTTTCTAAAGCTATCGCTCAAGTTCCCGGCGTAAAATCTGTTCACGGGCCTCGTCCTCAATTAGACAAAGAAAATTGCCTTAAATACCACGGGCAACTAGAGAATTCAACCGCCATAATAAAGGCGAAAAGGGGCAAAATCATAGACTCTGCCATTAACAATGGCCTACACTACGTCGAGAATTCTTGGTTCATGTCGGCTCTCGCGGAAGAATTTGTCGAACTGTACCCTGAATGCAAAATTGTCCATCTGATTAGAGATGGTCGCGATTTCGTCAGGTCAGGAGTAAACCGACCTTGGTTCAACGAAAATCACCCTCTTTGGAAAAGATGGCAATCAGCCATCGGCAGATGGAATCGAGACAAATGGAATCCTCCCTCAGACTGCAAGACCGCTTTCGAAAAAATCTGCTGGCTTTGGGCCGAACAACAAAGAATCATTGAATTGGGATTAAGCAATATCCCTGAGAAAAATCGCAGTGGTCGGGTTTACTTTGAAGATCTCATAAGTGGAAAAATCAATTGGTTCCTAGAACGAATTGGTCTTGAAGCCAACAACGAAATTGTTATGAAAAAAGTCAATAGTTCACGTAAACACAAGATGCAGAAGTGGCCCGAATGGGATTCCGAATTGATCGAAAGTGCCAAAAGATGGATGGGCAAAACTCTGACCAAATATAACTACGAATGGTAAATGATCTATGGATATTTTGAAATCAGGGAAAGAGGATGACTTGTACTATGTTATTCTGGATAACGGAACGAAACTGTATTCTGCCACATCTCTAGTTAGAGAACATGCCTTCGTGCGATATGACTGCTGTGATTATGAAGTCGATAAACAGCCCACCAAATACCTCCAAAAATACATCAGACATCAAGATAAACTATTCAATCTGAGGGAGCCAGCCGAAACTAGAGATAAATTGATGAAAATCATTCCGCCTCAAGAGGGAGATACGGTTCTAGAACTTGGGGCCTATATGGGCTATGGTTCCGTCAAATTATCTCAGATTGTAGGAACGGGTCGTGTAATTTCAGTAGAGGCAGATCCTCAAAATTTCGAAATCGTAAAAAAGAATCTAGAAGTAAACAAGTGCAAAAATGTGATTCCCGTAAACGCCTGCATCTGGAATGAAGAAACGGAACTAGAATTTTATAGCGTAAGTGCCCAAGGCAAATCCCTAGTAAAAGGATTGCTCAGAAAACCCAAGACATCCAAAATCAAAACCATCACCGCCGATAAATTACTGAAAGATGTCGGCATTGAAAGCGTTGATCTAGTGACGTTAGAGATCAATCTGGCTGAGGTTGAAGCTCTCCGAGGAATGACAAGACTTCTCCAAAACAACAAAATGAGAATAATTTCCGCTGGTTGGTATCGATACAAAAAGAAATTGGCCTATAAATGGCTCAAAGAAATTTTAGAGAGTCATGGCTTCAACGTCTACATTGGGATCAAAAACAGAGTATATGGAGTAAAAGGATATGAAGATCTGGCATAGAGAAGCGATAGGGGGCAATTGGGATAAGTTCGGCAAATTGCAGTATGACTTCTTGTTGGATAAAGGCCTAAAATCACATCATTACTTACTCGATCTAGGATGTGGATCTTTAAGGGGAGGGGTCCTATTCATTCCATACTTAGAAGACCGACATTACTATGGTGTAGAAAAAGAACCTAGACTGCTGGAGGCGGCCCAAGTAGAACTCAAAGAATACAAAATCGAAAAGATTCCTCTACTATTCCACATTGAAAACTTCGATTTATCCCCAATCGATGCAGAATTCGACTTCATGTTGGCCCAATCGGTACTTACCCATTTGCGGCCAAATATGATCGAACTGTGCTTGTCGAAAGTCGTTCCAAAACTAAAGGAGGATGGACACTTCTATGCAACCTTTCACCACATGGGGAAAACGCCGAGAAAAGGTTCGTTTAACAGACATCCCTGGAGGAGGAATGAAGTTGGAAGAGCCGAATACAAGTTCGAATTTTTTGAGGAATTAGCCGAAAAATTTGGCATTAAAATCACCAACTTGGGAAAATGGGGACATCCAGCAAGTAGTATGTTGGACATTACAAAATGATAGAATTAACAGGAAAAAAATATCTTGTTACTGGGGGTGCTGGATTCATAGGAAGCCATATATGCGAAGAACTCTTAAAACAAGATAAAAAAGTCATCTGCGTTGATAGTCTAGTTGCCGGAAAACGTGACAATATACAGGACTTCTTTGCAAACCCGAAATTCAAATTCATGGAAGAGGACATAGTGTTCTTATCTCCTAAAGCATTTGAAGGAGTTGATGTCGTCTTCAATAACGCAGCGTCCAAATGTACCGTATGTAGAAATGATCCCCAAAAAGACCTCATTGTGAATGCTTGGGGAGCATGGAATGTTTTCCATCGTTCTCAAGAAACTGGTGTTAAGAAAGTTGTACACGCTTCCACTGGATCTGTTCTGAATGGTAAACCTAAATCATTTTACGGTGTCAGTAAATTAGCTGGGGAGGCTTACCTTGGAGCCTTCAAGGACTATTGGGATGACTTCACATATACGATCCTGAGATACTACCATGTATTTGGACCCCGACAAGAACACAGCGACAAAGGTGGCGTAATTCCCATCTTTATTCGTAGATTATTGAACGACCAATCTATTATTGTCTTCGGAGATGGCTTGCAAGTTAGACACTTCACCCACGTCAAAGACGTTGTGAATGCAAATTTCTTGGCCGCTGAAAATTCCCATACTGACAACGAAGATTACGAAATTCTTTCTGATGTAACTATTACCATTCTAAAGTTAGCCGAAACACTACAAGACCTACTCGAAAAAAATACCGGAATCATTTTCCAGCCCAGGCGGTCGGGGGATATTGACAAGTTTCCCGTGAACAACCAAAAAATAAAGGCCCTTGGATTTGATTTTGAATCCGACTTCAAAGGCAAGCTGCTAGAAACAGTCGAATGGTATGCTAAAGAATTGCATCACTAGCATAAACTAGGATCTTTTTTACAGATGTGGATACGCTGCCCCTTTTTCCAGCCCTTAAAATACCGCTCGTTTTCGCGATCCGCGCGATCCGCGATAGGCTTGCCTTTCAGGCCATCTTCGAATCCTCTGTTGAAATCAGGACCAAAGATCGGACTCAGGACATCATAACGCATTAACTCTTTTGCTTTCTCGAACCAGCCCTTTTTAGGTGATTCAGGATAATACGGCCCAGCCTTCTCTTCGGGTTCAGTCTCCATCTCCACTGCTTCCTTAAGGATTTGGATTTTCTGGTTTAGTTCGTAGAAGTTCATCATTTGTAGTATTTAGATCATCCACCAAAATTTTGTAGCATTTGCGAGATAAAAGCAGACTCTCCCCCAGCGACCGCTGGGGGAGAGTCTCTACCCATCCCAAGCATTGCTAACTACATGCGTAACCAAATTGTCAATGAACAAACATTCGCGAGCCTTTCCACCCAAGGTCTTTGCTCGCATGGCGTCGAACTTAGTTCTCACCATTCTCAGTGGAGGTATCGGGAGTCGAACCCGCCAACCGTCCGTGCGAAGGACAGTGCCTAGCCCGTAGAGTACCCCCTACTTAAAAGGCTGATAAATTACCGGTCGTCACCGACTGATGCCGCAGGAATCGAACCTGCGAAGTAACTCACCTTGCCTGATCCAGGGTCCAGTTCATCTTTATCAGCCAAGTGGAGGCTGAGGGATTCGAACCCTCGACTTCAACCTTGCAAAGGTTGCACTCTCCCGCTGAGTTAAGCCCCCCGTAATGAGCCCGGCATTATTCTCCCGAAGGGTTCCTATCCTCAAAGAGGGGACAGCTTATTCACGGCTATTCACCGCTTTGGGCGACCGCTCGGACTCTTTTATTCCTTTCGTAATTTGTCTTGAAAATATTTCTTAGTTGCCAATGCCGTAGCCTTACCCACTGCTTTGGAAACCGCCCTATCCCAAACAATTTCACCCTCAGCTTCGCGCTGCACATCCTCGCACATAGCCGCGATAATTTCTCGCATCTTTTCCATACAAGGATTCTCGATCTTGTCGAAAACGTGTGCCAATCGCATTGGAGTAACCCACTCTTCTGCGATGGCTTTGGCATCATCCAAAATCTTTAATTGTTCAGGACTTACTTCTCTTTTCGTTCTTGTTTCTTTGAACTCATCTCTTTTATGTTTCGAGATAATTCGGTCATCGTTATTTTTCCTCAGTTCAATAAGCGGACGGAGAACCACACCTTCACGCTGATGGCCCTCGCCCATTCCATTCCTAACGGCCTGAACCGAATCGCGATCTCGTTCCTTGTCAATCTCATCCAAATCAGTTGAAATCTTTTCGTAGGCTACAAACTCTAAACCAAGATCTTTGGCGAACTCTTCCGCCTGCGGTACGGCCAACCAACAATCGTTGATTTTTACATCGAACACGACGAATTTCAGAGCTTTGCCATAAGTTGCCGACATGCCCAGGCACTTCCCGCCGTAGGCTTCACCGTAGATTTCCACTCGATCAATGCCCTTCATTTTTTCCATGAGGGTATTTTTGTCGAACAGAGCGACGAAGTTCACATGGTCTACACCACCGGAGAAGAACGACAACATCGGCTTTCCGTCCTGTATCTTATACGTGATATGAGCAGACGTACCGTGGATCTTCTCAAGTGCATAGCACTCCTTAAACATAAGGAGTTCCTGGCACTTATACAAATTTTCAATGTGCATGTAACCCATGATTCACCCCAATAGATTCCTGTTCTTTTCCAAGCGAAGCCGACCGGATTCGAACCGGCAACCACTGGATAGACAGTCCAGCACTCTAGCCAATTGAGTTACGGCTCCTTTTCCTCTCTAAGTTTCTTCTCTATTCTCTCCTTCTTACACTTAGGACATTCAATGCTTTGGATGATATGCCACGCTTGAGGATACGGATGCTTGTAACACTTTCGCAATCCGCTACACCACCATAATTGAAACTCCTTCGTGTAAATTGTGTCGCTGTGTTGTATTCCCCTCGCTTCATCTTTGATGGTTTTTTCGTGTTCCCACCAACGTCCTGGTTTTCCAAGCCAGTTCAGGAACCGCCACCAAAGTGTACGTCGCCAAAGTCTCCAAGTCATTTGGCTTTGTAGTTTTCTGCGAGCCTTTTTCCTTTTTTGTACTTCTCCGAAAGCTTGTACTCCTTATCTTTCAAATCTTCTACCCAATCGGCTGTTTCGACAGCCTCCACGTCGGGCTTCTGTTTCTTTCTCTTCGGTCGTGTCGATTTTGGTTTCATTTTAGCAGTAGGGATTAGAGGCACCTTTGTGTTCCGCAAACAAAAGCATATCGATTATAACATCATCCTTATAGTCGTTTTCTTTAATGAAGATCAACATCTCTCCAATATCAATACCACGACCAAAACGCTGGTATAGCTCTTTGTCGATTCTATCAATCTTGTTTGATTTTTCCATTGCTTCTCTCCTCAAAGGCGGCACTGATCGGTTATGCTCCGACTCCTGAGACTCGACAGGTCCCCGTGCTACTATCACACTCCAGCACCGTAAGCCCGTGGCAGTCCCGCCGAATAGTCCTACTGCACGGACATCGCCTTTCAGCGACCGGCTTTTGGGCACGGGCAGTGGGCGATAAAAGACTCGAACTTTTCACTATCCGGGTGTAAACCGGAGGCTCTTCCCCATGAGCTAATCGCCCTCAGTAGCAGGTGCGGGTATCGAACCCGCCAAATCGCCCTTATGAAAGGCAATCGAACACCTGTTCACCTGCTGTGTTAATGCGTATGATCGTGAGCATTAAGACCACTTTTGGCACTTAAAGCGTATGATCGTGAGCATTAGCTTTCTAACCATCCTCCTAAATCATTGGCTCCTAAAATTACCGTTCTCTTATTTTTGCCTTTCGAAAGATGAAAGATGAAGAGCTTTTCGCCTGAACCGCAGGTTACCCTCTCGACCGTCCAGCCTTTCATCCTTTCGTTGATCTTCTCCAGGTCTTTCTTGTCAATTCTCATTTTTTCTCCAGTGAGCCATAGAAGAGTCGAACTTCTTCTTGCACCTTCGCAGGGTGCCGTGCATCCGCCACACTCATGACTCATCCCAACAAAAAAACCTCCCAGGCTTCGCCTGGGAGGTTTTCTATTCCACCGGCCCAGGCAAATTCCTGAGCCATGTGGTATGGGCTCAGGATGGGTTAGGTATCGACGGCTGCGGGCATACGCACCTCGATCCTGACCGTTCTTCGCGGTTCTGGACGTTCGGTTCTTGGTATG
>Ga0180433_10011224_pt1 | contig 10646 bp, 7 predicted proteins | sample SS_ome_8_FD_132980 | JGI IMG/M metagenome (GOLD analysis project Ga0180433, IMG submission 132980) | Hypersaline lake sediment archaeal communities from the Salton Sea, California, USA - SS_1_D_1 metaG | ecosystem: Environmental > Aquatic > Non-marine Saline and Alkaline > Hypersaline > Sediment...
AAAAAGCTTCTTGAAAATTTTTTTTAAAAAGGGATGGGGTGGTGCGAAGCGGAGACCGGCGGCCAATCCCACAGTATCGTTCCCGGACACAAATCGAAAATAGAAGGGGGAACATTGTGAATCTCTAAAAGATTCCAGCCAAGGGACAGAAAGAAAGGGCCCTCCAGATGCTTTTTTCAGACGAGCGTCCCATTCGTCATGATTGAATTCTTCGACGGCAGTTACCTGCATTTTTTGCACTGTAAAGTTTGTACTGTAAAGAAGGTCTTCTATTATATAGGGATTCATGCCTGGGCTCAAACAACAAAACAGGATTTGCTTTTTATACGGAAATGTTTCGGGATTGCCCCGGCAATGTCTCCCGGACATGTCGCAGACATATTGCTGAGTGCTGCAAGAATGTTGCTGAAATTGACAGATTGACTAGAGCTTGATATCTTTGTGAGGAAGTATGAAGGGGAGGCTCATATGAACAAAGCAAAGATTTTGGCGCTATCGGTTGTTCTTTGTTTTTCTGTGTATGCAAATGGATTGTCCGTCAAATTTGAAAAATTGCTAACTCCCGATGATGTGGAAAAAGTCACCGGAATTCAAGGAATCAAGCTAATTCCAAGAGATCCCGTTATTGGAGCTGGGGGTGATTTGAATTTTGCTAAGGATGGCAACGATCTGGTTTTAATCATATCCATTCAGAACGCATCCATGTACACACAGTGGAAAAACGAAGAAGGCTTCTTTCATGCGGATGTGTCCGGAATCGGAGAAGAGGCCTTTGAAGGTCCCAATTTCGGTGAATATCGCTATATCCTAATATTTCGAAAAGGAAAAAATGCGGTTTCGATGTCAAGTTTCATTGATATGGATGCCGGGGGGAAGCCCTTCTTAAGCCAGGATCAACTGCGGGAGCTGGCCAAAATCATGACGTCACGCCTGTGATGGATTGTTTCTAGGCGGCCTTCCCTTTTTTTGTCCGCATACGGACAGTTTCGAAACGATATCGAACATTATACAGACCTTTTTCATCAACTCCAGTCGTTTTTCCCCGATTTCAGAACATGGCACGAAATTTGCCGATAAAGTAATGATTTTCATGTGATCTGAAAGGCAGATTAAAGAAAAAGGTCCCGATGTTTAAAAATTACTTCTTGACGGCGATCCGAAACATCCGGCGATACAAGGGTTATTTTATCACCAATATCGCCGGCCTCACCGTGGGCATGGCCTGCTTCATCCTGATCTTTCTCTGGGCCTACGATGAACTCAACTACGATACGTTCCACACCCACAGCAACCGCCTCTGCCGGATTATTCTCAAGGAAGCCGATAATCCCGGAGACCCGGGAGTCCCCAGCTCCCCTTATGTTCTTCCCGAAATCCTCAAAAATGACTTTCCCGAGATTGTCGAGGTGGCCAGGGTGAGAACACGCGGCTATCCCAGTGCTGTCCGGCGCGGGGATAGCATGTTCTACGAACAGAACTTTTTCCTGGCTGATTCCTCGTTTTTTACCATGTTCACCTATGAATTTCTCGAGGGGGATGCCAAGACGGTTTTGGCCAATCCGAATTCTGTGGTGATAACGCAAAAAGCCGCACGCAAATATTTCGGCGACGAAAATCCTGTGGGCAAAATCCTCCGTTGGAACAACACCCACGATCTGGAAGTCACCGGCCTGATTGCCAAGGTCCCGTATAATTCTCATCTTCAGTTCGATTTTATGGGCTCGCTCCAGCTTTATGACAGCGAACGGCTCTCTTCCTGGTGGCGTGAGGCCGATGCCTATCTTCTGCTCGAGAAGGGCGTATCTGTCGAGGAGGTCAGCCATAAGGTTGCCGGAACCATCCAGAAGTATCATCCAGAAGATGATTACATGATTTCGCTTCAGCCGGTCAGGGAGGCCCATTTGAACATTGCTCATCAGGGCCGAAGCGATCTGAGGTTTGTCCTTATCTTTGCTTTGATTGCCGTCCTGATCCTGGCCATTGCCTGTGTCAACTTCATGAATATCACCACGGCCCGCTCCAGTATCCGGGCTCTTGAAGTGGGCATGCGCAAAGTTGTCGGTGCCAAAAAATCAGATCTCATCAAGCAGTTTCTTGGAGAATCGCTCATCCTTTCCTTTGTATCTCTGTTTTTGGCGGTCACCCTCGTCGATCTTTTCCTTCCCACATTCAACAGCTTACAGGGAAAAGAAATGTCTCTGCTGCAATCCGGGAACGTGTGGATATATCTCTTTTTTGTAGGTGTCGCAGTCGTGACCGGATTTGCAGCGGGAAGCTACCCTGCTTTTTTTCTCTCCGGCTTCAAGCCTGCCAGGGTTCTGAAAAGGGATACCAGGCGGGGAGGGAAGGGGGCTCTCCTCAGGACGATTCTTGTCATAAGTCAGTTTTCCGTTTCGATCCTGCTGATTCTCATGACCCTGGTCGCCTACAAACAGATGACCCTCATCCGCAACGCCAATCTCGGCTTCACCAGGGAGCATATTGTGCATATCCAGGTAAATGATCAGCTGAGAGAAGCCCATAAGATCTTCAAGGAAAAGCTGTTGCGCGATCCCAGGATCATCAATGTGACGTATGCTTCGGCTCCACCTCATTTTCTGTTCAATGTCAATAATTTTGAATGGGAAGGGATGACTTCCGAAAAAGAGGTGGAACTGAATTTTCTGTATGTGGATCATGATTATGCCGAGACCTTTGACCTGGAGATCATTCAAGGAAGGGATTTTTCTGAGGAGTATTCGACAGACGCCACAGAGGCCTATGTTGTCAACGAGTCGGCAGTGCGATTCATGGGTATGGACAATCCGATAGGAAAGCGGGTGACTCTGGCCGGAAGGGAGGGACGAATCATTGGCGTCGTCAAGAATTTCAACCACAAGCCGCTGATCTTCGAAATTTCCCCGATGGTGATGGGCATCCGGCCCAGTTGGTTTTACGATGCTCTGATCAAAATCAGCCCCGGCGATATCGAAGGGAGCCTGGCTGCCATCGAGAATGTCTTTCGAGAGATCTGCCTTGATTTTCCTTTTGAATACCGTTTTCTCGATGACTGGTTCGAGATGGTCTATGCCCCCCTGAGGATCGTCAACTACATCTTCAACAGTTTTGCGCTGCTGGCCGTGTTCATCTCGTGTGTGGGCCTGCTGGGTCTCTCCTCGCTCCTGATGGACCAGAGGAGAAAAGAAATCGGCATCCGCAAAGTCTTGGGCGCATCCACGGCCGGTGTCATGTTGCTTCTCTCGGGCAAATTTCTGCGGATCGTCCTGCTGGCCAATGTGATCGCCATTCCTGTTGCCTATTTCGCCTCGCGCGTTTTTTTGAAGCTTTTTGTCTACAGAACAAGCCTGGATGCCGGATTGATCCTGGCCACTGTCGCCTTGACTTTAATCGCGACCATGGCGACCATCAGTTTCCAAGTCATCAAGACATCGCTCGTCAACCCTGCCGATGCCATCCGCTATGAATAGCCAGTCACAAAGTCTCTTCTTATCTCTCACTAAGCCTTTCATAACGGTTTTGGGAAAGCATCCAAGAGTGGCATTGAAGTTGACTGCTTTTTCAGGCTGTGATACTAATGGAAAAAAGTTTTGGGAATGACCGGAAAAATATTCAGGGAGGGCCGCATGAGATGTCTGAAATGTGGTGCAGAGCTGGCTGAGAGCGATAAGTTTTGTTACGCCTGCGGAGTTCCCATTGAAGAGGAGGGAACCACTGATCAGGGAAGCGCGGTGAAATGCTCCCGCTGCGGGGAAACTGCGGATAAAGCCGATAAATTCTGCAGTTACTGCGGCCAAGAGCTTCAGGTCCAGAAGATATCAGCCGCCGAAAAGACGGAAGTCTCTACGGCCACGGCCGGCCGAAATCCCCATCCGATCATGACTTTCCTCGGTTATGTGAATGTCTTTATCTGTTCTGTTTTGATCATAATGGGCGGTCTTATTCTTCACGGTTTTGCAGGCGATGATATAACCGATGACACGGGTTTTTTAATGACCCTTTGGGCGACTTTCGGGCTGATTTTAGGGATAGGTATCTTTGGGGGCTACCTTCTGAGCCGGAAAAAATCCCCGGCGAAACGGCACGGCAAGACGATTGTGTTCCTCTCTCTTTTTATGTTGGGAGTTTTTCTCATATCCTTCATTGCCGCCGTTATCCGGTTTGAATAAAAAACGCTGATTTTCAGCGTTTGGGCACATCCCTCCCGCAGCTTCGACAAAATCGATCATTCTGGAAAACCTCATGGCCGCATTCACTGCAGTACCTGGTTTTGTTATTGACCTCAGGTGATGACGTTCCCGAAATACCCGTCTGGGGCATTGGAACAGCTGCCGCATGCACGGGCTGAGGGGAAGCCTTGAGTTTCGAGAGCCTGACCATGATGTTTCCCTGAGTTCCCAAGGCAATGGCCGTGGTCAGGCTCATGGTTCCTATTCCCACATTCATACTCATCGAGCTGCCCACAGCAATCAGAAGGTGAGTTAGTGCGTAAGAGATAGCCCATATCACAAGAAACCAAACCGTATTCTGGGCTCGAGGCAAATTGCTTTCGATCCAGATTTTTGTTTTTTTCCCCTGAAAAAGCCCCAATACCAGGCCAAACACGAACAACAGAAAAAGCACATTTGGAGGCAGGCTTGTGCCGATAATCACGGAATACACGATGAGAATAAGTACAGGGAAAAAGATGCCGATGAGGCAGTTTTTTTTCGAGATAGCCTTCACTCTGCGGTATTTGCGCAGCATTCGTAAAACCAGAAATATTGAAATGATGAGGGAGACGTATTTTAAAAATTGAAAAATATTGAGCATCATTGTCGTGTCCCTTTTGAGCTCAACTGATATCCGCATCCAGAACAAAAAGATGCCCCGGGCCTCAGCTTTGCTCCGCATTGGGAGCAAAATTTATGACTCATTTCTTTGGTTTTTCGGGATTTTACCCTGGGCTTTTGATTCATGTCGGACGAGGGCGGGGGATGCGATTCGGCGAGAGGCTGAGAGTGCGGAACCCTTTGCTCTTCAGAAAGCCGAATAGATTCCAAGCGCTGCTGCAGAATTGTCGGGCTGGTGTCCTTGAGTTCCAGGGTAAAATTATCTTCTCTGATATCTGAAAATTCGTAGAGCCACAGGCTGTCCAGCCCTCTTGCGGCTGCGATGTGCTGATGATCCCATTCCCTGTTATGCGTCGGTCTTGCCAGCTTCTCTCTTATGGACAATGCTGAAAACCCGCTGCATTCGCTCAACCTGGCTGCTAAAACGGCCAACTCAGTCGATAATCCGTAACGGCCATCTATTCCCGGTGTCAATTTTTTTCGCTCCAGACCTGCCAAACCTCTTTCAATATCTTCGACGGATGGAGCAAGATTTACTGGAGATATCAATTTTACTCTCCAGGCCATCCAGCGGAAATCAGCACCCTGGAGACTTCTGTAGAAACAGGCAAGAAGGTCGGATGCATGGAATGAAGATTCAGGAGGGACACTCCGGTTCAGGAACGCAATCAAGGAATCCTCCTGCATTATGTCCACGATCGCCGCCACTGTAGCCAGGGTATCCTTATCCAGGCAAAGGGCGGTGTTCTCACACGAGGCGGGCATTGCCGGCTGCAGAGGCGACAAAAAATCATCGAAGACATCCTGAGGATGCAACGGCCACACGATCCTATGTTCTGTCCCATCGAATTTTTGTTTGTGCAGCGCCAGCCTATCATTGCTTGAATTTCCGTAAAACCAGGAAAACTGCGGATCTTCCGGAGGATAGTTGATCAAACCCAAAACCAAATCCGGATTGGCGATTGTGGCCAAGGCCTCAACCAGGCTCGGCCAGTCCTGTGCTGATGGGGGCTTCAATCCTTTATCAGGCCGTTCCAATCGCACAAAAGGTGAGCCGAGTTGCGGCTCGATGTTTTCATTGTCCAGGACATAAGCGATGTCCGCGCTTTTCAATATCCACTGTTCCATTTCTAATGCCTTTCGTCTGTTTTCCCAGGATGCATGTCGCACCTCTTGAGCATAATCTCTCCGTTTTTCTTTTATTCTTCCCAATCTTTTATAAAATCACTGGCTCTTTCGAAAAAGGTACTGTTTCCATATCTCTGAAAAAAATCAGTTTCAATGGCATCTCCATCCACAAATAGACCCTGCCAGAAATCTTGCTCTGTAAACTTACCTTCAGAATGCAGATCTTTGAGGGATTCGGCTTCCGAGCCCCTCCCCGCAGTTGTCACAGATTCGCGGAGCTCTGGCTCAGCCTGCTTTGCTTCGCCCCTTTCCGCTTCAAGCTCCTGCGCCGCCTCAGTTTGTCCCTTGCCGGTCTCTTCAGCCGTTTCCTTGCCCGCAAAAGTGCTGTCTTTGGTGTCCGATTCTCCTTCCAGTTGGCCACGTCCTTGGCCTATCTCTTCAGTCCTTATCTCAGCATCGGGTTTATCCGCTGCGCTTACCGACGGGCCGGGCCTCGGGCCTTGAGAATCATCCCAGGCCTGAGGCCTCTTTGTGGATGATGTGCTCATATCGTCTGTTGGCTGATATGATTTGCTCGCTTCTGCGTCAGGAGGTTGCGGACGGGATGGCGCTGGGGAGGATATTTCACTTTCGGCTGTTCGAGATGCCTGGGGAGAATCCGGTTGCAGAGATGGAGAGGGCCCCTGCTTTGGTCCTGACGGGGGTTCGAAAGACGCATCGGCTTCAAACGCTTGAGAGCCGGACTCAATTCTGGACGGACTTGCGGATGAAGATGGCGTGCCTTCAAAGGATTGGGAAGCGGTCCCTCCAGAAGACGCCGGCGCTGGGGGCTCCACGTCGGCACTTGCCATATCGGTCGAGACGCTGGATTCCCCTCTTTTTTTCAGGACATGATACCATTTCTCATAGTCTGTTGGACCCAGCTCGCCTTCGTCCATCATTTTGTTCATATTTTTTTCGAAGATTTCCTGGCAGTCATACTGCTCGCGCAGATGATGAGTCTTGATTCTGTCTTGGACTTTGGATGCAAAATCCGGATCATTCCTCGAATAGCCTTCCCACTCCATCTCTGCTTCTGTGCGTTTGGTGATTTCTCTCAACTTTTCCGCTCTGGCATCACCCCAGGCTTTTTCGATCTTGTCGTTGATGTCCTTGATTCCCGGGTGTTCCTCGAACGACTTCTGCTGCTGCACCCGTGCCTCATCCTCCGGTCCCCTCTTGGGTATTCCCTTGTCCTCATCGTATTTTGACCAGGCGGATTTGGATTCCTCATCCGGGCCTATCCGTCTCCCGAATGAATCCGGAGCGTCACCTTGTCTGAGCGTTTGAGCCTTCTGTTCAGCGGCGGCGCTCTTCATTTGTCCTGTTGCCGGCTGCATTTTTTCATCGCCGGGTTTGAAGATGTCATCCGCAATTTTTGCTCTTTCGGAAGGTGTCGTCCACCGGTCATGAAAGTAGGTGTCGCTGGTCGACGTACGAGGTTTGTCCAGCTTGACAACAGATTCCTGGAGAGAATTAATCTTGTGACAGCCCTCGTCCAGACTCATCCCCGTCTGTTCGCGAAAGAGTCGGTTTCCTGTTCCGGGAGGGAGTTTTCCGTTTCCGACACGATCCATTGTATCCATGGCCTCATCGGAAAACACTTTGGGCCGTGTCGCTTGCTGATGGGTTGTTCCTATCTGTCTTTCTGTGAAACGGCGGTAATCTTTCATCGCGGTGCGGCATTTTTCTGAGAGTCCGTCCGCCGGACCAAATTCAGAAGGGGCATGCACTCTTTTAAATTCCGAGACGCGAAAAGCCTGCTCGGCATCATATCCATCCATTTGCCGGATATGTCTATCGTTGAACAGGTGCTTGGGAGACGTCCCGTCACTGATACGGTATGACTCCAGGTGGCCAGGGCCTGTGGCGATGATTTGCTGTTTTTTCGGATTGAAGTTCAGTTTCTTGCAGGAGTCATCGATGAGATTCTGCACATTCGAGTAATTTATTTTTTTGCCCGTCGTCCGATCGATGATATTGGGGTTATGGCCAATGTCCAAGTCCATCCCCGGTTCAGAGCTGCTTGAAAATGTGGGGAAATCATCTTCTGTCACAGGACGTATTCTCCCGCTGCTTTCCCTGACGGCCCAATTTCGCTCGTTGGCTCTTTGTGTCATCTCGTTCATCAGGGGTTTATCCCTGTACTTCTGCACATCATGGGCCCACTCCCTGCGTATGCTTTCCGGGGCCTGTTTTTGCATCAGCTTGGCCTGGTAGTCTTCACAGCAGTCGATCGTTCTCTGCCTGAGTTCTTCCTCGGGGACACCCTGCATGCGTGCCCGGCTCCACTCGGCGACTTTGTTGGTTCCCTGGGAAACGTTGCGAAAATGTTCGGCATCGAGATCCTTTTCCACCCGTGTTAGACGTGTCCCTGTGTCCATCATGGGATTATCCGCGCCTGAGGCCGTCATTCTGGACCTGTGCTGCCAGGGAAGATTGCCGCGTCTGTACTGATCGATGACATTGTTGACCATCTTGCTTGTATGGGTAACCTGCTGGCCTTCGAGAGTCATTTCAGCCGCTTTTTTGTATGCTGCCAGGTTGGCTATGGCGGTTTTCTTCTGCCACTGTCTGTTAGCCTTGTCCAGGCTGCTGATCTCTTTGGAAAGAGTCCGCATTTTCTCCTTGATCGGCTTGGCCTCATTCCGCAACTTTTGTTCGGTTTCCGTATCCCCGGCGTCCCTGGCTTCTTTGATCTTATCTCTGATCTCTCTGAGTTTGTTCATTTCGTCATCGAAGCGGTTAAACAGCTTATCCTGTACCTCGAGTTTTTTCTTAAGTTTCAATTTGGCATCGTAGGCATTGACCATGGCATCCTCGAGGAACTGGTCTTTCTTGCTGAAAATCGAAGTGACTATGTTCCATGGAAGCGTGACGACTTCTTTGGCCACGTCCCATCCACTCCAGTTGCGGTATTTCTTTTCGTAGTTCTTAATTTTCTGATCTTTATTTTTAAGTCTGTTTTCCAGGTCGATCTGGGCATCCTCGACTTTGGTGACGTTTTGCTCGGCTTGGGCGCGCTTTTTCCAAAGCTGCTGCTCCAGCCATTTATCTTTTTGCTCTTGGGCTTCTAGAATCTGTTGGTCGATCTCCTCCACTCTCTCTATGGCCTGGTTTCTGATGTTTTCGAGATAGCGCTGCCTTTCTTCCAAAGGCTCCATGCTCTCGTCATAGGAGATAAGCCGGGGAATGAGCTCGGGTTGCGTGACATCGCCGTCTTCCTTTCTGATTGTCAGTTCTTCTTCCGGGTCCGGTAATTTCCTGAAGGCATCTGAGTCTTCGTCGTAATCCAGCCCATGCTGGTAAAAGGTGTCCCTTTCTTCATCGTAGTGGTAGCCGTCCTCTTCCATATCCTTGATTTTCTGTTTTTTCCAATCATCATAGCTGATCCATTTCCCCTCCTTATCATCGAATTTCTGATCATAGCTCGTCCTGTGTATCTCTGACCAGGCGGGTCGGTCTCTATGAGATTCAGATTCTTCACCCCCTCCATTTGGGGGAGTAGATGGCCCTCCGGCTTGAGTCATAACCAGCTTGCCTGGATCTATAGGAGCATTCAGCATATTGTTCACGACCATCCAAATGAGGATGAGAATCAGACTGGCCGTACCAGCAGCCGTGGCTGTTTCACTGCTGATTCCGCCGCCTGCCGCTCCCTCTGCGATATCAAGAGTGTTTGTGATCTGCCAGACAAGATCTTGTGTTGATCTGTCAAATCGGCCGCCCGAGTTGATATCTTTGATTCTTTTCAGCAGCTCTCTGGGGGCGATCCCTCCGGGAGAGAAGACATCTCCTGGTCCGGGCGCGCTGTCTCTCTTTTCACCGCAAAAGGCTTTAATCCTATGTATCGATTTGCCTTGTTTGGCATCCAGCCTTTCACCCCCCGCGCAGACTATTGTCTGGACAGAAAGGTTTTTGGGAACCAGCAGCAGGCCCAGAGGTACGGTGACTGATTTGGAGGTCCCCGTACTGTTAACCAGGGTAACTTGGATACAGTCCCCATAGTATCCGCCGGCTCCTCTGACCTCGGCAAGCAAATTCCTGACTTTGCCCTTCATGACCTTATCCAGGGTTTGGCCGAATCCCGGAGCGGTCCCAATCAGGATCAGAAAAAGACCGGAAGAACAAATTAGTATGACGGCTTTGCCGAGTGTCTTATCCCCAATTTTCATAATATCCCTCATGATTGAATGCTTAAAAAAAATTTTATATCAGGCATTTATAGAAAGTCAAAAAATGAAACTTTGACCATAAAATAAATACTGGCTCAATTCGAAGCCGATAAAGAAAGTGTCAAAGAAGAAATTGTGCAATATATAGCGGTGTTGATGCGGTTACAGGTTGAGATCAAGGAAGAAATCCAAATGTCAACAAAGAGCTGGCCAAGCTGTATGAAATCAAAAAACTGCTCAACGGTTCGGAGAAAGCCGATTCCGAGACTTGAATTCCTGATTGTGTGCCCTGAAAGTTAAGAGTGTAAGCAGTCAATCCCTATGGGTGACGTCAGTCTTATCCCCTCGGAAGAATTCCATGCTGAATGTGCGAAAAAGCGCGAAGAGCCGTTTAAAGCAAATGTCGCTCAGCGGTTAGGCAGAAATGGACCTCAAAAAAAAGGAAATACACCTTCCGTTTCCCCTTGCTGATCTA
>Ga0180433_10011225_pt1 | contig 10645 bp, 13 predicted proteins | sample SS_ome_8_FD_132980 | JGI IMG/M metagenome (GOLD analysis project Ga0180433, IMG submission 132980) | Hypersaline lake sediment archaeal communities from the Salton Sea, California, USA - SS_1_D_1 metaG | ecosystem: Environmental > Aquatic > Non-marine Saline and Alkaline > Hypersaline >...
AGCCCGTGAGGGCCTACCTATGTCGATTGTACGTTATGAGGGGATGAAGTCGGGCTCCCGCACCTCTTTGAGGGATATGGCCTCCTCGGGGCAGGCCACCTGGCATAACCCGCACCCCATGCACTTTTCTGCATTTATGGTGGAGACCTCCTCGCCATCGCGTTCTATCAACTCCACGGCGCCGAAATAGCAGCGTTCCTCACAGGTGCCGCAGCCGGTGCACTTCTCCTCGTCCACCACGGCCAGAAAGCGGCTGGGATCGCACAGGTTGATATCGCTTTTGGTCATGAGGCTGAAGGACATACAGCAGTCGTCGCAGCAGTTACAGATGAAATGGCCGTCCTCGGTGCGGTTCATGGTCACGTGCACCAGGCCGGCCTCCTCGGATATACGGATTATCTCCAGTGCCTCATCCACGCTTACCTCTCTGCCGCTTCCGCGATCGATGGTGTAATCGGCGGCCTTGCCTATCTGCAGGCATACCTCGAGAGGCTTGTCGCATTTACCCTCAACCAGGCGGCAGGTGCAGTTGGTCACGGCCACACTGCCTGCGTCCCGGATCATCTTCTCCACGTCATCAAAGGCCAGTATGCGGCTGCGAGCGTCCACCGGCTGATTCACGGGCACGATGCGTGAAAAGGGCTTGGGAAGCATGGCGGCCATCTTGGCGAAGTCGGGCCATTCCTCGTTCATATAGCGTTTCCACAGATCGTGGTACTCCTGTGGAGCCTCCGGCCAGAGGATGGAGGCGTCGTGGAACTGCACGAAGTCCCTGCAGAAACGGTAAAGGGTTCCCTCCGGAGTGTCTTTCTTGAATAACAGTCCCTTGCGGAAAAGGACATCGAGTTTGCCCTGCATTTCCTCGACGTCCGTGCCCATCTTCTCCGCCAGCTGCTCGGCGGTGCCCGGGGTAGCAAGCAGGATCTTCGCCTCCTCATTGTCAACGATTATGCGGAAGAGCTCGGGAATGATCTTGCTGTCCTGTAGAAATATACGTCCGGCCAGTTGCTGATAGAGGTCCTGCTGGTTCATCCTCATCCTCCTTTTTCAGAGCCGTGGGGAGTCATGCTGTAATTATAAACCTATAATCCCGAATCACTCCTGAAGAGCTTCGATCTTATCCACCATCTCAGAACCCTTTTCGCCTACATCCTGGAGATCATACATACCCTCGAGGAATTGGTCCATGGAGGCCTGATCGCTTGTGTCCAGGGTTTCCAGGGAAACCAGAAGCCCCTCAAAGACATCGGCGGTTTCCTGGTAGAGGTCGAGGAGCTCCGCGTGGACTTCCTCGGCCTGCGAGGGCACATCCAAGCCCTGTAGGCTATCGTGATTGGCCTCCACTATCTTGAGCCCTTCCTCGAAGCCGGATTCGAAAACGGCTATTCCTTCTTCGTCGCTGGTGATATCAGCCTCGGAAAGATCCATCATGATCAGGGATATCTTCTCTCCCGTCATGGTGTGTATCTCCAGGGCCTTTTTCTTGTATTCCTTTACGCTGGGGCCCCCGCAGCCTGCGAACAGGACGGCTGCCATCATTATAATAAGCAGCGATACCATCAACAGATTGTTGCGATAGTGCATGACATCCTCTCCTTTTTCTTCGCTTTTCCTCAAACCTCAGTGGCCCGAGATATCTTCCCCTTCGTGCTCGCTCTCGGTCTCCTCATGGTGCTCTTCATCGATCTCATGGTCGTTTTGTTCCTCGGTTTCCGCAGGCTCCTCTTCGTGTTCTTCCTCGTCATGAGCTCCTTCGTGAGTCTCCTCCTCGTGATGTTCTTCAGGCTCGAGAAGCGCAGCTTGTTTCTCGTATGACAGGGCCACACTCTGCAGTAATGTGAGGGATTCTGTATGAAGGTCCTCCAACCCATCCGGAACCTTGACCCTTTCCAGCTCCTCGTAGGCTTTATGCACCACCTCTGCCGCTTCCTCCAGGGAGGTTATCAAGGCTTCCTCGGCTGTTTCCTCCTTCTCGGACTCCCCAGGGTTCAGCTCCTCGAAGATGTGGCTTAATTCCTCGCTGGCTTTTCTGTAAATGGCGGATACCTCGTCATTATAATCACTCGTGCTGGCGCTTCCACAGCCAAGGAGGATCAGTGAGAGGGCTATAAAAAGGCATGCCAGCATGGTGAGCGGCCCCAGTCGGTTGTTTATCATCCTCTCTCCTTTCGCCAGGCCTTGGGGAGATCCCCGGAGGGTGTTCGGTAATATACTTTACTATATTTAATCCTCTTAGGCACCTGCTCGCAGGTTCTTGAAAGCTGTTCTCAACCGCAGGATAAACGCATGAAGGTAGAGATGTATGGGGATGTGAGAATATCTGTCCATGACGCAGGTATTTAGAAACTGATTCCCATCATGTTTATTAAGATGGTTCTGGAGGAATTATAGAGTTAAGGGACCAGTTTGGAAAGGAGGTAATTACAGTGGATCCTAAAGCAACGCAGAAAATGATGTTCGAGGGCATGCGTACTGCAATGAGGATGAACTTCGATACTATGAACGCTGTCCAGGAACAGATGGAGAAGACGTGGAAGATGTTCCTGGAACAGAGCGGGGACGTCCGGAAGGAGGCCGAAAAGACCCTCGAGGAGTGGTTGGAGAACATGCGTAAAGGCAGGGAGGAATTCCGCCGAAACATGGAGGACGGGATACGCAAGATGGAAGACCTTCTGGAACAGGAGTGACTGAAGGAAAGGATGGCCATGCAGGACTATACCGCCATGTGGAGCGATATGTGGAAACAGTGGACGGGGATGCAGGCGGACATCTACCGTGGTTGGATGGAGGCCTGGACCCGCGGAATGGGAACGGAGGGGGAGACAGGAGAGGAGGCCTGGCCGGAGGCGAAGGACTTTTACCAAAGGTGGCTTGGCTACATGCAGGAGATGGTCTCCAAGTTCTCAGTCCCGACCGAAGGAGTAGGTCCTGAGACGTTCATGAAGCTATTTCAGAGCGCCGATGTCTACACCAAGCTCTATTCCATGTGGATGGATATGTATGAGAGCTACCGCAAGGTAGTGGCTGAAGGGGAGATGAGCGACTTCGATGCCATGAGAAAGGTCCTGGACTCGTGGTCGGAGGAATACCGGGAGCTTGTGGACAAGGTCTTCGCTCCCGCCCTTCCCGAACAGCTGCGCTGGATGGCCGAACTATATTCGGGGGAGATCCCCCTCATGGCGAGCGGGCTGTTTACCCAATTCTGGGCTCCATGGGCGGACTTCTCCAAGAAGGTGATGGAGAAGACGGCGGGGATGGATAAAGCCTCCCCAGACGCTGCAGTAGAGCTATACGAGGAGTGGAGGAAGGCCTACGAGGACAGCTACGGCAGGGTCCTGCGTGCCCCGGCCATGGGCTATTACCGTGAGGCTATGGAGAAGTATACCCATACCATGGACTCACTGATGGAGTTCAATATAGTGCTCTCCGAGTTCTATGCCTCCATACAGAACACGGGATTAAAGGCGGTGGAGAGGCTGCAGGAGCGGCTGGCCGAGATGCAGTCGGAAGGTGTAGATGCTCCGATGTCCTTCCGCGAGCTTTACCGCCTGTGGTGGAAGACCAACGAGGATATATACGTCGAGCTCTTCAGGACGGAGGAGTTCTCCAAACTCCAGGGACAACTGGTGGACAAGGGCATGCAGTTCCGGGGGGACTTCCAGGCTTACGTCGAGGAGGCCACCAAGGAACTGCCTTTCCCCAACCGCTCGGAGATGGACAGCCTGTATAAGATGCTTCACGGACTGAGGAGAGAGGTGAGGCGGCTGTCCAGGGAGCTAGGCGAGCTCAAAGCCCAGGAACAAGATACTGCGGGGGAGGGATAGACATGATGAGGGAATTCATGGACCCCAACTTCTTCATGCAGGAGCTGGAGGATATAAACCGCAAGCTGGTCAAGGGGGCCGAGATCCTCAGCACCATATCGGATGTCGAGGTGGAGCCCACTCCCAAGGAGCTGGTGTTCGAAGAGGACAAAACGCAGCTCTTCCACTACATTCAGGAGGAGAAACCGAAGTGCTCTGTACCCATACTCATATGCTACGCCCTGGTAAACCGCCAGTATATGATGGACCTGCAGTCCGACCGCAGCCTTATCCGCAACCTGGTTGGTCAAGGACTGGACATCTATATCATCGACTGGGGTTACCCCGACCACGGCGACCGCTATCTGACCCTCGAGGATTACATCGATATCTATTTAGACGACTGTGTGGATTTCGTGCGTAAGGAGACCGATCGTGACAAGATCAACCTCCTGGGGGTGTGCCAGGGAGGGACCTTTGCGAGCATCTACACGGCCTTGTATCCGGAGAAGATACGCAACCTTATCACCATGGTAGCCCCCGTCGATTTCCATACTACGGACGGGCTGCTCAACGTGTGGAGCCAGTACATGGACATCGATAACATGGTGGATACCATGGGTATTATCCCCGGTGAGTTCATGAACGTGGGATTCCTGATGCTCAAGCCCTTCCAGTTGATGGTGGATAAGTATGTAGGGCTGATGGATAATCTGGACGACCCGGCCACGGTGGCCAATTTCATGCGTATGGAGAAATGGATCTTCGACAGCCCGGCCCAGGCCGGCGAGGCCTATCGCAAGTTCCTCAAGGACCTCTACCAGGAGAACAAGCTGGTAAAAAACGAGTTGGAGATCGGAGGCAGGAAGGTGGACCTGAAGAAGATAACCATGCCTCTTCTCAACATCTATGCCACCGAGGACCACCTGGTGCCGCCCGCTTGTTCTATTCCCTTGAACGACCTGGTTGGGAGCGAGGACAAGACCCTTTACAGTTTCCCTGGAGGTCATATCGGCATCTATGTCAGTTCCAGGTCCCAGAAGGAACTGGCCCCCAAGGTGTCGCAGTGGCTTATAGACCGCTGCCCACCGGTGAAGGGCGGGAAGAAGGCCTCACCGAGCAAGAAGGGGGCTGCGACAGCGAGCAAGAAAAAGACATCATCGAGCAAGAAAAAGACCGCCAAGCCTAAAACGGCCGCCAAGGGAGACAAATAAACCCGGCAGGCGGTAAGGTATAAGAAAAGGGCGCAGGCTTCCGCGCCCTTTTTGTCGTCGTAATAAACCCTTGTGTTGTATCAATTCCTCCCGCCTCGCCAGCGGCGACGATTGTAGGATTTTGCAGAGTGGGAACGGTAGGGCCCACCGCGATCCGGGACGGCTCTAGAGCCACGGCTGTAGGAAAGAGAACGTACCAACTCGGTGGCCAGGTCAAGGGCCGCGGGCGCCAGGGCGGCCAGGGCAGCAACCCAGCGGGAGGTCCTGTTTACCGGGACCAACGGTGAGACGGTAACCTGCGAGGGCTGTCTGGGGGTAGTCGCCGCTACGGCTGTTTCCTCCTGATAAACAGCTCCCTGGGGACAGACCGAGAAACAGGAACCGCAGTCGTTGCAGATCGAGGCGTCTATCACCGCAACTCCGCGGTTAATGCTTATGGCTTCCCTGGGACAAACGTCAAGGCAGGAACCGCATCCGGTACATCTGCTCTCGTCTATGAAGTGCATGATCAACTCCTTATTACGGGCATATGCCAGTAATAGTTTAACTCACTTTTACGGCTCCGGCAAGGCCCTGGCGTTAAAAGAAGCGATTAGGGAAGAATAATATATACAGTTATGATTTACCGCATATCTTAAAAAGGAAGGAGCGAGTGATGGAAGAGGAGATGAAAGAAGAGAGAAAAGAAACCCTGGTCAAGGTATTAGGTATCCCGATCATCAGCTCCGGTGAGGGATTTCGATGGGGAGTGATAGCGGCGGGCGATAAGGCCTTTGGCATATTTGCCGCCGGGAAAGTGGCTGTGGGATTGTTCGCCGCAGGCGCTTTTTCGGTGGGGCTGTTCGCGACGGGCGCTATAGCATTGGGATGGGTTTCCTCAGGGTCCCTGTCTTTCGGGCTGAATCGGACGGCTGGGAGTATTGCCGTGGGCAGGAGGGCCATCGGGTCCGTAAGCATCGGAACGCAGGCCAAGGGCGCTATAGCCATTGGCAAGGACGTGGAGGGAGGCATAACCTTTTCCTGCGGCAAGGAAAGGTAAGCGCTGAAAGAGGCGGACAGCATTCATGATAATGCTATAAGGCGCGGCCTTCTTGCCAACCCTTCCAGAGATGAAGGAGAGTTGCCGAACCCAGGCCCAGGGTCCATAGGTGGATGACCAGCATGGTGGACCTGTCCTGATCCAGAGGCCAGTACTTCCTGTTCTCCAGGGAGTAGAGAATATCCATGAAGGCCAGGAAGATGAGGGCGCTCCCGGCTGCTACCCCGAAGAATTCCCCCTCCTCCTCGCCGCGCCACATATGCCAGGCTGCCAGCATGCATGAGGCACTCATCCAGGAATCGGCCAGGGGAAAAGCACGCTCAAAGGCCTCGTCCTGCTCCGTTTCCGTGGCCTGGATCTTGCCGGAGAAGAAGAGGATCCAGAAAAGGGTGGTGGCAAGGCCCGTAAAGCCCAGCAGGGAACCGATCAGGCGCCTGCCCCAGGTTATTTCCACAGCTTGCTTGTTCTTGTGCATGGGTCAATTATATCAATTCATCGCTTTCGACTTCTTTAAAGACGTATAACCAAAAAGGGATTTGGGATAGGGATTGCAAATAAATAGATAGTGTTTTGGCCTTTGGGGTTGGATCGGTGGTGATGAGATAAAAGGAAGAACTTGAAGATGGTGGTAAAAAATATCGGTGCGTCGGAGAGCCGGCAGAAGAGAGAACTAGTAAAACTTGCCGTTGTGATTATACTTCTGGGGTTGTCTTTTACGGCGATATACTGGTTTCACCACGTAAAGCATACCGACGCGCTTTTCACCCATCTCTTCTATCTGCCGGTGATACTCGCCTGCCTTTGGTGGCCCCGTAAGGGCATGATAGTAGCCCTAATTCTGGCCCTGGCCTTGCCCATCTCTCACCTGATAAGCTCCCTGGACATGCCCTTATGGGAGGATATCGTCAGGTCTTTTTCCTTCCTGGTGGTCGCGGCAACCGTGGCCGCACTCAGCTTGAGGAGATTAAACCTGGAACAGGAGCTCAGGGATTACAGCAGGACGCTGGAGGACAGGGTTGAGAAGAAGACCGAGGAGTTGAAAGAGCGCAATCGCGAGCTCGAGGCCTATTCTTACACCATATCCCATGACCTTAAAGCGCCCTTGGTGGTCATCGAGGGATTTGCCGAGTTGCTGGAGGAAAAATTCCGCGAGGAACCAGGAGAAGAGGTAGAGGAATACCTGGAGAATATCGTGAAAGGCGTAAACCGCATACGGCACCTTACGGATTCACTCCTGGAATATGCGAGTGCGGGTCAGCCCGGGGGCGTTGCCGTTGAAGTCGACCCCAATGAGATAATCGCGGGTATCCTTTCCGAGATGGAGACGAGTATCCGCCGCAGAGGGATAAGCGTCATTGTGAACAGGGAGCTGCCCAGGATTGAAGTCGATCCCATAAAGCTGAACCAGGTTATCTCAAACCTGCTGGGTAACGCCATAAAATATATGGGAGAAAAGCCGTCGCCAGAGGTGGAGATCGGCTTTGAGAAAAGGGCGGGGGCCGCCGTGATATTCGTTCGAGATAATGGCATAGGGATCCCTCCCGATAAGCAGGAAGCCGTCTTCGAACCCTTCAAACGCTTTGAGTCGGCGGGAGAACCCGGCTTGGGAATCGGTCTTTCGATAGTAAGTAGAGCGGTAAAAGGGTGGGGAGGAGATATATGGGTGCAATCATCACCCGGCGAGGGGACGGCTTTCTATTTCACCGCTCCCTTAGCGGCCGCGCGTGATGGTGAGGGTTAGGGATAGGCCAGCGACAATCTGCCTGCGAGGGCGGGAATATAGACGGAGAGACTTTGGATAGCTATGTCCAATCCACCGCTCAGCTCTCTGGCCTTTTTGACAGTGGATGGATGGGTCGCGGTGTGCAGGAAGCGTTTACCCCATAGACTGGCCCTTGACTGCCCCCTGGAAGGCAGGAGCTTTTCCAGGCCGATGAAGTCATGGGCCAGCTCGTCGCTGATTGCGCGCACGGCGATATAGGGGAGGGACTCTCCCTCGCAGACCTGGGCGCCCGCGGCCCCCTCCATCTCCACCGCAAGGGCATCGAAGCTCTCGCCTAGTTGGGAACGGAGCTCGGGGTCCAGGACAACCTGGTCACAGGTGACTATCCTCCCGGAGTGATGGGGCAACCCGGCGTCCACAGCCACCTCCCGGGCTATTTCCACCAGGGAGGGATCAACGGAATAGCCGGGTTCGAACACCAGTTTTCCGTTCTCGTGGACACCCGGCCCCGTGGTCTTGAAGCCCCGGGAGTGTACCACCCCGACGTCTCCCGGTATCAGCTCGGTGGCGATGACCACCTCTCCCGTTTTTACCAGGGATGAGAGAGCGCCCGCCGTGCCGTAATTGATCAGTGCGCTCAGGGGGAATCTGTCCAGGAGGTGCCTTGCCGCCGCCGCGGCGGCCACCTTGCCCACCCCCGCCACCAGGGACAGCACCTCGGCCCGGCCGATTATGCCCTTGAAAAGGCGCATGGATTTAGGCGATTCTATCTCCTGCGCCTTTTCCAGGCGGTGCTTCAAGCAGGATGCCTCCCTTGGAGTGGCGCAGAGCAAAGCGATCATAGATTCAGCCTCCTAGCCTTTTTCCCTTGTGGAATCCATAATATATGCGATAGGACATATACATCAAAGGGGAGGCAGGAATGAAGGAAGACGAAGGCGGTCCCGGGCGGGGATACGAGGTCTGCCTGCGGTGTGGGAAACTGGTGCCAGCGGCCAGTTCCTTCTGTACCGCCTGTGGAGCGGACTTGACGGTCTCTCCTTCCACAGGGCTGAAGGGTTCCACGGATATCGACAGCTATCAGAGCTCCCGGCAGCCGGGCACCCCGGCTCCAGGTCCCTACCCGGCGCCTTACCCGCCCGCATCTCCCGGCTACCGATCTTCCTCGTCCGCGGTATCGAAGCAGCCTCAGGCGGGCTATCAGGGCCCCTGGCAGTACCAGCCCGCGGCGCCCGGCTATCAAGCTGACGGACCCACCGGCCCACAGCAGGTCTATAGGGGAGGTCAGGATCCCTGGGGATTCCAGCCGGCTGTATATACGGCGAGGAAAACCGAGGTCATGGCCCTCGCCTCCCTGTTATGCGCCGTCGCGAGCTTCGCATTGCTCCCCTTGATCCCCGCAGTCGCCGCCATAATACTGGGCTACGCGGCGCGGGACCGCATCAAGCGCAGCAAGGGGATGCTGGAGGGAGAGGGATTGGCCACGGCGGGAATCGTGATAGGGATCATCAACGTGGTCCTGGTCCTCGGCCTCTTGACCGCTATCGTGGTTTTGAGCCTATATGAGGCTGCGCTGCTCTTTCCCTTCATGTGAGGAAGGCCTGCCGCTGGGATAGACTTCATGCCCATTTGCGGCTGTTATCAATTGCATCCGAAACCGATTACATACGAAGCGAATACTTCTCATTCCGGCAGGGAGCGTTCCAGTTCGGCGAAGAAAGAGGGGTCCTCCGCCAGTTCGCGCAGGGCCCTGAGCTCGTGGATATCGCGCCGGTTAGAGGCCAGGCGCACGTAGAAGGAGGCCCCCTCTTTGACCTTGCGGAAGGTCTGGGGATAGAGCTCGCGCACGGCCATGTCCAGTGAGTCGCTGAGCGAGAAACCCGACTGCCGCTTGCGCTGTGCCAGCGCGAAGACGCGGGGATAGTCCGCCACCGCATCGGGACGGCGCTCCCTCTCCATCTCCTCGAGGGCCTCGCCCTCATCGGCCTGGTCTTTTATCTCCTCCGCCAGGTCGGGAAGGTTGGCCAGCTCGCGCAGGGCCCGCACCGAACCCCAGTCCTTTTGCTTGCACAGACGGGCCAGGATGTGCCTGGCCTCCGCGTAGATATCCTTGTATGTATGGGGATATTCCTCCCGCAGGCATGATTCCAGGGCCTCCGGCACGCTCATCCCCTTGCCCAGCCGGGTCAGGGTATGCGAGTAGATAGCGTGATAATCCACGAAATCCGTGGGATGCAGTTCCTCTTCCATATTCTTTTTTCCGGTATATATCCCGAAAACTTAAGGCGCGAACCCCGGAGAGTCGTGCCCTCCCGGCCAGTTATAGGCGTGGTACCCCTGGTAGAAGAAATACATGGGCCTCTCGCAGATCACCGGCTGGTCGGACAGCACGTAGGTGGAAACCTCCAGGTTCTCCCCGGCATCGAAGTCCACCGGTATGGTGTAGCGGCTCTGGGGCTGTACCGGGTGGTTCTTGACTATGGGCGCTCCCGTGGGCGTGTAATAAGTGACGGTCAGGTTGGCCACCACGGCGTTGGGGTTCTGAACCGTCAGCCATTCCTCGAAGCCGGCGCCAGTGTATCCCTCGCCGAAGTACCACTGGGTGGCGGGGGAATTGACCCCCATGGCGGCGTGGCCTCCGGGCAGGGTGCCGAAGGCCATGTCGAAATACATGGGCCTCTCCACCAGGATGGGCTGGTCGGAGTTGACGTGGGTGGAGAGGTCGGAGGACTGCCCGCTGTCCGCCCCGGCGTTGATGGTATAGCGGCTGCGGGGGGGCACGGCATGGTTCCTCAATATGGGCGCCGTACCCGGGGTGAAGTAAGTCACAGCCAGGTTAGCCGCTACCGCGTTGGGGTTCTGGATG
>Ga0180433_10011226_pt1 | contig 10644 bp, 9 predicted proteins | sample SS_ome_8_FD_132980 | JGI IMG/M metagenome (GOLD analysis project Ga0180433, IMG submission 132980) | Hypersaline lake sediment archaeal communities from the Salton Sea, California, USA - SS_1_D_1 metaG | ecosystem: Environmental > Aquatic > Non-marine Saline and Alkaline > Hypersaline > Sediment...
GTCATACATAACGTGTCCATTTAAAATAATGGCTAATTTACATGTCGGCTTTTCTATTTCCCTAACCTCTATCTGCGGAAACTCTCTTCTAAACATATTCAAACGTTCGTCATCGCCTGTCCATTCAATTGTTTCACCCAGTTTCGGGTCGATCAGTATCTTTTGTTTACGGTAATCCATATACCAGTATTCATCTAACGCTAATAAATCGGGGTTAGTTGGATTCATTGCCGGTGGTAAGTAATTAAACTTATCATCGGTATAACCCCCACACATTTCATTGATTTCTTTAACATGTTCCGGTAGTAACGATTTAGCTTGCGCTCGGGATACAAACTTACGCGTCCATATGAAATTACAATCGGTTAAATCCGGCTTGGTGAAGAACTGATCTATCATATAGCCGTTGTAGCTAAGATTATTTAATCTAATGTCGCCTGATAACGGGTCGTTGCGGTAGTCTATCCACAAACCTAATAAATTCATTCCGGTAGTAAGAGCGCCCTCAAATGCTTCAGAGATAGTATGGTACATGTTAGTACGATTAGCTACCCACTCTATTAACGATGTAAATTGATCGGCGCTTTCTTCGTCCGTTCCTTCGATAGGGAATACGGTAGTAGCTTTTCTATTTCGGCGTTGGTAGCCAACAACCATATTGATAATACGCCTAATTCTATTGAAATTGAACTGCTTGCGTTTATGAAGGGGTATTGTGCCGTAAATCTCATTCCAAAGAGTTTGATCGCCGGCTTTAAAGCGTAGATCGATCGCTCCTTCGTTCCAATACGACTGATTAGCTTGGGAATTTTTGTTCCAGGCCTCTTCCATGACTTTCAAAATTGATCGATCATCATCATATTGATAGAAGCTTTCATTTAAACGAACTTGATAAACCATAGAATCACCTTAGTAAATGAGTAAGTTACAATTTAAAGAAATTCCCTAGAAATGTTAAGTTATTTTTTTAATATATCGAACATTAACAGAAAAAAACTTTAAAAAGATCAAAATTACTCCAGTGTTGTAGGGGTGAGATCAATCTCTAAGCCTGTCTTCTGTTCAATAACTTCCTCGACTATCTCTTCAATAATGTTGTCATCTTTGTACGATTCAATCATACGTTCTACACTTTCGCATGACGCTAGCCAGATAACACCGCAAAAAAGCATGCCTAACATGAAGAATATGCCGTATCTTGTTTTCATGGAGAATTGCTCCCAAATTTCTTTTAACATACTAAATTACCTGAAAAATATGTATTGCTAGCACTTATCGCAAAGTCGCCAGTATCTGCTCCTACCCCTAACACCATCCCTTGAATTATACAAGTATCGGCAGCATCCATATCTGATAAAACACTTAAAGCACCGACCATAATGTTAGCTTCTACAGATTGTATAGGACCGTTGTATGTACGATTACTTGTGATAATAAAACACCGACCATACGTACCGCCTGCGACATCAGAAACATAAACTGACGTATTAAAATGATAGCTACCAGTTACAGATGCTGTAAAAGTATTTGTTCCATCATAATCTGAATTTTGATCAAATACTTCTGTAGTAAAGTTAACAGTAGCATTAGTTCCGTTTCCGGTAACATTTTGTTGAGAAACATTATGCGTAGCTAAAAATGCAGGTTGCAGAGGCATCGTTATTTCTCCGGCCGTTGTAGAAGTAAGGACTGTCGAGCCTGTCATATTAGCTGAGGAAGTGTCTGTTGTATGGTTTATTTTAAAAGCATCGGCTTGTGTTTGTCCTATTTCAAATCTAGAAACAGCTCCTGAAGCATAATGTGGATTGAATAATAAATATGTGTCGCCACGTGTATCATTGGTAGTTATCCCAATTCTAGCGGAATCGGTAGCATTTGCATTGCTAGTATTTCTAACATTAAGTTGAGTAAACGTTGTAGCACTAGCGTATTCACTAGTTAAGTTATTAACTTTAAACACAGCTGCTGAAGTGCTTAATTCAAAGAGTTCAGAACCCGCACTAGGGCTAGCACCGGTTGTTATCTTCAGTATATCCGAGTCTGTGTCATCTACGCCAATGCAGTATTTATCCGCACTACCTATTTGAAACAGTACATTAGGATCACCTGATGTAGGGTTTATTAAAAGTGTGTCCGATAACGATAAACTACCGTCTGTTTCGGAGTTAACTTGTGTAAAAGTTCCGCCTGCCACTAGCTGATAACCATCATCGGCTACAATATCATCAAAATGGGAGATTACTGTAGAGGTGTTTCCTATGTGGTAAGAGTAGCTTGTACCGCCGGTATCTACTATGTGAAGATGATTGTAATAGAATCGTGAGGTAGTGGCTGTATCAGAAGAGAAGAAACCGTATCCGGTATTAGCTGTTACCGTTACATGGATAGTGTTTCGGTAGTATTCATGCTCTACGCCCGTACCGCCAAGATACGCTAATCCCACAACATTTGTAGAATTGGGGTCTGTAATATTAATCTTACATTCCTGCATTTTAAATATTCCGGTAGAAGCTGTGTCAACACCCACCGCTGTTGCTAAAGCTGTTCCGGAGTTTGTTATATTTAATTCTTCTATTCGTGTTAAATCTATTTCCCCGCCATTAGATACTTTAAAAGCACCTTTCTGTGCCGTACCACCGCCGTTTCCTGTGTGTTGGTATTCATGCCTACCAAAGGCTACTATCAGCATACCTGCACCTGTTACAGAAGCTATTGCCGGTTGGCTAGCTCCTGCGATCGCTGCCGATGAGATCATCCACAAACGACAAAATCTAAATGTTGCACTACCGGTGCTAAGTTGTATGGTATTTATTGCTGAAGTAGCTGCTGTACAGGTTATTTTGAACCCGTTATAAAAAATACCGGTTTGTGTGTTTATGTCGATTACATTTGCGTCTGCTTGTGTAATGACACATGTGCCGGGTTTGCCTTGTGCTAATAATGTAACATTGTTAGCGGCGTGAGTAATTGTTTCCGTGTAAGTTCCAGGGTATACAATAATTGTATCACCTGCGGACGCTGCTGTAACCGCTGCGTTTATCGTTAACTTAGCTAAGCTTGGTGTAGCACCGCTATTACCGTCATCACCATGTTTACCGACGTATAAAACGTTATCTATAGCAACCCCAACCGAACTTAAGTCAATTGTACCGGCACCGTTAGTGATAACAGTAGAGCTATCTGTGCTAGTAAGGGTGTTTACCTGCGGATTACCGGCTGTGTTGCCGATTAAGAGCTGACCGTCAGTGGTCATAGTACCATTGTCGCCGGTAGCATTCGTAAAATCGAAGTTACTAGCGTAAACTACATCGTTATTAAAACCTGGCATAATTACTCCTTACTTCGCTGATATTTCTTCAGCTTCTTTTTGAACTCTATTCTTGTAACCTGTTTTAGCTACGATAACATCAATGATATCATCATCTTGTGACGGCAGTGTAGCCTTAGACTTTTTAGCTACTTCTTCTTGTATGTGTTCCTTTATCATAGCTTTCTTGCGTCTGGCTATCTTATTTTCCATGAAGTTTTTTAATGTTTCTTCGTAGTCTTCATAGTAAACGGATAAAGCAATCTCTTCGTAGTCTTCTATATCAAAACCACCCTCGCAAATTTCTGTGTCAGCTGTATTCTTACGCTTAGGTTTCTCTTCTTCAAACTTTTGCTTATATGGCTTGAAATCCGGTAGTGCTATGATAGCGGGGATATATACCGCCGGATCAGTGCTTATTGTTTCGGTTGAATCTTGGTATTTTTCAAAGTAATCTCGCTGAATACTTTTTACCGCTTTGTTTATCATACCTTTTAAAGCACCGTGTAGCCATTCCTTAGGTGTTACATTCAGATAATGATCTAAAGCTTTTATATCTTGGCTATTTGCTTTGTAGCCGTTTGTAAATATTTTCATGTTGTTTCCTATAACTGTCTAATAATTACATATTTAACGATACTATCATCATTAGTTTCCGTGCTTGCAGGTGTACTTGGTTGTACAGCTGTAATAGTAAAACTTGTACCTGCATTAATCGAGTAAGTAAACATTCCCAAAGCCGAACTGCTGTTAATTGATTGTCTTGTGATAAATATGTAGTCTGTTGCGGCGATATTTGTATTTGCTACGGTTACCGTTCCACTCGAGAGAGTTGCTGAGCCAATGAAATCGGTGACTAATCCCCCCTCTATTTGCAACTGTTTTCCCGCTGTCGATATTTGCAAGTCCCCATCACAAGAGGTAGTACCCACGACTCTAAGCTTGGAAGTATCTCCGGTAGTACGCACAGAACCTATATTTACGGAACATCCTGAAGCTGTAGCCATATTAATAGGCATATAACGATTAGCACCATTGGAACCTGAATATGAGTTAATTAAGGATACATGATTAGTGCCGTCATAGTTTATAAATAGATGGTCGGCATCTGCTCCCGTTCCCGATTCTGTTCCTATGGATAAACCTCTTGAAGCATTAATACCACTATCAGTTTCTATGAAAATAGGTGCTGTTGTTGGCGATAGTTGAATAGCATTGGTTGAAGTTAACTTTAGTATTCCGGTATCGCTAGCAGTATGAGCAATAACAGTACTATGATCAATTCCGTTACCACTATTTGTAATAGCAGTATAATTTGTTGCTGTATCACCAATCCATAAGCGATAACCGGCGTCATAATCGGAATTGATATTTGTATTTATAAGTGATGAGGTTACTAGCGAAGCACTAGATACAAAAGAATAAATCTGGTGTCCGGTAAATTTAGTGAAATTAGTATCAGATAAATAGCTAAACTGAACCGTATCTGCTCCGGCATCTAATGTAACAAAACTAGCATAGTTAGAACTCTCAAATCTAACATTAGTATCTTGAGCATTTTGGTTAAATACAGTTTCTTCAGCTCCATAACCAGCAACAACTAACATTCCATTAGAAATATTAACAGTTGAGGTTGACACAGTACTACCATATTGTATATACAAAGGGGTGTATACGCCACTTAATTTACAAGATAGTTCATTGCTGTTACCTATTGCAACTTCATAGTTACCGTTAACAGCTTTAAAATTAGCAGCTGTTGCATCACCACCGTCAAAAGTAACATCTTCAATAGTAATATTCTTGCCTGTATAAGCTGTAATAACAGTATCATTGTCTGTAATAGCGTTAAGAGTATTACCGTCAAATTCCCAATGGGAATCTATTACCACATCCTCACCGGCAAGAGGAGTTATTAATATATCTCCTGTGGTAGATGAAATAGTATTTGTATCAATATTAATGTTATCTAAAGCAGTCGTACCGTCAACTCTAAGTTTAACAGTATCACCCGTTGTCCTAATACTACCAATATTAACAGAAGCTCCTGACTGAGTTGATATATTGATAGGCATATAGCGATTTGCTTTACTAGCTCCTGAATAAGCATTGATAATAGCTACGTGATTAGTGCCGTCCCAGTTCACAAACATATGATCAGCACTTGCTCCTGCGTCAGACACAGTACCTATCGAGAATCCTTCAGCGGTGTTAACCGAAGCATTAGAATAAACGTGGACTTGATTGCCTGCTGTAGAATCATTTAAAAATAACTTTTTTGAACCGTACGCTCTAATCGTATAGTCTTCATCGGTAGAAGCGTATTGCAATACATCATCGAATGCCCACCTATCGCTTAACGTAACTATACCACCAGTTGTAACTGATAAAAGAGTACTTCCGGCAGATGGACCAACACCGTCTGTGAGCTTCAACGTATCCGAATCGCTGTTATCTAATCCAAGGGACATTCCGGTAGCACCTGAGATATACCAGTAGAAGTACGGATCACCTGCTGAAGCACCGCCTGTTTCTGCGGATATTACAGCACTTGCCGTTCCTAATACTGCGTTGGTGTTTTGGTTTAGTAACGATGTAGTACCCGTGTAACTTTGTGAAAGCATGCATATGTGGTTAAACGGATCAAATATTATTGAACCAGAGACACTGGCAATAGTATTGTCGTTTAAACTTAAGTTATCTACGTTAACTATTCCCATTGGGACGGTAATTCCCAAAGAACAACCATCGATAGTACCGCTAGCTATGTCTACCGCAGAAATATGAAATCTACCGGCTGTAGTAATTCTACATGCTTCATAGCCTGTTCCGGGATTTGCACCTACACTTAGTTTTAGGCTATCGGAATCACTATTGTCCGGTCCGAAAGCGTAAACAGTATCAGCAGCGGGGTTTTGGGCGATAGTCCAACGTATGTATGGATCGGAACCGGTGCTACTAGCTGTAGGGTTAGTAGTTTCTAGATTTATAAAGGTATCGGAACCAACAGTTGTGCTTGTGTTTTGCACGGTAAAGCTTACACCGGTAGCAGCGGACTTAGTTATTAAGCACGTATCATCAAAAGGTTCTAGTATAATACCGCCGGAAGTAGAAGAGATGGTATTTCCGTTAATATTGATGTTGTCTACTTGTGCTTCGGTGATAGGTGAGTTAGTACCTAAAGTACAGCCATCTATCGTACCACCGTCTATATCAACAATACCTAACCATATAACTCCACCTGAAGTAACTGACCATAAGGTACTTCCTGCACTAGGGGTAGCACCATCGGTGAGTTTGAAGGTTGCGGAGTCGTCATTATCGGGTCCTAGTGAATATTCCTGTCCACCGGTAATTTCGAAATGGAAAAACGGATCACCACCCGAAGCACCACCAGTAACAGCTTCTACTTTAGCGTTAGAGGCTATGTTAGTGTTATCAGTGTTTTGTACTTGCGTAACTACGTCACCACCCGCTAAGGCTTGTGTTTGGAGCTTTTGGCTTTGGTAGAAAGTAAAGGAATCAGCAACGGTGTCAACCATGAAAATTTCGTTACCGGATGATGGGTCTACATTGTCGGTTAGCTTTAATCTATCGGAGTCGCTGTTATCTATACCCATAGAAAAGTATTTAGTAGCAGCGTCTATTTCCCAAGTAATATGACAATCACCACCTAACGGCTCCGAAGATACATATAATGCAGCATAAGACCCTGGGTCAGTGTCGTTATTCTCAATAGATAGAGCTAATGGTGTAGCAGCGGTGTTATTCTCAAAGGTGAAACTGCCTGTAAAAGGCGAGTTCATAGCATGTGTTATAGTAAAAGCACCACCTGTAGTCTGTATGCCGTTACCTCCGGCAAAAGTAATCTGGTTGGTAGCGGAAGGTAGAACGGGACTTGTTCCGGTGTCGGGTATTATCGACTCAATGGACCCACCTGTACCGGCTAATCTACGCCATATTGCAGTACCTGTGCTTTTAGCACATAGTTTGTACCAATCGTCTGAAGAACTATCAAGCCACTCATCACCTACTTTGAAGTTTTTGTAATCATCTCCGGTAGGCGCTCTGTTTAATTCAAAGCGTCTCATAGGACTGGTTGAGTTTACTCGGTAATTTAAAGGACTTTTATCTATAAATGGCATTTTGCCCCCTATCCTTGGAATTTAGAGTCTAATTCAGCCGACCAGTCAATCGTTAAAGCAGCTACGCCTGTTGCTCTAACAATTGCGTCATTGCCTACAACAACAATAGCAGCGACACACCCTGCTAAGGCAGCCTCTTCAAAAGTATCTACAGCATTAACACCTATTAAAGTACCCGCAGCGCCTGTTGTTCTCACAGCAGCGTTGATTCTGTAACCTGCACCTGCCGGTGTAGTCGATTCAAAACCACTCATACGTACGGTAATTTCGTACACCCCGGGAGTAGCACCTAGTGGGAATGTGATAATATCGTCAGTAACGGCACCAACTGTCTGCCCTGTGCCTTCATAGCCTCCGGTAACCGAAATAGTAAGATTATGGTTTCCGGCGTCTCCAACAATGCTTACATTAGCACCGCCGATGATATCAATATTTTGAGCTGCGTCTACCGGTACGGCACCGCCTGTATCACCTGTTAATGTCTGTACAGAGGAACCGCCTCCAAAACTTCCTGATTGGCTCATAGTACCCCCTTAAGCTGTTGCGGTTAGAAATTCTATCCAACAATTACCTGTTGTTGGGGCAACACCTGTGTGTGCAATGTAAAATACCTGTCCTTCCGGTATTAAGTAATTTTCTTTCTTAGTTTGGTTAGTGGATACGTCATATAAGACAAAGGAATTTGGCGGTAATCTGAAGTGGTTATTAGCACCGTCTAGTGAGAAATAAATGTCAGCGTCAGTATCGTTGACAAATCTGACTAATCTACCTGGATTGGTAGTTGGGTTGCCTACTGCTGCTAGTAAGGCAGTAACGGCACCGAAGGCAACTTCTCGGATTGCTTCGGCTCTAAAGCGTTGTGGATAAGCCATGCAAACTCCTGTTTTGTCCACCGGCAATTCTGGCCGGCACTGTTAAGAAATTATTTTAATCTTAACTATTAAATATTCTTTTGCTATTGTAAACAAAAAAGTTGAAATCACTGAAAAAAGAAGGTGTTGTATGTTTAAAGTAGGTTCACAGACCCGTGGTCAATACGATATTGTTGATGATGACAAAAATATTTACTCTTTTACTTTTCCTTTAAAAAGTACTGTAGGTACCAATTATGATGTTCTTAGTTTTCTAAGAGACGAATTATGGAAGGCTATGGAAGAGCAGCGTAAGAAAGAAGAAAAAGTTGAAGAAAAAGCTCCGCAAGAGGAGAAAAAAGAAGAAAACCTGACAGACAAGTAAGGTTAATTAGTTTTTCATGGACATGTTGAGGGGGATCAGTTATCCCCCTCTTTTTTTTGGCATTAACTATATGCTTGTAATCCACAGTTCATTTCAACTATATGAATTTCGCCCGGATTAGTAGTACCCTGCAAGAAGTAGAAGCAAGGGACCACAACATCACCGTTATCAAATGTTAACGCATGAGTAGCCGTAGGTGCAACACCATCAATAAGATAGGTTACAACGCCGGCTGCACTAACATTAACACGTAATACGTGAGTTTCGCCATCAGCAAAAGCGTCAGTAGTATTAGTATAAGTAACACCACCGGTATTTAATTGATCAGCAATAGTTATCAAAGCACTGTTTTGCGACTCTTCAACTCCAATAAGAGCAAAGTCGGTGTAGTTGGTGAACGTAGCTTGATAAGCTTCTGTTTTTCTAAATCCTATGTAAACAGGATCAGCACCGGTTACGTCAGCAATTCTAATACTGCACTCAAAGAAGAAAGCCGCACTAGTTCCGATGGTGTAAGCATGTTTGGAATTATCTAAAATACCAAAGCCATACTCAGCGCCTTCATCATCTGTTAAGTCTAATGAGACCAAGAGACCGTTTGCGTCCATACGAGGAGCAATGATAGTCTGGCCTGCACCTAAGATATGCTGTTCCATGATTGTGCCATCTTGCATAACCATTAAGTTTTCGTCTCCTGTAGCACCGGTTGGAACACCGCCTGTGTTAGCCTTGGTAGACATAACGGGTGAACTTGCCAATGTGATGGTAGTGTTAGTAGCATTAATACTTCTTGCGTCAACGTCACCACTAAATACCATACCGGTAGCACCGGACAATAAAGTAGTCTCGTTCCAGAAGCGCATATCAGCGATAGAAGCACCTAAACCGCCATCGTATAAGTCAACGAGGTAATCCCAGTCATTGATACCACCACCGGATACAACTTTATAAGCAGAACCTGCGGTACCACCGGCACCGGCACCGTTCCTTGAAGCAACAAAGCCGTGAGCAGCGTTATTAAATGGTGTGCTATAAGTTACGTAAGAAGCAATACCGGACATAATGCTAGTACCACCGGGAGCAGCGGCAGTATCGGCAGCGGTCAAAATACCCTGCATACCAAATGTCCACTGTGCGGGAGCGTCTCCTGCGTCTGTTTCTTCCATATACGCAGCACCCATCAAACCAATTAAGTTGGAGTCTAATTCCGAACCGTCATCTTGGTTAGCCCAGAAATAACCGGCATACACTTCTTCATGATGAGAACCTGTTAAAGCTGTAAGCTGTCCTCTAAGAGCTTGAGGGCTATCGGTGCCATCTCCGGAAGAAACTGTAAGATCGAATCGTCCGGCTTTACGATAGTTAGCACCCGTTGCAGCAGCGTCATTCGCATATACTTGCAAAATGTTGCCGTCAGTCGACCAATCGGTTGTATCGCCGCCTTGACGTGTAGTGCTATCACCAATTTCCAATGGTGGATTAACTTCATTACCGGAGCTTTGTTCCCAGTTAGTGGAACCGGCGGCTCGGGATGTAACTATAAAAGTAGTGTTAGTGGATTCATTAATCCAAAGTTGTCCTTGTTCGGCATGATCGCTAGCAACAGGATCACGTGTTGAAATAATCGGTGTTGGAAAGGTTTTGTTATACGGAGCGGACAAACCGTAAGAGTCGGTTATCCTTTTTTTAAACTTAGCCATGGTAATTCTCCTTGTTGGCTTTTCTTAATGCTAGTGATTAAAATATTTTATTGATATAAAGAGAGAATAAAATTAACGGCATGACGTTATGGATTGGTGCAAGTTAACTGTCTACATTACTAAAAACAAACGTAAAGAACTGAAATCGTATTGCATACAAAAAGATATTAGCATGACCCAATTCGTAGATGAGGCTATTCAACAACGTATAAGGAGAGAGCTTGAAGAAGCTAGAAAATCTAAGTCCTAAGCAATA
>Ga0180433_10011227_pt1 | contig 10643 bp, 11 predicted proteins | sample SS_ome_8_FD_132980 | JGI IMG/M metagenome (GOLD analysis project Ga0180433, IMG submission 132980) | Hypersaline lake sediment archaeal communities from the Salton Sea, California, USA - SS_1_D_1 metaG | ecosystem: Environmental > Aquatic > Non-marine Saline and Alkaline > Hypersaline >...
ACTTTCTGGCTCCCTTTTCTATTTTTTCTCCAGGATCATATTATTCAGCTTTTAAAACCTCATTAGTGATATGGCTGAAGGGATGAAATGGCTACTATTTTTTGTTCCAGTTATCTGTCTTGCAAGAGAAGTTGCTCCCTCATACTCAAAGTTTAAGCACAGAGAATACAAGGGGGTAGGATATGATCAAGGATATACTTCGATTGATGTCCACTTGACCTTCGCTGAATTTCCAGGATTTGCTGTGTTTTTCAACCCAAGAGGTCACGTGTTTAATGATGGCCGCTTGGCCTTCAATGTGGGACTTGGGGGGCGCATGATCGCGGCAAATGAAAAGTGGATGCTTGGAGGGAATATTTATTACGATTACCGGACGAGCTCAACCCTCTCTCCTCAACAGTTTGGAGGCGGAGCAGAACTCTTTATTTCAGATTATGTTTTGCGGTTTAATGGCTACGCACCGGTTGGAGTTGTGAAACAGTCAGAGGGAAGCCGGGCTGCCGTGGCTCTTGCAAACTTGCAGGGAGAGGTGGAGAAGGAGCTTCTCCGAGGGGATGATCATGTGTTTTGGGGCGCAATAGGAGCCTATTATTTAACGGGACGAGCATACCAAGACAAGGTTTTCGGGAAGGCATGGGGATCAGAGATTAGACTCACAGCGCGCCTTTGGCAATGGGTCGAGGTTCTTTTTGAAACAACCTATGATCAGGTCTACAATTTTACATTCCAGGGAATGCTTTCGCTCAAGATCCCCTTTGGGGGAAAACAGAAAGCGTCGTGTGCTCCATTTGATCTATTCCAATCCGTCAAAAGGCGAGAAATCATTCCCCTTGAAAAAAAGTACTCTCCCTAGAAAGAAGTCTCAATCTCCCCTTATACCCCCATTGCTCCCCAAATATTGTTAATGTAATAATTATAAAATAGAAATCAATTCACATCTACACAACTTTAGCTACTGATATGTATCAGTATTATAATTAACAACTTAAAGTCAACTTAGCCCCCCAATCCACCTAAAAATCTTATTATAAAATGCTTAGGTAATTTTAAAATTAAAACAATATATAAATATTAATTATATGTGTTATAATTAACCTTATAAAAAATGGGGATTTAAAATGGACAGCTTATGTGTACTAGAAAGCCAACCACCTTTGCCGGTTGTTCTTGATTCTGAACCTCTCGTAGGTGAAGGAGGAGAAGACCTTACAATTCAGCAGCTATCCCAAAAAGCACTCCCCCAAAAAGCTCCAGCAATAGTTAAACAACAAAAAATTGGAACTCCTCAGAGGCTTGTTCAGAATTTAGCCTGGGGCGAGCAAATCAACACGCACGTCCAAAAACAGGTTCCTATGATCCTCAATTATTTCGATAGACTACCCGAAGAGGTTAAAGCAGATTGTCTAAAACATGGAATCTCGCTCTCATTCTTTCGAACTCTTTTAGGAAATCTCTTTGAAATCAAATATACTCCTGTTGCGTGCAGTACATTTTCTAAAAAGAATCTTCTTGCAATCGCAGAGGTTGCCGAAGAGTGCAATGTTGGAACTTGTTTAGAAATGAGTGCCGTTGCTTTCAAACATTCAATCCAAAATAAACCTGAGTTGCGGGCTGAACTATTTTATCTAGAAGGTGGTAATCATGTCTTTCTTGTCCTTGCTCGTAACCCCTCGAGCGATCCCTCAAAATACAAAGAGTGGGGAGGAGAGGCTGTGATTTGTGATACGTGGAGTGGCAAGGTTTTTCCCGCATCAGAACTTGAATCTAAATTGAAAAATTTTGTCAGGGAATCTGAAACCCCTGAGGGCAACCCCAGAACAGTTCTTGAGCCTTTTAGTCCTGAAAAACATGTTCCAACACTGCTAAAATAAAGCCCATAATATCTGGGCACTGCCTACGTGCTCTTGCCTGTACTTTGCTTCTTTGAGTGGAACTGAAGATCATTCTTTGGGTAGAGGAAAACAAGAAGCGCTGTTCCAATCACAATCAGACAAAAGCCTAGGATTACTCCAGGAGCTACCGCTTCTCCCCAAATAAAATATTGGATGATTGCTCCAAATATAAAACTGAGATAGATAAACGGGCTCACAAGGCGCATAGGGGCAAATTTTGCAGCCATCGTGAGAAGCACTTGAAAGATTGCAGCAAAAAAACCTGCAAAAAATGCGTAACCTAGACTTTTATCCGTAAAAACAATGTCAGTTTCAGGAAAAAGAAATAGAACTGCTGCCGTTACAATAACACTCAAAACAAAATAATAGGCTGTTATCCGCTCCCAAGGTTCCGTATAATTCAGCGTACGGACCGCCACAACAGCTGTCCCTGCAAACATCGCACCAACAAGCGGAATGATAACCAAGGGATCAAACATGTTCTCACCAGGGCGAAGAACAAAAAGAAGACCTAGAAATGCAATTCCAAGCCCCCACCAAAGACGATGAACAAGTTTAACGCGAAGCCAGAGCCTTGAAGCAATCGGAACAAAAAGAGGAAAAGAGTAAAAAATAAGGGTTCCGGTTGCTAGAGAGAGTTTTGTGATACTGTAATAGAAGCAAAAAAGGGCTGCCACTCCACATACGGAACGAACAGCATGGTGAGTATAATTTTTTGTTTTAAAAAGCTGGTTGACTTTAGGTGCAGTTGGAGAAATAAAGACCCAAAGCATGAGCATGACAAGATTAACAAATGACCTTGCAAAACACAGAAAGTTCGTACTCAAGTATGGAGATGCAAGCTTCACAAACATGGCCTGAATGGCAAGCATTACCGTTGCAATCACAATAATCAGGATTCCAAGTCCCAATCTCTTTTTCGGTCTTTCTAAATGCTGAATCATTGCCTTTTTTCTCTATTTGGTTATACAATCTATCTATAGCGGAAAAGGAGACAAATGGCAAAAAAATACATTTTTATGACAGGAGGTGTTGTTTCCTCCCTAGGTAAAGGGCTCGCATCAGCATCAATTGGAATGCTTCTCGAAGCTCAGGGCCTCAAAATTGCCATGCTGAAACTCGACCCCTACCTGAATGTCGACCCAGGAACGATGAATCCTTTTCAACATGGAGAGGTCTACGTTACCGACGATGGCGCTGAAACAGACCTAGATCTCGGCCATTATTACCGCTTCACCAATTCCCCTCTCTCCAAATCAAGTAACGCGACCTCAGGACAGGTTTATGATACTGTGATCAAGCAGGAGAGACATGGAGACTACCTCGGAAATACCGTTCAGGTGATCCCCCACGTTACTGACGAGATCAAGAAACGCATTCATAGATGTGCTGATCAAGAAAAAGGGATTGATGTCATTTTAGTTGAAGTTGGAGGAACTGTAGGAGATATCGAATCCCTACCATTTCTGGAGGCTATTCGTCAATTCCGCCTAGATCACCCAAGCGATTGCATTAATATTCATATGACCTATGTCCCCTATCTGAAAGCTGCAGGAGAGGTAAAAACAAAACCTTCGCAGCACTCAGTTCGCGCAATCCAGAGCTTAGGAATTTTCCCTGACCTCATTTTATGTCGCTCTGAGAACCCTCTTGATAAAGAGGTTAAGGATAAAATTGCCCTCTTCTGCAATGTCGCAAGAGAAGCTGTTGTTGAACAAATTGACGTCTCAGGAACCGTGTATGAACTCCCGCTTACTATGGTAGATCAAAAACTGGATAAGCAGCTCTGCTCTCTTCTTAATCTTAAGTGCAAAAAGACGCACATTTCTCCTTGGGGAAAAATGGTTAACATCCTTTCGAATCCAAAAAAGACGGTGAAGGTAGGGCTAGTCGGAAAATACATTCACCACCAAGATGCTTATAAATCAGTGGTGGAGGCTCTCTGCCATGGGGGTATTTCTCACGAAGTGAAGGTTGAAATCCAAGGCTTTGACTCTGAAAGCGACTCAAAGGTGGATGGGTGCGATGGCTACCTTGTCCCCGGGGGATTCGGGGAAAGAGGCTTTGAAGGAAAAGTCAAAATTGCAAAGTATTGCCGAGAAAACAACACCCCCTACTTTGGGATTTGCCTAGGAATGCAAGTCTTGGTTGTTGAGTTTGCTCGCTCAGTCCTTGGACTTAAAAATGCCAACTCAACAGAAATGAATGCTGATACCCCTGATCCAATTATTTCCTTATTGACAGAACAAGAAGATGTCTCCAACCTCGGAGGCACAATGCGATTAGGAAGTTACCCCTGCTCTCTTTTGCCAAAAAGTAAGGCCTTTGCAGCCTACAAAGAGAAAAAAATTGAGGAACGCCACCGTCATCGCTATGAATTTAACAATGCTTATAAAGATGAGTGCGAGGAAAAAGGGCTTATTATTTCGGGAACCAATGATTTTCTTTGTGAGATTGCTGAGATCAAAAACCACCCTTGGATGGTGGGTGTTCAGTTCCACCCCGAGTTTAAATCAAAGCCAATAAAGCCCCACCCTCTATTTGCTGCTTTTATAGGAGCTATGCTCCATGGGTAGAGTTCTCGGTGTAGACTTTGGGATGAAACGGATTGGGCTTTCTCGTTCTGACCCAATGAAGATTATCGCATCTCCTTTAAAAACTGTTCTTGCTGGGAAAACGCTTGAAGCAACGGCCGAACTGGTTGTAAAAGAATGCGATGATATCGAAACTATCGTTCTCGGTCTTCCCCTCCTGCTTTCAGGAAAGGACAGTGAAACAACAACAACAGTGAGAAAATTCGCCTCAATATTAGAGGAAAAGAGTGGCCTACCTCTTATTTTGTGGGATGAACGTCTCACCTCTAAGCAGGTAGAAAAACTACTGATTGAAGGAAATGTAAGTAGAAAACAGCGTACCCAACATGTCGATACGATGAGTGCAACTCTCATTCTGCAAAACTATCTGGATGGAAACTCCCATGGAAGCTGAAGAACTCTACGAAAAATTAAAGTACATTGACGTTGCTAATCCACTGTGTGCTTATACCATAGAGAGGTGTGAGAGACTCACACCCCTAATCAATGAGATTAATGCTCTCAAAGAAGAAAAAGACGCTCTTATCTTAGCACACTCCTATGTCCACCCAGATATTATCTATACCGTTGCCGACCATGTAGGAGACTCTTACGGACTAGCTCTAAAAGCTAAAGAAACAACAAAAGAAACGATTGTCTTTCCTGCTGTTCGTTTTATGGCTGAAACAGCCAAGATTTTAAATCCAAAAAAAACGGTGATTGACCCCAACCCTAATGGGGGATGCTCACTTGCTGATAGCATCACAGGCGCTGATGTTCGCCGTCTCAGAAAAGAATACCCAGACCATACTTTTGTCTGCTATATCAATACAACAGTAGAGGTAAAAGCAGAATGCGATGTCTGTGTCACCTCTTCAAATGTAAATCTAATCATTGAGCAACTCCCGAATGACAAGATCTATTTTCTGCCGGACAAGCTCATGGGACAAAATGTAAAGAATGCGCTTGGTGATAAAAAAGAAATTCAGCTTTATGATGGAAGTTGCTATGTCCACGAAGAGTTCACCCGCTTAGAGGTCGAAACACTTAGAAAGGTTCACCCTAAACTCACGGTACTCGCACATCCAGAATGCACAGAAGAGGTTATCAAAACAGCGGATGTCGTTGGCTCTACAAGTCAGATTGTAAACTATGCAAAAGAGCATCAAAAAGATGAAAACCCCTTCTTGATTCTTACCGAATGTGGAATTGCCTCTCGCCTTCAGGTCGAGCACCCTAACCTTAACCTCGTCGGCTCTTGCATGATGTGTCGCTACATGAAATCGAATAGCCTCGAAGGGATTTTAGAGTCCCTAAAATCCCCCCGACACGTGATAGAAATCGACCCCTCCGTTCAAGCGCGAGCACTTAGCTGTGTTGATGCTATGTTCACGATCGTCTAGGCTTAATTAGTTACCTGTTTGGGAAGGGATAAAAGAACAAGATAAAACCCTATGCATTTCAACAGTTCCATCTTCTTTCTTATCAATAACCATGAAATCCCCACTAGAAAGCCGCTCATCATAACTAGATTTTCTTTTTTCTGCCGCTACAGGAAGAATCAACCTTCCCCCAGGTTTAAGCTGATCAACTAGGGGTTGTGGGATTCCTTCACACATGAAACCTACGGTAATAATATCATACGGAGCTCCCTCTAAATATCCCTTCTCTCCATCAGTCGTTATAAATGAAATTCTACTTGCCTCCTTAGGAAGATTCCGTTGGATTGTATTTGCAGCAGTATGCGTTAATGAATCGTAGTATTCTAACCCATATACCTCTGCATCCGGTGCTAAGTAAGCAAAGATTGCAGCGAGGTACCCAGTCCCGGTCCCAACATCGAGTATTTTCTTAGCATTTCCAATAAGGTCTTTGCTTAACTCCAAATACCAGATATGCATATGAGGTGAGGAAATGCACATCTTACATCCAATATCTATTGCAGCATCATAGTATGGGGTTTCTAGACAAAACCAACCACGATCAATTTCCCTAAAAGCTTGCTCGATTATAGGAGTCACAAGTGTATGAGAATATTTAAGACTCTCAACAAGACTTTCTAAAGAATCACATTTTTTATAAGAGGCGGGACAAATTTCATTCCTGTCAAAACTCAGCCTCGGCCATGAATCAATGGGAAGAGAAGGATCAAGCACGCGAACTGTGACCTGATGCCCGTCAATTGATAATATCTCAGCATGATAGTTTCTATTCTTCCAAGAAACTGAGCAGCATCCTCCAGCGTGATACCGGTGCATTTTTTCTATTCGTTCATCTATCACCTTATTTCCACTACAAAACACCACTGAACAAAGCAGGGTTAACACCAAGCTCATACAATTTTTCATCATCCAATATCCTTTAGTATGAGGAGTATGGTTAAAGAAATGAATTTTTTCAAGTTTTCACGGCTTGAATATACAACTAAAATTCTCCTAGATTAAAATCGTTTCTTCACTTAAGTTTAAGAAATGGCAAGTGAAGAAGTACACCCCTTTGAGGAGCCAGGTCAAACCTCAAGAAGTTTAGATCCTTGTGTTGTTGTTATTTTCGGCGCAACCGGTGATTTGACAGCGCGAAAACTCATGCCCGCCTTATATAATTTAAAGCGAGAAGGACAACTCCCCGCGAACTTTGCGTGCTGCGGATTTGCAAGACGGGAAAAGACCGATGAAGTTTTTCGTGACGAAATGAAAAAAGCAGTGAGTGAACACTCTCGCGTAAAACCTCTAGAAGAAACCCTCTGGGATTCCTTCCACTCACAACTCTTTTACCACCAGTCAGAATTTGATGATGACGCTGGATATGAAAGGTTTGCCGCGCATTTAGCAGATCTTGACACGCAGATGGGAACTCAAGGCAACCGGATCTACTATCTATCAACTCAGCCCAGCTTTTTTCCAACCATCATCGAGAAACTCAAGAAGCATAAACTCCTATACGACCATAACACCGAAAAGGAAAAATGGTCACGGGTCATTATTGAAAAGCCTTTTGGCCACGATTTAAATTCGGCCTTAGAGCTTCAAAAAGACTTGATGCAACACCTAAGTGAAGAACAGCTCTATAGAATTGACCACTACCTTGGAAAAGAAACGGCACAAAATCTCTTGGTATTCCGTTTTGGGAATTCTATTTTTGAAAACCTTTGGAACCACCGCTATATCGATCACGTCCAGTTTACTGTTGCGGAGGATATTGGAATTGGGACTCGAGGAAGATTCTACGAAGAACAAGGACTTGTTCGCGACATCATGCAAAACCACATGATGCAACTCTTTTCACTTATTGCAATGGAACCTCCTGTAAATTTAAGCCCGAGCGCCATTCATGATGAAAAGGTTAAGGTATTAGAAGCCCTCCGCCCTTTTAAGGGTGATGATTTTGAAAAGTCAGCCATACGTGGACAGTATGGCAAAGGATTCACTAGTGGCGAAGAGGTCAAAGGATACCGAGAAGAAGAGAATGTAGACCCCAAATCAAAGATAGAAACCTATGGAGCTGTTAGATTCTTTATTGATAATTGGAGATGGGACGGTGTCCCATTCTATTTGAGAGGCGCAAAAAGATTACCCAAACGAGCGACAGAAATTGCTGTGACTTTCAAACACCCTCCCGGAATCTTGTTTCACGAGCATGGACAAAGACACGAACCCAATGTTTTGGCAATTCGAATCCAGCCAAATGAAGGAATTGCGCTAAAAATTAACTGCAAAGTTCCAGGACCAAGTAGTCCAATTCAACCTGTAAAAATGGATTTCCGCTATGGGGCATTCTTTGGCCTCACCCCTCCAGATGCTTATGAACGATTGATTTGCGATTGTATCGCTGGGGATAGCACTCTTTTTGCAAGGCAGGATGAAGTCTTCCATTCCTGGCAATTTTTCACTCCCCTTCTTGACCACTGGGCAAATACGACTCCTAAAGATTTTCCTAACTATGAAGCTGGCACCTGGGGCCCCAAAGCTTCAGATGAGATGCTAGCACGGGATGGACGAAAATGGCGCTTGATATGACCCCAGAAACAAGGTATAGTGCGGAAATGAACCTACTCCACTATTGTAAACAGCACCCTTTTGGGTCTTTGTTCCCAGAATTTGATTCCTCTTTTTACCCTACTTTACTAAGTATGGAGTGCAAAGAGGAATCAAATTCTGAAAAAAAATACCTCAAAACTCTGACATTTACAATAGTGGAATAGGTTCATATGACTCAAACAATCCACCCAGCTGATATCGAATCTGAATTGGACCGAATTTGGGATTCCCTTCAGGGATCCAATAAAATGCGGGCTTGCCTTTTTAACCTGATCATTTATGCAAAGAAATGTCAGCGAGTTGGCTATCTTAACCAAATCGCTCAGAAGGTCATTGAAAAATTCCCTTCACGAGTCATCTTTATCACTTATGACGACACCTGCTCAAACCAAGACCTGCTAACATCCGTCTCGGTAATGACTGCCGATGAAGGAGAGTATGAAATCGCTTGTGATTTGATTGAAGTCGAAGTCTGCAGCAAGGATCATCCCCGAGTCCCCTTTGTAATCCTTCCCCATATCCTGCCCGATCTCCCCATTTACCTCGTTCATGCTGATGACCCCTCATTTAAGAACCCCATTGCTGAAAAACTTGAACACTTAGCAGACAGAATTATCTTTGACTCTGAAGCAGCATGTGATCTGCCTGCATTTGCAAAGGCAGTGCTCTCCCATGACTTGCAATGTGGCGCTGATGTTGCAGACCTCAATTGGGCCCGCATCGAAGGATGGAGACAACTCTTTGCCAATGTCTTCAAGTCCTCTGAGGAACTCGAAAGATTAAAGCATGCAAATAAAATCTCTATCAGATTCAATTCAAAAGAAACCGACTATCTCTGCCACACAAACATCCAGTCAGTCTATCTTCAAGCCTGGATTGCAGTTCAACTTGGGTGGACCCTTAAAAAGGTAAACTCAAAAGGAAAGCATCTAACCTTTCAATACGAAGGTGAGTTTGGAGAAATTGAGTCTGTAATTATCCCCGACTCTTCTGAAGAGGTGTCACCTGGAAGACTTCTCTTGATTGAGATTGAGACCAACCGAGAGTACCGATATGCTTTTAAGCGTAATTTGAACTGTCCCCACCATGTGATGATCGAAAAATCGAGTCCCGAGTTTTGTTCACTTCCTGTAAACTACGTCCTAGATAAGGATGTCTCAGGACAATCTCTCGTCAAAGAAATTTGCCATAAAGGAACGAGCTTCCATTATACGAAAATGCTTCAACTCCTGTCTGAGATTAAAAATGAGAGCCTGTGTGATGAGTGACGATTCCCATTTTTTTTCTTGGGACAATACAAGAGATATTGCCCACCCTGGAGACCGGAACCACACACTCGCTTTTGCCGTTGAACACTTCCTTAACTGTGCCAAAGAAGCGATGAAATCCCATGAGTATTTTGCTGTGGCACTCTCGGGAGGGTCAACTCCAAAAAAAATCTTTGAAATGCTTTCTTCTCCTTCCTATTCAGGAGAAATAGACTGGACAAAAGTCTTCATTTTTTGGGGAGATGAGAGGCCTGTTCCTCCAACCGACCCCGACAGTAACTTTCGAATGGCAATGGATGCCGGATTAAAATCTCTATCAATTCCGCCTGCTCATATCTTTCGAATGGAGGCAGAAGAAAATATTGCAGAGAACGCCAAGGCCTACGAAGAAAAGATTCTAGAGATCTTAGGGTCCCGCCCTTTTGATCTCATAATGCTTGGAATGGGCGAAGATGGTCACACAGCCTCTCTTTTCCCAGGTACTAAAGCCCTCGAAGAAAAAGTCGCCCTTGCCACTGCGAATGAAGTCCCTCAAAAAGAGACTTGGCGCATGACCCTCACCTACCCTTGTATCAACTCCGCTCGCAACATCGCGATCTATGTGCTAGGTAAAAGCAAAGCAAAAATGGTGAGCCAGGTTTTCCTTAAAAACCACACACCTCCCTACCCAGTTTCTCTCATTGGAACACCTCACAACAAAGCACTATGGGTTCTTGACAGCGAAGCCGCCGACCCTATTCTAAAGAAAAAGCCGAAGTAACCTTCGGCCCGAAATCCAATTAAGTATTTGCTGCTTCTCTCTGATAAATTCCAAGAATTTCATCAAAAACTCGTGCATCATACCCCTGCCTTTCATTCCTCAAAACTTCCTCT
>Ga0180433_10011228_pt1 | contig 10642 bp, 7 predicted proteins | sample SS_ome_8_FD_132980 | JGI IMG/M metagenome (GOLD analysis project Ga0180433, IMG submission 132980) | Hypersaline lake sediment archaeal communities from the Salton Sea, California, USA - SS_1_D_1 metaG | ecosystem: Environmental > Aquatic > Non-marine Saline and Alkaline > Hypersaline > Sediment...
TCTTCAAGAATTTTGATTAGAAACATCAGAAGCAAGCATCTTGGTAAATTTTTATTCACAGAAGGTGTTGTCAGGCAAAAATCTGATGTTCGCCCTCAAGTTACAACTGCTAAATTTGAATGCCCTTCTTGCGGTAATACTATTTCTGTTATTCAATTAGATAATAAGTTTAAAGAGCCGTCTAGATGCTCTTGCGGTAGAAAAGGCAGGTTTAAATTGCTTGATAAAGCTTTGATTGACGCTCAGGCATTGGTTCTTGAAGAAGTGCCTGAACAGTTAGAAGGCGGCGAGCAGCCTAAGAGAATAAATGTTTTTTTGCAGAATGATTTAGTAAGTCCTTTGTCTGAGAAAAAAACCAATCCTGGTTCAAGGATTGTTGTTGCAGGTTCTATTAAAGAAATTCCTATTTTTACTAGGTCTGGTTCTCAAAGCACGCGGTTTGATATTTTGTTTGAAGCAAATTCTGTTGAAGGTGTTGAAGAAGATTTTTCTGATGTAAAGATTGAAAAAAAGGAGATTGAAGAAATGGAAAAACTTGCTTCTGATGAAAAAAATCTTATGAAAAAGTTAGTCACGAGCATTGTTCCTTCTATTTATGGCCATGATAAAATCAAGGAGGCCCTATTGCTTCAGATGGTTGGTGGTGTAAGGAAAGTTCGCGATGACGGAGGAATTACTAGAGGAGATATTCATATTTTATTAGTGGGTGATCCGGGGGGCGGTAAATCGCAGATGCTTAAGCGTATTGGCAAGATTGCACCTAAAGGTAGGTTTGTGAGTGGTAAAGGTGTTTCTGGCGCAGGTCTTACTGCAAGTGTTGTTAAAGATGAGTTCTTACAAGGTTGGAGTTTGGAAGCAGGCGCTCTTGTTTTGGCTAATAAGGGCGTTATTTGTATTGACGAGCTGGATAAGATGTCTGAAGATGACAGGTCTGCAATGCATGAGGCTTTAGAAGGTCAGACTATCACTATTTCCAAGGCAAATATTCAAGCTACGTTGCGTTGTGAAACCACGGTCCTTGCTGCTGCAAATCCTAAGTTCGGAAGGTTTGATCCATACGAAACTGTTGCCAGGCAGATTAATCTTCCTCCTGCGTTGATTAATCGTTTTGACTTGATTTTCCCAATTAAGGATCTTCCAGATCCAACTAAAGACGAAAAGCTTGCTAAATTTATTCTTAGCTTGCACCAAAATGATGTTGAAGAACCAGATATCGCAACTAATTTCTTAAGAAAATATCTTATTTACGCTCGGCAAAGTATTTTTCCTAAGCTGTCTGATTCTGCTATAGAAGAATTAAAAAATTATTTCATTAAGATGCGAAGCTCTGCTTCTGGCGAAGTAAAGTCTGTTCCTATTTCTGCAAGACAGTTAGAAGGTTTGATTCGTTTGTCTGAAGGTTATGCTCGTTTGCGTCTTAAATCAAAAGTCTCTAAAAAAGATGCTCAAAAAGCTATTGAAATTCTGGATTACTGTTTAAGGCAGGTTGCTCTTGATGAAGAAACAGGAACTATTGATATTGACCGAATTGCTACTGCAATGCCTGCTTCGCAGAGAAATAAGATTATTCACGTAAAAGAGATTATTACTGATTTAGAAAACAAGCTTGGTAAGACTATTCCTTTAGAGGACGTTATGCAGGCTGCCAGTGAAAAAGGCTTGTCAGATGCAGAAGTTGAAGAAATGATTCAAAAACTTAAGAGATCTGGTGATATATTTGAACCTAGACGGGGTTTTATAAGTAAATTATAAGCATAAAATTAATATATTAAATATGATATGTGATTATTATGGAACAAGTATTTAAAGAATTTTCATTGAGTTTGGAATATGTTATTTATTTTATTTGTACGTCTGTGTTATTATTGACTATTGTTCTTTTGGAAAGTCAGGTTAGTGTTTCGTTTCTTGCATTTTTAGCAGGTTTAATTTGTATTTTTTTGTGCTTTTTGACTTGTTGGGATATGATTTCTGTTGGAATAAGAAAGCATACGGTTTTTGGTATTCTGCTAGGTTTATTCACTTTATTGCTGTTTTTAGGTTTGATTTATGATTTTATTCAAGCTATTGCTTGATAAGAATTAATTTTTATTCGTTTCTTATTCTGTTTGTTCTATTTGTGTAAGTATATTGTTTGAGCGTTTTAAAGAATAGCAGGATTTTGATAAATAACTGTCTTGCACTTTTGAGCAGATTGAGTAATCGCCTTTAAGTGCAAAGTTCATGTAGCAGCTGTCTTTATTACCTTGTGTTTTGACATTCTCGCACACTCTGCTTTGTCCGGATTCTTGTGAAATCTCTATAAAGCATAAGTCTATGTTGTTGGGCTGTATTAATTGGTTGCATAATGCTGATGCTGCTTCTGGATCTGTTCTGGCTACTTTTTTTGCTTGCTCAATCAGATCTGTTGGTGTTGTTACTATTTTTGCACAGTCTTCTCTGCAGGTTGAGATTGTTTCTCCGGGTTCGCATAGTCCATTTCCGCAGCAAGGTTTTATTGGGGTATGCTTGCATACGCCTTTATCGCAGTAATCTATTGTGCAGGGATTAAAGTCATCACAGCTTTCAGGGCATTTTATTTCTTCTTGTATTATTTCTTCTTCAAAAGTTTCTGCTTCTATTTCTTTGCCAGAAGGCATGCCTGTTGTTTTTTCTAAAACATCAAAGTTTATTGTCTGGCTTTGTTTTTCGTCTTTGTGTTTCATTGTTGCAATTAATTCATACTTTCCAGGTATTGTATCTGCGGGCATTGCTATGTTTTTTGTTAGTCCTGAACGCTGGCCAATTGTGATTATTTCTTGTTTTGATGTGAATAATTCTTTTGTTTGAATGTTTATTATTTCATAATTAATATTTATATTCTCTTGTGCATCCGTATTGCTTGTGAAAGTTGTTAAAAAAGCCAGATTTTCTCCTGGCTTTATTTCTGTTTGTATTGCAGAAAGTCTGAAGTCTACTGTTTTAGGTTCTGGAGAAAGCAGCATTATTCCTCCTAATACCAACAGCACGATAAGTATTAAAGCGCTTATAGCAACCAGTATGACTTTCAAATTTAAAAATATTTTTCTTGTCGGTTTTTTTATGTATGTTAATGCTTGGTTTATTTCAGATAAAGAGTATCCTGCGTTTATTAGTGTTGTTCTTATAGTGCCTACATCATATCCTGATTTTAGAAGTTTGCTTATGTATTCTGTCAAGCTTTGTTGTGCCATTTTTTTATGTTTTAAAAGTGCTTTTTTGTATTTAAATGTTTGTAGTCAAGAATACAAAAGTATATAAATGCTGTTATAAATTATGATTTTGGGTGGTTTATTGGCACAACAGATTAAAAGACAGATTGCTGAAAAATTATGGATAGGTGATCTTAAAGACGGCCAGTACATTAAAGAAGAAGGACTTAGGCCTAATTATATTTTGCTGAAAAATAATAACAAAGTTTCTCGTGTTAATCTTATTGGTACTGTTGTTTCTGTTAATGATGATAGAGGGTATAAGGATGTTTGTATTGATGATGGTTCTGGCAAAATATCTATTCGTGCTTTTGAGCAGAATTCATCTATGGATGATTTGAATATTGGCGATCCTGTTTTTATTATCGGACGGCCTAGAGAATATGGCCAGGAAATTTATGTTCTTCCGGAGATTATCAAAAAAATAATTGATACAAAATGGATGCAGGTTAGAATGCTTGAACTTCAGAAATTAAAAGTTGTGCCTGTTGAAGAGTATGACATTGCTGCGCCAGAAGAATCAATTGATGATTCTGCGGTTTCTGAAGAAGTTGTTGAAGATAAAAATTATGTTGCTGTTAAAGAAGCTATTAAATCTTTAGATTCTGGTTCTGGTGCAGATTATGAGGATATTGTAAAGAAAACTAGTCCTGAAGCAGAAAAAATTATAGCGAGTTTATTGAAGAATGGAGATGCTTTTGAAGTTTCTCCAGGAAAATTAAAATTGTTAGAATGATGAATTATTAACTTCTTGATTTTAAATTAAACTGGTATTTCAGCAAATCAAATAAAAAAGTATTTAAAAAAATATAGGTGTGATAAATACTTCTATTAATGCTGCTACAAACAAGATAAATACAGATATTAGTATCAAGTCAGAAGAATCCAATAAAATGCGTTCAAATCTTTTAGTTCCAAAATCTTTTTTGATGATTGCAACAGATAATATTCCTCCTGCTAGTCCTGCTACAAAGTACGCCAATATTTCTGGTACGCCGTGGACAGAATATCGTAAAAGACTCAAAGATGATGCATAAAAATAGGATGATACTTTTGCAAACCCTACTGCTCCAGCATATTGCGCAAGGTGTGTTCTTATGAAATTTCCTGCGGCAGCGCCTATCACTGATGCATTCCAGGTTAATATGAATATTGCGCCAGATCCATATATGAATGAAAATAATATGCAAAATATCAAAACTTTGATGTTATTCAAAAAAATTCTATTGAGCAGATTAAATTTTGCTATGGAGCCTGTTACTTGTTGATTTAATGATGCTATTGTTTGTGTTTGTATTTTAAACACGCTGTTTGATGTTTCTGCTGGAAGAACAACATACCAAAAAGAGAATGCTATTGTTAGTCCTAGAAAAAGCAAAACTAAAAGCATTATTGCTTTTCCATGTTCTTTTAATAATTTTGATTCTGAATTGATTATCAGATCTTTTGCTTCTTCTGCTTTTAGTGTTTTATAAAATAATGGAAGGCAAGCCATCACTGCTAAAAACACCATCACTAAACTGGCGTATTCTTCAAATATCCATATGCTTAAGAACAGCGCGGCAGTTCCATAGATTATTCCTGCAATTAGAAGCTCCCATGGGCGCTTTGCTGCTGTAAACGGGTTCAATACTGATTCTAGCACCATTTTTTTATATCTTTTAAGTATTTGTGTTTATATACTTTTTGTTTTTTTTTGAAAACATTACTTTTATAAAGGACAGCTTAATATTATTCTCTATGGATTATGAAAAAATGCTCAAGCGTGGCAGAGAAAATTTGCCAGAATCTGTTTTTGAAAAAGAGCGGTTTGAGATTCCTAAGGCTAAAGGCCACATTGAAGGAAACAAGACAATTATAAGTAATTTCAAGCAGATTGCTCAGGTTTTGCGAAGGCCTGTTGATCACTTTCTTAAGTATATTTTGCGCGAGCTTGCTACACCTGGCGAATTAAGAGGTAATTTATTGGTTATTGGTTCTAAAGTTCCTGCTTCAAGAGTTAATGAAAAAATAAGGCAGTATGCTTATGAGTTTGTGCTTTGCCAAGAGTGCGGCAAACCAGATACTGAATTTTGCAAAGAAGGCGATTTTTTATTTGTTAAATGTGCTGCGTGTGGTGCTAAAAAGCCTGTTAAGAGTAAAATTTAAATAAGCTAAACGTTTATTTTGCTTTATGATAAAAATAGGGGGAATTATTCATAATGATTGTTAAAGTGCATAAAAAAAATAATAAGACTCTTGTAGCTGTTTGTGATGATGATTTAATTGGTAAAAAGTTTGAGCAAGACGAGCTTCAATTGGATTTGACTTCTGATTTTTATGCTGGTCAAAAGCGTGATGAAAAAGAAACTGGTGATTTAATTAGAAATGCAGATATGGTTAATTTAGTTGGTAAAACTGCTATTAAACTGGGTAAAGAAGAAGGCATTATAGAAACAGATCATATTATTACTATTGATGGAATTCCTCATGCTCAAGCAGTTATAGAGCAGGAAGAGTAAGAATTAGCACCAATCTGCAAGACCTAATTGTTTTTCTTTTTCTTTTCCAAAAACATCATCTATTCTTTTTTGAAGTAAATCTATTGTTTGGCTTAAGTAAGGTGATACCGCGTATTTCTTAGCAAGTTCAATTGTCGGTTCTAGATATTTTATTATACTGCCTTCAGATATTGTAAATATTATTTTGCCGCTGCATTTTACGCATTTTCCTATTAATGGTGGCCTTCGGTAGATTTGATTGCAGTTTACACATCTAAATGATTGCATTGAAAATTTTCTTAGATTTCCTTTTGTATCTTTTAAAAAATGTTTTTCTATTACTAATCTGGCTACATCTGCTTGGTCTACTGCTCTTATTTTTTCTGCCAGTTCCATTTGTCCATCTAGTTTTTCACGCATAGATGGAAGTGTTTTGTATGCTGAACAGCGCACAGTATTATTCATGCTGTCAAAATCATGAGTAAAGCCCATCCCTTCGTATTGTTCTTTTTTATTCAAAACATGGTTTATTGTATTAACTTTTATATCCCACGGCATTTTATATTCCAGTGCAGCTTCATATAATTCTAAAGAATACTTCCAGGGAATATCTAATTGCAGTATCATATCATCTACTTCACTTGGAAGCAATACTGATGTTAAAACTAGAGGAGCATCCATTGTAGCTCCTCTGCTGGATGGTAAGAATCTTTTTGAGAAGTTAAGGAATGCGTCTAATAACAAGGATACGCAGGCTTCATCCCCATCGCAGTCTCTTCTTGTTGCTGCGTGCATATAGGGGTGTGCAAAGAACCCTTGTGTTTTTGAGAATCCCACTATTCTGGCAACCATTCCTGCAGATGTATGGGGAGCTAATGCAACTACTAAATGCCCTATTAATTCTTGAGGGTCTTTTAATTTATAGAAAGGAGGAAGATTATAAAGTGTTACTAGAAGTTCATCAATGAACTTTGCAGTTCTGTAAAGGACTTGATCTGATCCTTCATCAGGAGACTGGCCGCATGCAGGAAGGATTACATCTTGAGGTTTTAATTCTAGTATTTGTTCTTCATTTTGAAGTTCTTTTCCATGTATATCTTTGTCATACCCTAATTCTTTTAATTTAGCTACAGGTGCTCCTACTTCTGCGGGTTTAAAGTGCGTTATCGGTAGCTGGGTCATATCATATCTTATTGTTCCATCTTTATTGACATATATTTCATTTTTTGCGCGGAGTATTCCTTTTGCAAGATACTCTGGTGTATGGTCTCTATTGCTTGTTCCTTTTACTCCTTTGATTAAATCAGGATATGTTCTCATGCCTAATTGTTTTAAGCAGAAGTTAAAATGTTGTTTTATGTCTATGTCTTTTCTTTTATATCCTATATTTTCTCCATGCGTCTTGCATTCTTTTTCATACATCCATTTTTGGCATTCTTTGCAATAATATTGTCTTTTTGTTTTCTTTTCGCATATTTCGCATATCTGCCCAGTTGTTTCTTTTTTGCATGATAAACAATAGAATACTGGAAAATCTGAATTTATTTTTCCTTCTTGCAGAGCGCTTTGAAAACATCTGAATTTTCCCCCTTGTTTTCCTACTGGAAATAAAGCATGCGGGCTTCCTTTTAATTTTCGCATTTTTGCTTTTTCAGGACGCCCCATTCTTGCGCCTATAAAAGTTCCTGCTTTGTCTCTTATTTTTATTTTAGATATTTTGTTTATTATTTCCAGTACAGGTTTGTCTTTGTTTTCATCGATTGTTTGTTGGTATTCTTCCAGCTCTTTATCTTCTAAAGATAATGTATTTATTAATGAGAGTGCATGGTCTTTTTTTATGAGAACGTATTCTTTATTTGTTACTTCGTGCGGCACTCCAAGTGTTTCAAGTATGCGTTTTGGTTTTTCTACTAATGAAAGTATTATTTTTTCTATTTCATTTTCTTTATTTTTGGTTATTCTGAATGTTTTAAGCCAGGATATTAAATCTGCCAGTTGTTGAAGGTTTATTGTAGACCAATAATATGTATATGATGGATGCAGAGGCAAATCTAAAGCTTTGGATATGTTTATTGCTTTTTTTGCGCTTATTTTTGTAATCATTGGTTGATTCATTAATTTTTGAAGAATTGCAGGCGGAACATTAGTTAATTCAGATATTTTTTCAGGGTCAATTGTTCCAAATCTTTCAACTGCTGCTTTTTCAAGTTCTTGTATCCACCATTCTTCACAATATCCTGCAGGCACTAGAGGATGTGCTCTATCTAAAAAATCACCATAACTTACTAAAAAATCTCCTAAAAATAATATTTCTTGTATGTTTTTTCTTTGTTCTTTGACTTGTGATATACTTTCGAATTGCACTACAGAACCGTCATTTAATTTTACTATTGGTCCTTCGATTAGATTGCAGGATGTTAATGCTGTTCCTTTAGATGGTCTTTCTAATTTTAATTGTGTTCCTGTTGCCAGATAATCCAATGTTACTGCCATTGTTGCTGGATGCACGGCGCATGCAGAATATCCTGATGTTCTGCACCTGCCGTATCTTAATCGTAATCCTCCTGTTCTTAAAGGGTGTGTGAATATTGGCCTTCCTGCTACAAGGTCTTTTAGATAACTAAAATCTGGTTTTATTTTTGCATCGTCTTTTTCTTCTGTTTTTACTGAGCCTTTTGATTTGATTTCTTTTTGTATTTTCAAAAATTCTTCCAGAAAATTCCATTGTTCCATGTCTAATTCTTTGCCCCATTTTGCAAGCTGTTTCCATATTTTAGGTGCTTTTAATGGAATACATTCAGTCATTATCAAGCAGAATCCGCTTCTAAGGTTATTTGTAGGAACTCTTGGCAGGTCTTTGTAATTTGAGACTTCGAATTTTTCTGAGGGTTCTCCTGCAACTTCTATAGGCATATTATCCATGATAAACTCTATTTCTTTATATGCAGGAAAGTATTGTCTAGGTGCAACACGATCTCTATAATCCTGCATTTCTGTGTAAGTTCGTTTTTTTTCATTTTCTTGTGTGTCATAAACATCATACTTGAATTTTTTTCTTACATAGTCTGCTATTAGAATTGCTACTACTGCCGCAGTACCGCCGGCATTTCTGATTGGTCCTGCAAAGCTTAAGCTCATGTATTTTCCGCGTTTATCCATTCGGTCTTTGAGATCTATTGATGCTATCCCTTCAAGAGGAGCAGAAACTACTCCTACTGTTACGTATGCAAACCCTGCTCTTATGCCTACACTCATTGCTTCTTCTTGATTTTCGAATTTGCAGAATTTTTCTTCTGCTATCTCTCCCGCTATTCTTAATGCCACTCTCCAATCTAGCGAACCGTATTCTTTTTCTAGTTCCATTATTCTTTCTACTACGCCGCTGTCAACTATTTGTGGTGCAATGACGGATATAAGGCCTACTACTCTTTCTGCCATGTTTTTAGCTAGCTGTACTTCTACTTTTAATTCTGGATCCAGGCCTTTTTTTCTTGCTTTGTTTGCCAGCCCATGCAAAGCTATTACATTCTTTTGTATGTGGTCAAAATATTTGTGCATTTCTGGGCTTGCTTCCATTTTAAAATTTCATTAATTTTATTTTTCTTGTTTTGAGGTTTATTATTGGCACTTTTCCAGGATCCGCTTGGTGTCCGACTTTATCTTGGAAATCTGTTTGTCCTTGCCAGCAGCTTCCGCATATTATTGATACTCCTCTATAGCTGGTTACTGCCGCTTTGTGGACATGGCCGGAAATAAAAAAATCAGGAACTGTTTCTATAACTAAAGGATCTGTTTTTGCGTCTGGAATATACAAAGTTGTTGCATGTGAAGGTGCTAAATGGCGTCTTTGCAGCATAAATTTCATGACTAGTGCTACTCTATCTGATAAGTGAAGCCCGCTGTTTTTTATTGAGTCTACTTCTTGTGAATAAAAATCATAGCTGTATCCATGATATACTAAAAAGTTAAAGCCTGGAAAATCTTCAGATGCATGCAAATTTATATAAGATGGGTTGCAGGTCATTATTACATTAGGCAGCTTCCATAATGGTTCTGCATATTCTTCTGCAAGGGCTGGCTGTGGTTCAGCCATTCTTCCTACGTCGTGGTTTCCTGGCGATACTATTAAAGCAATGTGTTCAGGTATTTGTTTTAATAAATTAGTGCATTCTTCATATTGTTTTTTTATGTCAGTTATTGTTAAGTGCTGCTCCATTCCGGGATAAATTCCTACTCCATCTACTAAGTCTCCTGGAAGAATTATGTATTTTACTTTTTTTGCCACTTCTTTTTGTTCTTCATTGCCTGCTTCTCCGCGTATCCATTTAAGGAATCTTTCAAATCTTTCTTTTTCAAACCAGATTGAGCCTACGTGCAAATCTGACAATATTAATACATATGCTTCATCTGGTGATTTTTTCAATTCTGTTTGCAGAGGAATATCTGGAAATAAAAGGGTATTTGCAAATAATATATTGTCTCCTGTTGAACAAACGATTCCTATTACTTCATCTAAAACAATATCTTTTGCTTGTTCAAACATCTCTTGTTTATTTTTGCTGAAAACTACTTTTATTTGTCCGGTATTGTCTTCTATTGTTGCTATTATATTATTGTTTTTGGTGGTTCTTTTTTCTGTAACCATTCCTACTACAGATACTGTTTCTTTGTCTTGTTTATTTATTAGTCTGGCTATTGATGTGATGTTTTGCATTTCTGGCCGCTGCAAGAGCATTTTTTCTAAAAGCTTGTATCGTGCATTGAAATAATTTACAAAGTCTTGTATTTTTCTTTTTTGAAATTCTGCGTTGTAATTCCAAAGAACTTGCACATTGCCTGAAATCACGTTTTGTTTCAAATTATCATTTTTGTTTTCAGGTTCTTCTTCTATTGATTGTCTTGTTTGTTTAGAAGGCTCTTGCGTTTCAGTCA
>Ga0180433_10011231_pt1 | contig 10641 bp, 7 predicted proteins | sample SS_ome_8_FD_132980 | JGI IMG/M metagenome (GOLD analysis project Ga0180433, IMG submission 132980) | Hypersaline lake sediment archaeal communities from the Salton Sea, California, USA - SS_1_D_1 metaG | ecosystem: Environmental > Aquatic > Non-marine Saline and Alkaline > Hypersaline > Sediment...
ATGTGAGAAGACGTCTTGGCGGGGGATAGAGTGAGTCCTGACGATGTATTCCCCGCTGCGCAGGTGCCACCATGTGTCGGTGTCAGTCGGCACGCGCACGGCCATGGTGAAAATGGCTGCGAAGAGGATGGCTATCAGCAGGCGCCGAGTATCCAGGGCGCGGAAGGTTTGGGAAAGGGTCAGGGGATTGTTAGCAGTTGGCATCATAGTTCGTCCTTGATGGGCTAGTCTTGCTACTGCAGTACATAAATGGGAACGTCTGCTTGCCTGATTCCTGTAGATCATGGTCCGTGCGAATTTACACAAAAAACCTTAGAAATACAAGGGAAGCAATCCACAGAACTGAATAGTTGAGCATTCTATGCGACTGCGTGATAGCAGCAAAGGCTACCGTGGCCACCACCAATCCGCTAGTCAAGCGCAACACGCCTGGTAAATCTACGTAAGTGGAAAAGGGCAGCGTAGCCATTAATATAATGTGCAAGGCCAGGATGATGGCAACGGGCGAAAAGTCCCGTTTTGAAAAAGTGCGAAGCAGGCTTGCCGTCAGTGCCAGGCTGGGCAGCAAAACCAGCGGACCTAGAATTAAGAAAACGGCCAAGAAAGTCTCCAGGTCATCTGGCGCAAAGGCAAACATCCCGCCAAAGGGGATCAGGCTGAAAGCGGTCGCTCCCTGCCCGCCGGATCGCAGCCCAATCTCGCCGAACACTCGCCACAGAACAGCCTGCAAAAGTGCAAACGGGCCTAGGCTAATCAGCCCGGTTTCGATGAGGGCGTGCCAGCAGCCCTTAAGCAAAAAGTGGACCAGGTAGCCGCCAACAAAAGTCAGTGCGGTCTCTTTGCTGAGTACACTCAGTGCGAAGCAGACTGCTCCCCAACGGCGTTGCTTTCTCTCAAAGGCATAGATACCCAACAAAGCAAAGGCTAGCGAGAAGGGCTCATTGACGTCCAGGCGCAGGCTGACCAACTGGCCAGCAAAAACGCCCACGGTGACAGCGTACCAACGGCTGAAGCCCCGTTCGGCCAGGATGATTCCCATGACATGTGTACCTGCTGTCAGCGCCAGGACGTTAAGCCCGATCAGCGCCCACGGGATGAGCGATGGCTGCCCCAACCCGACCGTTCGTCCCACGATTGGGTAGAGAATACGCTGGTAACGGTAGGCCGGGATGTCCAGGTAAGGGGTTGCGCCAAAAGGGCGCAGGGCAATCTGATAGACAAATTGCCCGTCGTAGCCAGTGGTGCCGTCGGGATCGCCCCCGCTATAGCGCGTGCCCAAGCAGACAAAGGCCATCGGGTCCCACTGGTGGGCAGCCAGGACGAGCAACACAAAGCCAATGGCGATAACCAGAACCAACACTGTTGGGCCAAATCGTGACCAAAATTTGCCAATGGCGGGAAGAACGATGGGCAGTTTCATTGACAAGGTGACACCGGCTCAAAGGAAGCAATATCGAGTGCCTCCCGTTTAAACAAGAGCAATCCGTCATCCGCAAAAACTAAACCATAATTGGAACTGGTGAGCAGTTCGGTAAGTTGAGCGCAGTATCTTTCGACAGATCTGTGTCGATCAAGGCCACCACGCATATCCATGGCAACGTAATTGGCCTGTACGTTTTCATAGGATAAAACGGGGAGAATAAAAAGCCATTTTCGTTGACTCAGGTGTGGTGCTAAATTGTTTTGAGCGGCAACAACCGCTTGTGGAGGTATTTGTGTCAACATTTTCTCGGCTTTGCGGTGATGTTCGGTGACAGTCGGCCAATTGAAATAGTGACCAATAGGGGTGTGTCCTAACCGGACCTGATAAACCAACGTGGCCAACAACACCATGATCACCAGCAAATTTCGCAAAAAGCCGGACCTAATCTGCTTTAATTTGGGTTCGGAAAAATTGATCAGCCGAGCCAAGCCGTTGATACTGGCAAAGGTAACATAGGCTGCCAATGGCCCAGAACTGTGATACAAATCAAGCTGATAGGTGGGAGGATAGTTACCCAGGGTATTGCTGAGTAGCGTCGGTGTAGCCAGTATCACGGTCAGTGGGTCGAGCAAAGCCGTAAAAAAAACGGGCATTGTGAACCGAATCCAATAGAAAAATTTATCGCCCGCAGTGACAACCGAAAAAACTCGCCAGGGATTGGTCATAATATTCAACATGATCTGGCTCATACTATCTCCCCAGTCACGATAGCGATAAACATATTCATTGCTACCCCCTGGGTAAAAGGCGGGAATGATTACATACACGGCTATAACAAACCAGACCAAACTTACGATCATAGTTATTAGTCCCACCTGAGGTTTGCGCTGTACGATAAGAATATAAAGCCCCATCATAAAAACCAGGAGTGGGATGTCTTCTTTACAGCTCATGGCCAAAATGGCCATTACGGCAAACAATCGCCACCGGTTTGTATACATAGACCACAATGCATACGTTAAAAACGGCACCGCAACGGTCAAGCTATGAACGTCGAAAGAAACAGCGGCACCCAGCGCCGGATAGAGCAAATAAACGCTTGCAAAAACCAACCCGGCCCCATGGCTGTTCAATTGATCTCTGGCCAGCCAGTAAATGGGCAAGGCACCAAGTGAGACGAGAATTGGTTGGAAAACAAGCATTGTTTCCGGCCCATTATAAAGACCATATAGGGGAAAAAGCAGTAGCAGAACAAGTTCCACGTGGTTCCCTAGACCATTGGTGATATTGCCATGCTGCGTAAACCAAAAGGGACGACCGTGCATTGTATTCCAGGTCATTTGATCCCAGATCCCCAAGTCGAACCCGCCCGTTTGAAAGGCGGCATGCTTTTGCAGACTATAGGCAACAAAAAACGCGGCATAGGAAATCATGATGACCAAAAGTCCGTATGAAGTGTATGAGGTTGGCAATTTCTGGTGAATTTTGGAGATCATTTAGGATGAGCATAGCTGGGTCTAGTTGCCAGCAAGTAACGTTTCCGTATCACATTTGATCACCACAAACGGACCACTGGCAAAGATCGGCTGAAGTCGAGGCAAGACGAAGTTAGACCGTCCGGCGACCATTTCCACAATTTTGTCGTTGTAGGGCTGATAGAAAAACTCTCCCTTTGCCAAGTAATCTGGGGTAAAATCGGTTGTGTCCAGCACCAGGTAACTAATTTTGTGGCGCTGGCAGAAATCCAGCACCGTCCCCGCTGACTCGGCGTACTGGGCATCAAAAAATTCCAAGATGAAAATGGGAGCATTGGGATTGACATTCGGATGCAGATCCCTGAAAAGCACGCTCCGTTGGGAAAAGAGAGGAACGCCGGACATTACCACTGGATCGCCGGCCAGCACCGCATCTTTGGGCAGAGAGCTGACAAATTCATAGATATCACGTTCAGCATCAGACGGATTGATCGTTCGGATACCCAATGTTCCAACATAAAAAACACCGGCCGACACCGCTATTATGCCAATTGCAAGCGGGATGACAAATCTACCGGCACCTCTCAAGCGCCTGCCCCCTCTCGTCAACCAGAACAAGCTACTCCCCCCGAGTATCACCGATATGGCGCTTAATATCAGACCCATAAACCACAGCAGCGGAAACAATAAGAGACGGCTTGGAAAAAGCAGATATGTGACCACAAGCGCCAGAGTGAGCGACACCACGAAAAAAATCAATAATGGGGCCTTTCGCCGAAACCAGCTTGGCGCTTTCTCCAAAAAGTCGCCCCAGTTCAAGCCCACAAAACAGAGCGCGACCAGAAATAAAGTACTGCGGGTATACCGCGAAGGCTGGTAGAGTGCAGGGACTGACAGTCCGAATAAGAAGAAAAAAGATATAGCGTACATGATTAACCCTGCAGCCAACAAACGCCAGCCTGCGCCCGGCAATCGTCGTAATGAACGCCGGCCAACAATTTTATAAATCAAGACCCCAAACCCTAACAGAACGATGAAATTGAGCACGTCAGTTCCGGTATCAAAGATCCCACCCCGGCCCAGCCAGGGGAAACTGATAAACATCGGCGTAGCTCCCCTAGATTGGTAACTAGGGTCCTGGAACACAGGTACGTCCTTTGGGACAAACGACTTGAATTCGACAGCCACTTCTAAGGCTATGAACAACATTGAAAGCAAAAGACTACCAACCAGAGGTAACAGCTTGGATCGGGTCATATCCAACGACACCTTGAACCGAGGCTCAACTTTGATCAATGATAGCCCATAGGCAAGCACTGTGAGTGGAAAGTTTGGCCAATAGAAGAGCGCGCTCATCACAATCATCAGCCCGGCTCCGATGTACTGTTCCCGGATCATGTAATACAGAAATATGATCAGCAAAGGCACCGCAAAGGCCCTTTGCAGTCCACCGGCAATAGAGATGGACTGATGCGAAGCAAGAATAAAGAAAACAAAGAGCAGACTGAGACTTATCGCCGTTACATTGTCGTCCAGCAACTTGCCCAGTTTGAACAGATACGTCACGCAAAGCGGCATCAAAGCAAAGACCAACCACTTGCTTAACCAGATGTGATCAATCACAAAGCTGGCCAGGTAAAAAAGTAACCCATACCCCAGGCTGCGTGGATAGAGAATGAACTGAAGCCCCAGCACATCCACTTCGATGAGGCGATAACCCAACAGATAATCCGTGGCAAACAGAGTTGGATCCTGATAGCGAGCCATCCAGTAGGAATTTTGCACATCCTTGACCACGCGATACCTGTCCCACAGGTGAGGTGACTGGGACCAAAAGGTCATCAGTAGTGATACCACCAAGACCAAAGTCAGCAGCCTGCGGTCCCACTTTGGCCCACCAAGATCGGAAATAAGATCAGTACTCATCAATATACTCCAAACTTTCTCTAGTTGACTTTGGCCAGGCTCGAGTCGCAAGGAACGACAAAAAAGATTCCAGATTGGAACACTTTGCTATCATCAGGTACCTGGGCTAAAACAAACGTGTCCCGGTTCACAAGCTGCGGCAATAACTCTTGGTGATAGGGTTCAAAGAAGATTTTCCCCGTAGCGAGACACTCCTCAGAATAAACCTGCCAATCAACCACCAAATAATCTACCCCGTGCGCTTGACAAAAGTCAATCACAACCTGCGCGTCGTCAGCATAATAAGCATTGAGCGCCTCGCGCATGAGGTTGGCATCCTGACTAACTAGATCACGATTGAATAGAACCTGACGCTTGGCGAACAAGGGGACATTGTCCAACGCATGGGGTGTGCCGGCCAACAATACATCTTTGGGCAGTGTTTCCAGAAATCCCAACAATTCCCGTTCGGCTGGCGGCGGGTCGAGGAAGTCAACTTTGCTGACCACCGGGGCGTAAGCAGCCCAACCAACCAGACAGGCTACAACAGCCGTACCGGTCAAGACACGGCCCGCTGGGGTTTGGCTTAATCTGGATCCGTCCAGGACCATGGGCGAGGGCTTCCTGATAACGACGATGGACAAAACACCGAAGACCAGGCCGGCCGGCACCAGTAGCCACTTCATATTGAAACCACTGATCATGGCCCGATCCGATGGGTACAAAAGTACCAGCCCCAACACAAGCAACGTCACCCCTCCGATTAGCCAGGTCAATCTCCTGGGGTTACGCTGGATTGAAGCCACTGCTTCTTGGACTGCCTCTTTACTATTCCAGACCACAAACACCAGCAGAAACAAGAACAGCCCCACTCGGGTGTAGCGGCTGGGCATATAGAGCAGAAATGAATTCGTTAACCAGATCGCCACCCAGGCTAAGGCAAACGTGATCAGGCTCGCCCACAACACACACCAGATCTCGTAGGGCAAATCAAACGCTCGACGCCCCCGAATCCCAAAAATCAGACAGCCAATGCAAAACAAGATGAGCAAATGGACTGCGTCCTCACCATTGTTAACGAACCCACCCCGGCCAACGAAGGGAAAAAGAAAGAATAGCGGCGCTGAGCCTCCGGCACGATGGGTAGGGTCGTCCCATATATGTTCGTACGATTCCGGAGTCACTTCTGGAGGCTCCGAGGCTGCACCGGTAGCTTGTTCCCCAACCTCCACCGGTTTTTCATCTGTAAAGACATGGGAGAATCCGGTAAACAATACTGGAGACATGATCAGAACGCTCAGCAAGGTAGCAATCAACAATGGCCCCATCCCCCGTTGAACAAAGGACCATCCCAGATGTGGAGGCCATGTTATCCTTAACGCAAACAGCCCCCATGTAGTCACGGCCAAAACAAACATAGGCGCGTAAATCAAAGCGCTCAGCAAAACGACCGCGGCTGCTCCAGTATACTTTTGACGATGCAAATAATAAATCAGCACAATGATCAATGAACAAGCAAAGGAGCGTTGCAGACCAGGGATAACAGAAATGGAACTGGGGGAGGCCAGGTTCAGAAACATAAATCCGGTAGCCAACGCTACACCGGTACCACGACCACGGGCCGATTGTCCGAACTCGAACAGGTACCATACAGTAATGGGTAGCACCACAAAGGCCAAAATCTTGCTAAAAAAGGTGGGTGTCATCAAGAAACTGGCCGCATAGAACAACAACCAATAGCCCAAGCTGTAGAAATATAGCGGTAAATCACCCCCTCCAGGCAAGTGGATATTAACATAGCGATAGCCTCTCAATTGGTCATTTGGGAAAAGTGCGGGATCCTGAAACTTGTTCATCAAATAAAAGGTCCGAAAATCCTGATCAACCCGAAACTCGTCCCCAAGTCTTGGAGCTTGAAGCCACAATATGGCAAAGAGAGACACTATGACTAATACAATCCGCCAATCCAGACGTTTAATTATATATGGAGTGTGCCTCATGCTTCTCACCTTTGTCTGGCAGTATCGAACAGAAACAATGTCCTATCATGTCGACCAAGAACTGCCGCAAGATGTTCATTGCCACGTCTTGTGGATTGGACGTTGATGTATACAACCTCATTGCTCGTAGGGTTCCGATTCCGACTGGGCGTTTGCGACTTTCTTGCTTAGGATATAGGCATAAACTGTGCCTAAAGCGATAATCACCACGGTGGCAACCAAACGATCAATGCCAACGGCAACAACGCTAACGCCGACGTCAAAGCCTAGCACAGAGGCCACACCGGCCACAACCGCCTCGCGAACGCCAAATCCGCCGGGCGCGATGCTGACCAGACGGGTGAGTATGGTAGCCGCAGAGAAGAGGATACACTGAGCCAGGGTGACGTCCTGGGACAGCGCATGGAACGCAATCCAAAACCGCCCGGCGAACATCAGTATTATCAGGATCTGTACACCAACCAGTTCCCCAACCAACAGTCTGTTTTGACTCAAAACCTGCCAGCCGTCCACCAGTTGTGCCAGTCGCTGTCCCCATTTGTCAGGCACGGAGCTGGCATCTACAGGTAACCAGAGCAACAAGACACTAGCCGCCATGGCAGAAAATCCCAGGATTAACAGCGTTGGCACCATCGTATCGTCCACAAGCGCCAGGTAAGCCAGCACAGCGACGCCCACTACGCCATTGGTTGCTACAAAACAGACGTACAAAGCAAGGGTCGCACTCAGAAAGCGCGTGTAGGTCAGTTTGTACCTCTGTTTGAGGTAGACACCCTTGGCAATCATGCCTCCTGCGAAGGGAAGTTGGTTAGCCAGAGTGTTGACAGCCGCCAAGCCGATGCCTTCGTTTAAAGTCAGTGGAAGGCCCAGCCCGTGGTAAAAGAGGTAGTTGATGAGACCGTTTGCAAGAGTGAACATCAACACCAAGCTAAACAGCCGAAAAAGCGAGCCGGCTGACAGGTCAAGCAACTGTTGGTAACGTTCGGCGTTGCGGTATAGATAAGCAAATAGCGCAAACAAGGCCGCTATAGATAAGAGGTAGGGCAAGTAGGATTTCAGCCTAGAAAAGTTCACTGCCTGCCCCAGCACTTGTTGGACGCCGACATCCCTTAATCAAACTCATAGCCCAACTTCTCCATAAGTGGACCACAAATCGTCTTAAATTGTTGTTTGTGTTCTGCAGACCATTCTTCCCATGAGGGAAATCGGGCCACACTTTTGTGTACCTGCCTATCGAGCCAACCTTCTAAGGAATCAGTAGCAATTGGGTCAACATGTGGAAAAGTTGTGACAAACTGCACCAGGTCTGCAAGCTGTTGATATCGATCTTTGGACCTGAAAATATTCTCAAAGCGAAACAGCCTGGCATTGGGATTCTCTTGAATCGTTCCTAACGCATACTCATTTAACCTAACCCAAGCCCAACACAACTTTTCAAACCTAGACATTGAATCCCATTTTAGCTTGTAGGGATCGTTCTCTATTTCTAGAGCTGTAGGCCAATTATGAGCAAAAATGCTTCCGATTCTTCCTTTTCCATAAATTCCTCCATGCATTCCTCCCCAATTCATCCAGGATTGGATCCATTTATGTCCATCTCGAATAATATATGCAACTCTATGGTGTTCATATACGTCTTTCAAAACATCTATCAACCCATAGTAAGCTGTACTCGATTCTGCGTATACATCTCCGCTTTGGGAGTGAACAAATTTCCTGCGCTGGCTCAGCACTTGCTGCATAGCATTTGCATAACTGAGTTCTCCCCGCACTCTGGCATCGGACAGCTTGATCAAGCTCCATTTACCTAGTGTTTTTCGGACGATCATATTGTATACGCCAGCCTCTCGTATTTGCTTGAGTATTTGTCTCGTCAATTCACCTTTTCCACGATATTGAACAATATTGAAAACGTCAGGTTCATGCAGCGAGGTGCTATTGGGAATTATTTCTTTAAACAGCTCATAGAAGAACTTGGTTCCCGTTCTCCCAAGCGACGTAATGATGATGGTCGGTTTCTTGATCATCGGACTACTTCCTTTTACGATCTGGCTTGCGCCCAGTATACTTGCCACAGATGAAAACGAATTGATACGTCAAGCTAGTGGGCATCAGTGCAGTAATGGCTAATGCCATTCGCCGTAGCACCCCTCGCATAAAAACCTTTAGACCAAAATCTGTGCGAATATCTGGGCCAGGGTCCGTTTCAACGCGAATAACGCGCAGCCCAACGCTGTGCACAAGCTCTTGCCATTCAGCTAGCGTCAGAAGATGTTCTTCCATAGCTGCTTGCCGTGTTCCCTTTATACGTAACGCCTTGTACCAGAAAAAATGGGCATTGGGTACCACAATACACAACTTGCCACCATCAGAACACACGCGTGCCATTTCGCACAATGCCTGCTGCATATCTGGAACATGTTCCAGCCCCCCGATATTTGTCACATAGTCGAAATAGCCATCAGCATAGGGCATTCGCTGCATATCTCCCACGCTCAAGCGTGCGTGAGGGACAACCTGTCGGGCAAAACGGACGGCGTGCTCTGACAAATCAATGCCCCACCCATCAACCTCAGATCCAGCACATTGCAATAGAGCACCCGCACCACAGGCCACATCGAGAAGCTTATCCTTTGGCTTGACTCCTAGCCAATCAAGAAAAGCCCGGTAAGTCGGGGGCGAGCGTCGAGAGGGCCCCATATCCCAAGGCACATACCGCTTTTCATAGTAGGACTTGATTGTTTGAAGGCGAGGTCCTTCTCTCATCTTTTCTTTCCCAAAATGGCTTGATACACTGTGAGGATCCCGTGTGCCTTTGTCTGCCACGAAAAGTGCTCTTCGACAAACAGGCGACCTTGCGTTCCCATTTCTTGTCGCAGTTCGTCATTGCTGATAAGCCATTGTATCTTATCCGCGATCTCTGCAGAGTTCTTTGGCTCGACCAGGAACCCATTTATGCCATCTTGGACAATGTCCACAATGCCACCTACACGAGAAGCCACACACGGCGTTTCGCAGGCAAGTGCCTCCAACAACACCATACCCAGCCCCTCTGTATCGCCTTGTAAGTCTATAATCGACGGGGAAACACAAACATCAGCAACTGTATAGTAAGCAGGCAGTTCATCATCAGGGATATAATCTAGGAATACAACTCGATCTACGATTCCCAAGTTAGACACTTGTTGCTGAAGGGCCTCCTTCAGAGGACCTCTGCCTCCAATCATCAACTGCACAGGCTGGCTTTCTTGTAACATAGCGATTGCCTCAATTAGATAATCAAAACCTTTGCGCTCAATAAACTTGCCTAGCGCAAAAACCAGCGGGATAGAGAAATCAATTCCCTGCTGAGCCAGTTTGCGACGGACATGGGCTGTATCTGCACGTTTCCGAAAGCGATTCACATCCACACCTGGAGGGATCAAGGAATATGCCTGAGGTCGTTGGACTTGTATTGTCTTATCCAATGTATATTGGCTAATGCCAATTACATGATCTGATTGCTTAATAATGAATTTAAGAATAGGATTGTCCTTCAATACAAATATTTCAGCCCCATACATTACTAAAACGACAGGTTTGTTCAGCACTTTGCTTAGCAGAACTCCTGCTAGCCCTGCCATTGACCAGTTGGCTTGTATCACGTCGCAATGCCTAGCGATCCATAGTCCATTTAAAGTGAAGAATGTCAGTAGAAAAGGCAATTGCGCTCGGGCCCACCAACTGTTTCTGATATTGGTAGGCATCCCCGCCCCATAGCACAACGTCTGACATTGTTCAGGCCACATGTACCGAAACCGGTGCACTCGAACGCCATCAATCGTCTCCTGGCGCAAAG
>Ga0180433_10011233_pt1 | contig 10639 bp, 10 predicted proteins | sample SS_ome_8_FD_132980 | JGI IMG/M metagenome (GOLD analysis project Ga0180433, IMG submission 132980) | Hypersaline lake sediment archaeal communities from the Salton Sea, California, USA - SS_1_D_1 metaG | ecosystem: Environmental > Aquatic > Non-marine Saline and Alkaline > Hypersaline >...
CCTTGAAGAAAGAATAAAACACGTAATTCAGAGCGCATTTGACGGAAAGAGAATTGTTATATTTTCCGGCGGACCTGCAAAAGAAAGGAAAGAAGCATTGGAGGAAATAAGTCAGATAAGTAGAGGAGGAGGATTCGGCTCGATAATTGGAAGAAATACTTTCCAGAGACCAAGGGAAGAAGCCCTGGAATTATTAGATGAAGTTATAAATATTTATCTGAAAGGTTAGAGGGCAAAGAATATTATTTTAAGGGAATTGCGTAATTTGGCTTAAAATATATTAAAAATCAAAAAAAAGTTATATAATACCACATAGTAATAAAAAACTGGTTGTATATTTTTAATGGTTGCTCTGCCAGGAGGAATAAAAAATATTTGATTGTCAAATTTATTATAAATATTATAATTAAGTAAGCAAATACTTTATAACGGGGATTAATTCGTTATGAAGTCTTGTAAAATGGTATAAAATAAGTGTTTTTATTTTATTAAAGAAAGGAGACAGAGTAATGAATAAAGCAGAGTTAGTTAGTGATGTAAGTGGCAAAACCGGTCTTTCCAAGAAAGATGTTGCCAGCGTAGTAGACGCTATGCAGAGCTCTATAACAAGTGCACTGGTAAAAGGAGGCAAAGTGTCTCTGGTAGGTTTTGGAACCTTTCAGGTATCTAATAGAAAAGCAAGAACTGGCCTGAATCCCCGTACAGGAGAAAAAATTAAGATTGCAGCATGCAAAGTACCTAAATTTGTTGCAGGAAAAGGCCTAAAGGAGAAAGTTAGATAGAAATAAAGTCATCAGGATTTTATGAGCAGGGCAACCTTACTGGATAAATAGATTTATTTTAGAGATGCTTATTTGAGATTTTTATATTATCAAGTTAATAATTAATAGCTATCATCAAGTAGTTGTTAATAAAAAAATAAAAAGGCATTAAAATTTAATGCCTTTTTATTTTTTACACACAACCTTATTTATAATCAAAAACATCCGTTTTCAATCTTCCTAAATAATATTGATAACAGGTTGCTAAAAAACTATTATGAATAAAGCAATACGGAACCCAGGGTAACTGCCCAGATTATAGTGAATATTACCCAGAATAATATACCCAGTGATCCAAGTATTATACCTGCAATATCAAACCCTTTTCCCTTGGCGCTTGCCGCCCCGTTTTTTATCCTTGACATATCAACTGCTCCAAGGATAATCGGAACGATTCCCAATCCGAGGATACCGGTTACGAGCGCGGCGATAGAGAAACCGCTCGGGCTATCATTTTTAGCGACGTCATTCATTTTTTCCTCCACTTTTTAATTTGGTATTTTTTGCGTATTTAAGAAATATTATATATTACAAAAAGAAAATAAAAAATATTTTTATACTTTTATTATTTTTTTAATTCCTGTTCACGGTATTTTTTTAAGCTCTGATAGTTTTTCCTTTCCCTTTCTTATAAAAGAGACATATAATTTCTGATAATGTTTCATGGTTTTTATATAAAAAGCTCTTAAAGAGGTAATGAGTTTAAATATTTAAAAGATTTAACTATACTTAAAACATTAATATTAATCTACAGGGAAGGTTTCAGATGGGCTTTTTAAAAGTTGCAACGGAAGATGAAATTCCTCAGGGAGAAATGAAGGCAGTAGAAGCAGGGGGGATGGAGATACTAATCATCAGTTACAATGATGGCTATTATGCAATAAATAGGAGATGCACTCATAAGAGTGGGGACCTGTATGAAGGTAAGCTTGAGGGGAAGATTATTAAATGCCCGATACACGGTGCGGAGTTTGACGTAACTACGGGGAAGAGCATTTCGGGACCCAGAATAGGTATGTTGAAATTGAAAACAAAAGACATTCCCGTTTACAAAGTAAAGGTTGAGGGGAATAGTATAATGGTTAATGTTTAAGCCCCGGTCGCTTTGGCCCCAACGGATAACGTATGCCGATGAGAACCTGCCGAATCGTTGAAAGCTCTGGTAGAAATCAGTAGAAAGCGTGCATTCAGGATATTTTTATTGGTACCCCGCGAAAGATATAAAAAATACGAATATATATTATTGAAATACTTAATTTAATAATTCAGGGCTATTTAAGCAGGAGGGATGGGATTTTTAAAATGAGAAGTATGAGAATTGTTTTTATATCACTGGCGGTATTGATTGTAATCCTTGCTGTGTGCAGCTGCCAGGCCGGAGGTAATGAACTGACAGAGGAAAACAATGGAGACAGTATTAAGCTGGCAGTAGATGATACGGTTATTATTAAGCTTGAATCCAATCCGACCACGGGATACGGCTGGGTTCTTGATGGAAAAACGAACACTTCCATAATTACCATTGTAGATTCCGAGTATGCGCAATCAGAGGAAGATGAAGAGCTGGTAGGAGCAGGCGGTCATGAATTTTTTACTTTTAAAGCACTGGCCAGTGGGGACACGGATATTATATTAAACTATGAGAGATCCTGGGAAGAAGAGGAAGAGCCACTGGAAACGTTCAAGATAAGCATTTCCGTTGAATGATGAATACTGGTTGGGAGCAAAAAGCTAAATAGCAGCCAGGGCATATTCTAAATTCCATATTTTTCTTTTAGCTCTTTTATCCTGTTATAGGAATCGGTGATTTTGTCAGGGGCTATTTTGCCTTCATTTACTGCTTTCTTAATTGCTTCGGCTGCTTTTTGGGCAATGTCACAATCATATTCAGAGCTGTTATTTGAGAATATAAGTAAATCGCAGCCGGCGTTTAACGCTTTTATAATTGCATCTTCAAATCCGAATTGGGAAGTGATTGCGCCCATCTGCATATCATCGGAGATAATTACTCCATTATAATTAAGTTCACCTCTTAGTATATCATCAAGAAATATGGGCGATAGAGTTGCCGGGCTTTCGGGGTCGATGTCCGCATTCATAATATGTGCCGTCATAATGATGTCTAACCTGCCGTCTTCAATAAGTTTTTTATATGGTAAAAGCTCAACTTCTTCATTGTATGTCCGAGTAATATCCGTTAGCCCCAGATGGCTGTCCCCGGTAGAGCTTCCATGTCCGGGGAAATGCTTTATTGCTGTAATAACATCGTATTTATGCATGGCATCAATAAATGCGGCTGCATGCCCATATACTTTTTGCGGGTCGTCTGAAAATGACCTCTCTATCTTTCCTATAACCGGATTATCTTTATTTGTATTTACATCTACAACAGGCGCCAGGTTAAGATTGATACCGATGGAGCCCAGTTCCTCCCCGAGCCGGGATGCTTCCAGATAAGTATCTTCGAGGCTGCCTTCTCCCATTTCCTGTGCGCTCATTATCTCTATAAAGCCATATTCTTCTTTTAACCTGTTTACGTAACCGCCTTCTGCGTCAACGGCAATAATAAGGTCGCCACGGGTAAACTTCTTTAAATCTTCAATTAACCCTGTCAGCTGATGGGGGCTGAGTATATTTCTGGGGAAGCTTTTAGAGGGAACGTCATAATCAAAAAGTATAACCCCTCCGATATTATATTCATTAATGTCGCGTATTATTTTAGAAGTGCTGCTGACCCCTGTTCCCCTGAAACCAACAATTAACATCTGGCCAATCATCTGTTCAAGTGACGGGGTGTCCTGTTCCCGGGAGATATTAGCTTCGTTTTCAGAAAATATCTCTGTATTTTCTGTATCCTGTAAATTATCTTTTCTACATGATGAAAATAAAAAAGCTGAGATAATAAGGATACATATGCTAACGGATGTTATTAATTTTATATATTTTTTTAATCTCATTTAAAATCACTTTAGGTTATAAGATATATTGTTTTTTTTATAATTAAAATGATTTTTATTTAAAGGGCATGTATAAGAATAATTTTAGATAGGAGATGCGGGTAGAATCTTTGTGTTCGAGTTTTGTTTAATTATGGCTTATAAGTCACTGTAAATCTTATAGAAGTTTGTTTGTTATAAACCATGTATTCTGCCAGATCATCGTAGTCACTATCAGAACCCATATTTTCAAGGCTTATCTGGAATACACTTTCATTTAAGTTTGATGCTTTTTGTAATTCACTTATAAGAGTTTCCCCCGTACATGTGAAAGTCGGATAGTTATAATGCCCAAGACTTATGCCCGGTAAATCAAAAATGTTAGGAGGGTCCTCACCCCAATTAACTTTCTTTATTAACACAAAATCCAGGAATGCCATTGGGTTCCCGATTTCATCATAATTATAAAATTCTATTCTGGCATCAAGTATTTCTTTACCCGAGATTTGAGTAATGTCAAAACTGAAAAAACCTTTTATTGGAGAATTATCAGTATAATCACCAATAAGAGCTGTGCCTGCTACACCTAACATTACATCTTCTATTATGTAACCGCCGTAAAGTGGGGGTAATATAACATCAATAGCTTCCATAGAATCGTCCAGAAATGCTTCGTCATTCAAACCCTCTCCAGCAACTGCCTCCAGGGGTTCATCAATACTTTCCCAGGATAGCACAATAGATTTAGAAGCTTCACCTTCAGAATTGACAGCTTTTGCAGTTAAGGTATATGAATCACCTGGTTCATAAAGGTTTACCTGACAGATATTTTCTCCCCATGCGCCATTACTATCATCTTTACTAAAAGTGATAGAAGGTGACGGGGTTCCTTCTACGGTAACGCCTATTCTGTAATAGCAGATATCCCGGGATTCTGTATAAAGAGGTCCTTCAAGTATATCAAGGGTAATTGAGGGAGGAACTTTTTCAATCTCTTCTTCTGCATCAGGATTTATATTTGAATCATTATTTTCATCCTGGGCGGTATCCTCGCCTGTACCCTCACTTGAATCCTCATCAGTATTACTGTCTTCCTGTTGCTTATAATCATTATTATAACTTGTTTCATCAGAAGCATTTGTATCAATTTGTTCCTCAGAATTATCAGTAGCAGGGGTGTCTTTATCATTTTTAGAAATATTTGCTGAACATAAATTATAGCCCAGTATTATAACTGTTAACAATAACAGGATAATAAAAGGAATAAGAAAATATTTTAATTTCAACTTAAGGCCTTTCTAATTTGTTAAATAGTTTTAAAATACTTTATTCAATACATTATTATATACAATTATTTATATTATTTCAAATAAAGGCAGATTTGCTAAGGTAAATATACAAGAGATTTTTTTACAGTAACTTTAAAAAATTTTAAATCATTTTATACATTATATGTCGGAGCCTTGTGCGAATTATATAAGTAGCTAAAAGTTATAACTTGAGATATTAACGTAGAATTTAACAAAGAAAGATTAAGTTTGAAGATTATCCCGGATGCTGGATACATAATATCTATAAAATTATATTTTAAGGATATGCTTTTACAATTTTATGAAATAATAATAGTATTATAATAATTATTTTATCATGAGACTGAGATTATGAAAAATATCAGGTCTCTTATTATATTCCTTATATTCTTTTTCCTCCTCTCAATCCTGCCTTCATGTGGTGGTAGCGATATTCCACCTGCAAAAATGGAAAATTTTTCAGAAATGAGAACTATAAAAGTTTATGCGGAACAATCTTATTATGATGATAAGGGAAATAAGATAGAGAATTTTAAATTACCGGTATATGAGGACTGCGAGAAAATATTGGAAAATATTGGATTTTCGGTTACAGATGCAGATGATAAAAAGTACGATTCTATCCTGGAAATAAAAATGGGGGGCACCGCACTGAGCGATTATTATCATGATATGGACACGAATACAAAGGTTTTATTATATACAGGCGCAGAACTTGACGGTAGCATTTCACTAATAATAGAGAGTGTTGATTCGGTAGAAAAGAATTTTTCTGAGATTCGCGAACTTCCAACAGGCACTGTATCAAAACCATTATCACCTTCAGATGCGCCATTTGACCGCTTGGGATGGCAAAAGCACCTGTTTTTAATTTTAAGTGATGTGTGGGGAACAGAGATTTTATCTAAATCAATGGAAATCAAGGATATTTTTATACGGACCCAGGTTATAGAAGCGCTGGCTTTAGAAGAAGACCCCTCTTCAGTAGATATATTAATAAGTATACTTGAAGATGAGAATTTTAAATATTACCGTGAAGATATTACGGAGGCCCTGGGTAAAAAGAAAGATAAGTCTTCGGTTCCTGCTATCGCTGCAATTCTAATAAATGACGAGTCTCCACTGAGAAGAGAAGCCGCTGCCCGATCTCTGGGTGAAATAGGCGATGAGGCAGCGCTGGATGCTCTGAATCAGGCATTAGAAGAAGATGGGGATGAAGATGTGGTCAGAGAGTGCAGGAAAGCGATAGATATTATCTTAGAGGGGGGCGAGTGAAAGAAAAGTATAATTATAAGGCAAATTTCCGAAAGGGAATGAATAATCCGCTTGCTAAGAAATAACTTAATTACGGTGAGTGGTAGAAATTGAATTTTATATATTCTATAGACGATTGCAAATCAGCAAGATGAATCAGCAGAATAAATGAGGTTTTAAGTAGAAAGTAATAAAATTTAAGAGAACTAATTTAAGGGAGCACAAAATGGGATTAAGAATAAGTATAGAAAAAGTGGAGGCAATGATTGACAGGAGGAATTCAAGAGGCCTTATCAAGGCCCTTTTAAATTCAGAAGACCAGAATATAAGATGCCTGGCAGCAATGGGGCTCGGGGATATAGGAGACAGGAAAGCGTCCGGCTATCTTATCCGGACTCTTAAAGATAAAGATGTTGAATTAAGGAGGGTTTCCGCTGAGGCGCTGGGTAAGTTAAAAGATTACAGAGCAGTTGAGCCGCTTGTAAGTGCCCTTAAGGATGAAGATGCCGATGTAAGGTTTTTTGCCCTGGGTTCGCTGGGGGATATAAACGGCCCGATAGCCGTACGGCCTCTTATAGAGGTTCTGGAAAATAAAAATGAAGATGAAGCGCTCAGGTTAAAAGCAAGAAAAATGCTGCGCAATATTGGAAGCCCTGCAGTTATGTCATTGATAGGATGCCTGGAAAGTAGAGACTATATTACCAGGTGGTATGCAGCTGTAGCTCTGGGCGAGATAGGTGACAGGCAGGCGGAGGAACCTTTGATAAGTTTACTTACTGATAATGATGAGAAAGTAAGAGGTGGTGCTGTGGGAGCACTTAAATATATCGGAGGTCCCGGGGCGGTCGAGCAACTTATAAAATGCCTGGAAAGTGATGAAAGCTGGATTACGCGTATGCTTGCGGCTGAAACTCTCGGGGCAATAAAAGATAAGAGGGCAGTTGGTCCTCTAACGAAGGCGCTTGAAGACGGTAATTATGATGTTAAAACAACAGCATGTCAGGCATTGAAAAATATTAACGGATAAAATTTATTTTCATATATTAGTACTATTTTATGGTCAGGAGAGTTAAAAAATGAGCTTATTTAAACCGGACATAGAAAGGTTGAAGAAAAATAAAGATATCCGCGGATTGGAGAAAGCTCTAAATAATAAGGACCCTGTAATAAGGAGAAAAGCGATAGAAGCTATAGGCAAAATTGATAGCAGGGAGGCGATAGATGTTCTGGTTAAATGTACAGGAATAAAAGACGAAGCTATGAGGCCAACACTTATATCTACACTTGCTTTGAAAGCGTCGGATATAAGAACGGGTGACCCATTTGAATATATTAAAAATAGGGCAGAAAAATCTCTGATAGACATGGGCCCGGAAATAGCAGAGTCATTAATAGACCTTTATATAAGGGGTTATGGAAATAAAACTGCTGTAAAAAAAATTATTTTCGTAATAGGAAGAAGTGAAATTGTGCCTATTATTGATTTATTAAAACGAAAAATTAGTTTTTTTAGTTCAAATCCTGATAAATATGAATCCTGGTATTATCCAAACGTTACCCATAAACATAATTTAGAGGAGCTGTCTTTGGAAATAATCATGAAATCCGGGAAGCAGGCAGCAAAACCCCTCTGTAGCTTACTCAAAGACGGCGATAAAAATGTGAGTAGCTGGGCGGCCTTAATGCTTTCAAAAATAGAGTGTGAAGAGGCGCTGGATTATCTTGTTGACATATTAAATGATAGTGATAAAAAAGTTAGATTAAATGTGATTAATGCCCTCGGTAAAATTAAAAGCGAAAAGTCGGCTACGGCACTTCTTGATTCATTTAGAGATGAAGAAGAGTGGGATATAAGAAATAATCTTAAGAGAGCCCTTAAAAATATCGGGAAGGGCGCATTAGCGCCTCTTGCAAAAGCCATAAAGAGTGATAATGAGAAAGTAAAGCTGGGCGCAGCAGAGGTACTTTCTGATATGGAAGGAAAAGAAGAAATAGAGGGGGAGATGATATCAGCCCTTAATGATAGTAATTGGGAAGTAAGAGAATTTATAGTAAGGGCTCTGGGTGATATAAAAAACGTGGATGCAGAGGATGCCTTAGTTGGAGCTGTAGATGATAGTTCAAGTAAGGTCAGAGTTGAAGTGGTAAACTCACTTGAAAAAATTGGGAGTGAAGAAGCAAAGAAAGCATTGCTCAAATTTTTAGAAGATGGTGATATGTTTGTAAGATATAGAGCAGCATTTGCTCTGGGAAGATTGGGGGAACCAGCAGCAATAGACCAGCTGATGAGATTTTTATTCGAGGTTCCCCGGGCCCCTGTCTCTCAAGAAATAAAAGAAGTTAATGATATTTTTATTGGACTAATCCCGAAGTCATTACTAACTGAAGATATAATATACTATGCAATAAGTGCTTCTACGTATTGCGATTATATAAAAACCGGAGCAGCAGGTAGAGTTTATCCTACTGTGACTCTAGAGAAATCAGAATCTGCTGTGGAGAAGCTGTGTAACATAAAATCTCCCATGGCCAGCAATTTATTGCATCTTATTGCGGGAAAGAAAGATATCGAAGTTACAATAACCAGTGATTGTGCAAACGAAGACTGGTCTAAGACCTATAAGCTGGATTTTAATGACCAGCGTCTAAAGGCGAGGGATGAGCTGGAGATAAGAGGCAATCCGCCTTACAATCCGGCGCTGTATCTAAAATAATAATTAAATCTAAAATATAGCGTTTTTATAATTGAAGTTATTGATATGAAGGAAACTATAAATTTAAAACGAATAGATAAAAAACCTGTCAACAAAATAAATATAAGAAATGTCTATATTCATGTTACGCGGTCATGTAACCTGAGCTGCAGTTATTGTTATTTTCATGCAGGAAAAGCAATGTCAGAAGAGCTATCTACCGTAGAGATGCAGCGTCTTCTAACTGATTTAGTATTTCTAAGTCCGCAAAAAATTATTATTACAGGCGGGGAGCCCTTGATGAGGCAGGACATTTTTGAACTGATTGGTAGATTTAGTAGGATACCGGGAAGGAAAAAAATTCATTTATGCCTGATGTCAAATGGTATCCTTATTGACAATGAAGCTGCCCTAAAGATTGCTTCTTTATTTGATGAGGTAAGGATAAGTGTGGATGGGCCACCCGATGTAAATAACAGATTGAGAGGAGATGGTTCCTTTAAAGGAGCCATAAAAGCAATTGTTAATTTAAAAAATGCAGGTGCATCCCCTGGAGTTTCTATAACAGTAACTTCTATAAATCTTCCCGGACTTGGAGACTTTCTCTCATATCTAATGGATGAGTTGCTTATTACAAATTTTCATCTGTCTATGGTTAAGCCCTTTGGAGCAAGTCTAAATCATCCGGAATTTTATTGTTCTATTGATGAAGCAGCAGAAGTAATAGGGGATTTCCGGGAAAGCCGTTTTGGTAAATCAGGACTTTATGAAAAAAGAAGTAGACCAGTTCTTCAGGGCAGCTGGAATTGCGGATTGGGAAATCACATAAATATTTTACCGGATGGAAATGTTTATCCCTGTCATATTTTATCCATACCGGAATTTTTTCTGGGTAATATTAGAAAAGAAGAAATTTGCAAGATAGTTTTGGGCTCAGGGAAACTAGCATATTTAAGAAGTATTGATTTTTCTGAGTTGATTGAAGCAGATAATCATTTAAGAGATATCTTAAAAAAAGGTACATGTTTTGGTGAGGTATACCTGAAAGAACCTGGATTGTTAAAAAATATAAATTTTAATATGCCCTGCATCTAAGTATTTCTTCTGGTATTATTTAAGATAGCAAAGGTAAGGTAATTTATTATGAATGAAAAAATTATAACCAGGAGGCAATTGATTTTTGGATGGATTGCCGTGGCAATCGTGGCTGTTATCGCGTCTCTCCGGGCATACCGGGGAGGGATAGAAAATTTCTATGAGGATGGTACAGTAAAAGCATATGAGGAGATATTTTTATGGAGGTAATTAACCTATCTGTATTGATTATATATAAAATAATGTGTATAATTTAGTGTATTATAATGAGTATTGATAATGCGTTAAAGAAATAACAAACCAATTAAAAAATATTAAGATGAAAAGGTTAAATATTACCATACCGGAAAGAGTTGCCGAGGCGATAAAAGTTTATGAAAATAAAAGCAAATTTATCACCGAAGCAATAATTGAGAAAATAGATAAGGATAAAAAAAAGAAACTGGATGAGCTTCTTGCGGAAGGATATAAAAATGAGAGTAGCCCTGATAGGAAAGTGAATAAAGAATGGGATGCCGCCACTATTGAAA
>Ga0180433_10011236_pt1 | contig 10637 bp, 17 predicted proteins | sample SS_ome_8_FD_132980 | JGI IMG/M metagenome (GOLD analysis project Ga0180433, IMG submission 132980) | Hypersaline lake sediment archaeal communities from the Salton Sea, California, USA - SS_1_D_1 metaG | ecosystem: Environmental > Aquatic > Non-marine Saline and Alkaline > Hypersaline >...
AATCTTGTAAATTATTGTATTGAATCTTGTAAATTATTGTATTGAATCTTGTAAATTATTGTATTGAATCTTGTAAATTATTGTATTGAATCTTGTAAATTATTGTATTGAATCTTGTAAATTTCATCTAATGTATCAGCATCAAGATTGTTGTCAGCATCAGGAATAATTATTCTTAAAACGGGGCGGTTATTTTCAGTAGCCGCTACAAATTTAATATAATAACCGTTTTGTATGATGCCTTCTGCAATATCGCCATCTTTAAAAATTGTTCCTTCTCTAATTCTCTTAATAATTGAATAAATAATATTATGCACAACATGAGGGTCTATTGGAAGGACAACCTGAAAATTAAGATGGTGTAGGCTATACTCCAACCCATGAGTGTGATAATTACATTGCTCACCTTTATTTTTAGGGGATACATAATGTGCATACCATCCCTTTTTTTCCATTGCAGTTCGTTCTCGCTCTTGTACCTCCGCCATTGAATGAGTGCAAGCAAAACACTGGGGATCAATGCAACCTTTATTTTTAGCTACCATTAATTTTCTCCCAAACCATATGAGTAATCAATTCCCATCTAATGCAGTTTGTTGTTGCTGAGTTTTTGGACTAATACCGAAAACTTATTGCGAACGACAAATGCATCCAACTCTTCAATATAATCGAAAACTTTAATCATCGTCAATGTCACTCCAAGGCATGTCAAACCCGCCCTCTCGCATCATCTTAATTTTTGAAAATCAATTCCCAAGTAGGCTCGGCAGGAGTCGAACCTGCGACCCAGGCGTTATGAGCGCCGCGCTCTACCACTGAGCTACGAGCCCTACCGTAAGAACTTTTCTTGCCATTGATTCAAATTCTCCGATAATATTAAATAAGCAGGAATATCATCTACATAAGTTCCAAAACCCAAATGTTCAGATTTATCACCATTCCAAACATTAACTCGCATACCTTTTGTTTGATTCATTTTAATTCAATTCTCATTAAATCAATATTATTAAATCTAAATAATAGCAGCTTGGGATTATTAAGGAGTAGTCTAAATGAATTTGAATTTAAACACAGGAGTAAAAATTGGTATAAAATTAATTGCGGCAATTATAGCTTTCTTTCTTCCGCCACTTGCCGTCTTAATCGTTAAAGGTTCAATAAATTCATTTATACTCAACATCATTTTAACATTTTTCTTTTGGCTTCCAGGTGTAATTCACGCATTGTATATTGTCTTTCGTGATGATGCGAGCAACCCATTTAATCTCAAAGAATGATCCCTACGGTACAATTTCTATTTCCAGGATCGTTGGTATTTAATCCTTTTTCTTTGAGATATTTCTGAACTCTGATGTACAATTTCTATTTCCAGGGATCGTTGGTATTTAATCCTTTTTCTTTGAGATATTTCTGAACTCTAAACCGCTCACTAATTTTTTCATCTTGAATGCCACCTGATCCCTCATAGATTTTGCTATCGTTTGCATTGATTAATACAGCGATTGATTCCGTAATCATAGGAAATGTCTGTATGTCGCCTTCGCCTAAAAGAACAGGAACAGTTCCTTCTGATTCAAACTTCATCCCAGTTTTTTGTGCAGCTTCATAACACAGATTTCGTTTGTGGCAAGGAACACTTATTACAGTCCAATGCAATCCTTTCCACTTTACGATGCGATATTGCATTTCATCGTTCAACGTGGTTTCAGGAGGAAAATATTCATGTTCTAAAACATTCTCAAAATAACCAGCACCAGGACGGCTTGATTGCACTATTATATGAAATAATTCTGTATTATCCGCCAACTCTTGCAGCTTGCTAATATCTTCTATTTTTGCTCGTATATCATTCGGCCCACAAAATAAAAAAAGCATCTCCCCTTCTGGTATTGATTCTAATAATTTTAAAAAATCATCGTTTAAAGCCATTTTGTTCTCCTATTAATCGTCTACAATAAACTTGCCGGACCAACCCCCATCATTATTGAAAGATTTTAAAGTGATAGTCAATATTGCTTTGGCCGCCTCTTGATGAATTCCAGATGCTCGAACAGATATGCCTGCGCATTCACACTCATCATCGTTTATATCTCTTATTTTTGGAAAGATAACAATAAATGGTTCAGGTCGATTTTGCAATTCTTGCCAAATCTGTTTAGTAGTTGCTAATTCTAAGTCTAACTCCGTAGGATTTATTTCCTTCAAATTTTCCTTTAACTTTTTATTTAATTTCAGGTTTTTTTTATTTATAAGAATGTAAAGAATCGCCGTCAAAAAACAAAAGCAAGCAAAACCGATAAGAAAGCAGGAAACGCAGGAAACAATTGTTATATATAGCATGATTTATTCTTGTCTTTTAAATTGTAGATGGACTAGGGTGCAAATTGATTTTTTTTTTAGTTGGGAACAATAAAAAAAATCATGACGAACGGGTAAGGTGTGATATGCTGCGGCTTGGATCATGCCGGTATCGGTATCCACGCGATTGTCGAGGAACATTCCGCAATATTCTTTTGCTTTCGTGTCGCCCCGTCTATAGCATTAAGTCACAAACTCATTGCTGGATATATTAACCATAAATTATCCTTTTGTAATGCTCCAACATTTTAATGAGTAGAGTAATTTTTTCATCACCAAGGGTTATTGTTTTAGGAAAAGGGAATTTGGCCAATCTCAATATTGCTTCTGCCATTAATTCACGATTAGACTTTACACCAAAATAATCTAATGTAGAGTGTAAAGCATCTAATTGAAATCTTTGAGTGATGTTATCTTTAGCTTCCTCCTGAATTTGCGTATAAAGGTTAGACATTTTTAGATTTCTGTTTCGGGGATAACTTGTTCTGTAATGTCTTCTTTTCCACTGAATTTGAATACTTTAATTTTGGTCCCCATCTCTTTTTGCATTCTTTTGGCATGAGGGATGAGCATTTTCACCCTATTCCAATCAGCCCCTACAAATGGCACCATCATGTACTCTCCATTAGGACCAATAGGCATACTTTGGGCGATTAATCCTTCCTTGCCATCTTCTATCGCAACAAAAGCGTACAGTTCTTCAATTTCTATGTCAGGAGGACCACCAACAATCGTTACCATTTCAATACCCTATACTTATTTTAACATGAGGACTACCAACAATCGTTACATTTCAATACCTACCCTATACTCATTTTAACATAAATTTGGGGAATGGTAAAAGAAATCGTCACCCACTAATTTAAGGGGGTTAATAGCAGTTGCATCGCAATCAACTAGTTTGCTAATAGCAAAACATTCATGCAGCCTTTTTTTTGCTTTTAACGATAGCCTTAGTTATAACATATCGTTTGTCTTTTTCCTCCGGCAATTCATACATTATATCTAACATTAAATCTTCTACAACTGACCGTAATGCCCGAGCACCAGTTTTCCGTTCTTTAGCTAATATTGCTAATTCTTTAATAGCATCTTCTGTAAATTCCAAATCACATCTATCCATTTTAAATAGTTTTTGATATTGTTTTAACAAAGCATTTTTGGGCTCCTGTAAAACCTTAACAAGATCATCTACTGATAATTCATCTAAAGAAACCTGAACAGGTAATCTGCCTATTAATTCGGGAATTAAACCATATTCCTGCAAATCATCACTTGTAATTTGTTGTAGTAGATCATTTTTACTTTTGTCGTCATTTATTTCCTTTTTGCTGAATCCAATTTGTCTTTTTCCAATACGACGACCAACAATTTCGTCAATATTGGTAAAAGACCCACCACAGATAAAGAGAATATTAGACGTATCCAATGGAATGTATTGTTGCTCTGGATGTTTGCGACCACCTTGTGGTGGTATGTTGGCAATTGTGCCCTCTAACATTTTTAGTAATGCCTGTTGAACTCCTTCTCCAGAAACATCTCTTGTAATAGATATATTATGATTTGTCTTACCAATCTTATCAATTTCATCAATATATACAATTCCAAGCTGTGCTGCTTCAACATTAAAATCGGATGCGTGAAGAAGTTTAAGTAATAAATTCTCGACATCTTCACCAACATAACCCGCCTCTGTTAATGTGGTGGCATCGCCTATAGCAAATGGCACATCCAACATATGAGCTAACGTTTTTGCCAAAAGTGTTTTACCGCAGCCCGTAGGTCCAACTAGCAGTACATTTGATTTATCGAGAACAATATCATCTAATTCACCACATGGCACTTTTAAATCAAAGAGTCGCTTGTAGTGATTGATTACAGATACGGCTAAGATTTTTTTAGCTCTACTTTGGCTAATTACATGTTGATCTAAATATTCTACGATTTGTCGCGGTTTAGGGAGGATAAGAGCATCACCCTCTACATTGAAATTCAAAGGAGACCAACCATGCTCATCTACGATTTTATGACATCTTTTAATACAGGTAGAGCAGATAAAAACATATTCTTTTCCGGTTTTAACGAGACGATTATTTTCACATCCTGGTCCTTTAAATAGAGGTCCAGCATGTCGTGTTGATCGTCCACAAAAGTCGCAATACTGTCGTCGCTCCATAAGCACTCATCTCCTTTGTCCTCATTGTATCAAATGATTCAACTTTGAGAAGGTTGATTTTCTTATTTATTTATCAACTACTCGTCACGTATTTTATGAAATAAAAAATGCACCCACATAGAGGCAACCAGTTGAACAACTACTTGCAAACGCGAACAATTTTGAAATATTTTCTTATAAGGCAGGATAAAAGACATAGTTTATTCGTTTGCACACAAATTTACAGAATTAATTCTATATAATTGTCTTTGATAATAAATCAAGGACAATTCAACTGCTTCCGCATAAGTCACTAAATCATCTTCATTCCATACGGAATTAAATGTATCCCAATAAATGGGATGTACAAGACCGTGTGGCGAGTTGTGTTTTACAGTTTTTAATTTTTTAATAACGACTTTTTCAAATTTGCCTTCTTTAAGTGCTTTTTGTCGTGAGTAGAGGATGTCACCGGGTTGATAGTCAATAGTGAAATTATAAATAGTATCTATGGTGGCACAACCTCCTGCTTCAGCACCACCCGTTGGTGTTTCAATATATTCCAATTTACCCTCCAAGTGATTCTATTTTTTCTTCAATACAAGTTATTTCCTTTTCCATATTTACTTTTTTATCTGCTCTCATTTCTGAAGCAGAGTATAAATATTTTTCTTCAACCATATCATCTAAGCCTATATCGTAGTAATTTTGTCCAAACATATGCATAAAAGATTCTACAATGTGATTTTTATATATTGGGGTATGGTTGCAACATCCTCCATGTTCTTCAGCAACATAAATTGTTTCGCCAACTGCGTATTTAAATTGTATTGAAGGCATATTCTATATAGTGGATTGGGAAGCAACCTTTTTAATTTTGACTACGAAAAGTGAAAGTAGGAGTAATTTTGAGAACATCTGTGTTAGTCATTACTCTTGCTGTAGGAAATCTTTCCGTCCAAAGCACTTTCAATGATGTTTCTCCCAAAACATAACTACCATAGATAGTGTTGCCTGTTGCTCCACATGTCCAACTTAATTCTGAGCTATATGTTGTTTCTGCTTCATTGCTAACATTTAAAGAGGCGGAGCCAAAATTTGCTCTAGTTAGTGTTTTTGAAACATAATTTGTAAAATCTGCTTCGTCAAAATCACTGGATGTAGTGTCTCCATCTGGAGTATAATCATTTTTAAATAATTTGAAAATATAATCTTCATCCGCAACTAACGGATCTTTTAGCATTTTGTCAAGAAGTTCAATCTCTCCTTCATTTGGTACAATAATTGACATGTGGCTTCCCTTTGGTTTTATTATTATATATAAAACCCAGTTGGGATTTTTTTTATGGCCTCTCTATGTATAATAGATCCTTTTCTCATAACAATTTTTGGAATTTTTCTTCCTTTACCTGTCCACACTAAAGCAGGGTGTGGCCTTCGGTAATGAGGTATTTTTTCAATTTCTTTACCAATAGAAAATCCAAACTTACCACGTCTTCTGGCTTTTGCTACCAATCTATTAAAATCGCCTGATTTATACTGATCTTTTGTTAATATTTCTGGTTTGATTAATTCAGAATTATTTTCTAAAAGACACAATGTAAGACATAATTTTATGCTTTTGTTTACTAAATCATTTGGAACTTGTACACCAGTTTTAAAAGAATCGTGTACACGCAAAGCGGTAAGTGTGTCTTCTATAGGTCTTTCATCTAATGGAAATATCCTTAGGGTAAATATGGGTATGCTTAAATATTCCTCTCCTATATCAATACCTACTACAAGTCCGTTCTCTAAATTTATTTGTTTAGTATCCCTGTTGCATTTCTGAAAAGACAGAAATATTGTTCTTACTTTAACATCTCCCGAACAAAGAATATGATTTTCGGGAAATCTAATTAGTAAATTATGCATTCCCATAGGCGGAAATATAATATTTCCAGCTACCTTAAGATTTAATTTTATCAGCATCGGAATGATACTGGGGTACACATCATAATAAGGACGTTTATCCTCAATCCATCTTTTATCAAAAGTTAAATGTCTAAAAGATATAGGATCATTTGTTGTTCTAGAAAGAATATACCTATACAATTCTTCTCTACTATTAATGCTGAGTTTTTTATCCAAATGGAGTTTCTTGAAAAATGTCCAAGTGTCTCTATAATCGTAAAATTTCATGTAACACCTAAATAGAATGGAGAGTTCATGAAAAATCTTTTATTTACGATTGCAATCCTATTTGGGTTTATTATTTTTTTCCAAAGCGTTGGATCTCTATTTCAAACACAATGGACTCCCAAAAAAGAAGAGCAAATTAGTGTAATTCCGTCAAAAAAGGTAGCACGTCTCCCTAAAATTAGCATTTCAACTCCACCTCATTTAAATTATGATAATACCATTAGACAAATGCGATTGTGGGAAGGCGAAGCCAAAGATTTTGTTGATGTCATTCACTATGGAGATTCTACAAACGGTTTAGGATTATATTCCCTTTGTATTACAAATAAATTTAAAAAAGCTCAATCTAAAGTGTTGATTACAGCCGCAATTCATGGAGATGAACCGTGGTCTAGTGGATTAATAATGGCATATGCGGGTAATCTTTTAGATTCTTACGGTAAGAATGAACAAATTACTGCGTTTTTAGATAATAATGAAATTCATGTTATCCCTATTGTTTCTCCTGATACATACACGATTAAAAGGCATGTTGATGATGTTGATCCAAATAGGAATTTTCCTACAAGAGATAACCTTAATAAAAAATCAATTCCACCAATTGAAAATTTAAAAAAATACTTTCTTAAATACAATTTTGATGCTGTACTTGCAGGACATTGCTATGGGCGTATATTTTTATATCCTTGGGGTGATACATACGAGGTTAGTGCCCATGATGATCTTTACAAAGAAATTTGTGGTGAAATGGGAAGATTGTCTCGTTATAGAATTGGAAGACTTTGTAACAATTATCCTTATTTGATTTATGGTGTAGAGGTTGATTGGTATTATCGTCATGGTGCATTTGCTTTCGTTATGGAAGTTGGGAATCACCAACGATCCCCCTCTATGAATGAAATTAAAAGCGAATTTGATCGTACATGGAAAGGGTTTTTATACTTTCTAGATACAGCGCCAACTATTTTAAAACGTTAAGTTTATATGCCTCACATGCAAACATGAAAAAATCCCTATCCATAAAATGGATAGGGATTTATATTAGGCAACAAAGGTTCGGAAGTGATAGGATTGTTTTTTGGGAAAAAGTTTCTTTGCCACACAATTCCATTTTACAAGCAGAGCAATAACCTTGGCTTTTGTTAATGTAGTTTATCATTTTTTCATTTTGGGATTAGTAATCTGCTTTTTCCATACCTTTTGTTATTTTTCTTGCAAATGGATCGCCACTGGCATTTAGTGAACCCAATAGGCCAATCAAAAGTATATGTGCCTGTTGTTTATTTAAAGCATGATCCGTTATAGTTCCTTGTAATCCACTTTCCAATGAAACAACAACACAATTCATTTTATCTACATCTTCGATTGTACTAAGTGATTCTGATTCAACAAAAACTCTACCTCCACTTGTTTCAGATTGCCCCGGTTCCACACTGACAACTTTTGTTGCAAAAGCTTTGAATCTCATTCTTCTAACTCGCTGTCAAAGGTGAATTTAATGAACATTAACGCTAACTCCATAATGACGCCGACCATTGGGGTAGCGACCATTGGCATTGGTGGAGTAGTTACGACCATAACCATAACCACCATAACCATGATAACCCCACATCGCCCTATTTACTATCGCTCTATTTGCCATTGTTTGTGCCAAAATTGTTCCACGGTGCATTACTTCCACTTCCATTTTCTTTTGTGCAATCTTTGCATCATACTCTCGCTTTAGATGGTCACGATATGCCGTCAAACGATTTTTATTTAATACTGCTTGATTATATACCATTTGCTGTTGGTATCGAGCTATATTTTGTCGTTCAATTTTAGCTTGTTCCAATTGCTGCAAAAAAATCTTGTAAATCACTCTAATCTGACTCGGTGATTGATTTTCAAAATGTTTTCTTGCCTGTTCCATTTTTTGCCCCCCATGAGTAACATAAATAAAAGCAAGCATTTCCTCAATCATATTTTGCTCTGCTGGAACAGTCACAGTTTCACCAGGAGAAATGTCGGATGCCTCAATTTGTCCCATAAAAATTAAAACACAAATCAAAATTTTCACTATTTAACCCCTCTACATAGGTATAGGTATATCAATCTATTCTATTTACTATTATAACACAAATTGTTATTAAGTAAAGCAAAAACCCGCACCCTTCATTTGAGGGGTGCGGGTTTTTGGTAATTTGAGATACAAAGCTTATGCAGCTTCTTCTTTGGTTTTGGCAACTTCTGCCACAAGATACTTCTTGTCATCATTCCGAATGATTTCACCCTTCTTTACAAGAGTGTTTAGATTTGTCCTAATATTTTGGACATATCCTTTTTTATCGGATGTGGATTTATAACCCGCAGCGTGACATTTCTCTACAATGGCTTGTAATTCAAATCCTTTGGTAGAACGACCAATGATTTTGAGTAACAAAGCACCCAAACTGGTTTTGTTGCGGTGTCTTTTGGTAGTGTCTTGCTTGTTTTTACTACCTTTCGGGCGACCACGACCACGTTTTACAATAGTTTTTACGTTACCATTTGTTTGGTGATTAACACCTTTTGGCCTGCCTCGCTTTTTAACGTGTCCAGTGGCGATTGTCTTTTGCGCCATTTCAATTTCACTATCCAAAACGGATAGGGATTGTAAAATTCCCGCTCGTTTTTGGAACAATTGCGACAACTCTTTGGCTTGTTCGACTGATTGGGCAATACTCATGAAAACACTCCCTTTTCCCCCCCCTTTTTAATGGAACGGATAAACAAGGGGGGGTGATCTTGTTTCCGTTGGTTAAATCCATTTGTTTTTTCCTCTATTCAATTATACGCGGAAGGCAATGATTGTATAGTCACAAAATTTTGATTTTCGGTTTCAATTCATAGGAATAAATCGTAAACTCAATTATATATTGAAGTTAATGATTGTATAGTCACAAAATTTTGATTTTCGGTTTCAATTCATAACAACCCGCAATCCCCTCATTCCCATAGGAATTTGCGACTTTTAACGGATAAAAAGTATTGAAAAACCATTTTTATGCACTATATTATATTTAGTAAAGTTTTTACTACAAAGTTCTTTTTTAAGGGCTACGCTCGGTCACAACGACCGAGAAATACGTTAGAATCGTTCCATTGAAGAATCTGAAAGAAAGGGAATTATGTTAGTGTTATCAAGAAAGAAAGACGAAATAATCGTGTTGAAGCAAGATGGTCGCCCGGATATTACCATTACAGTTGTGCGGATTGATAATTTAAATAAAGTCCGATTAGGCATAGAGGCCGAAAAAGAAGTAACTGTCTTGCGATCAGAATTAATTGAACGCCAAGCAAAGATTTCAGCAGCTTGAGACTTCGGTGGCGTCTTTATTTCAGCAGATCGCTGATAGATTCACCCATATGAATTCGTCGGATGGCTCTGGCGAACATTTCAGCAGTTGAAAGGACCGTTATACGCTCCAATAGCTGTGCATTTAAACCACTACAATTGTTAATCGTGTCCGTCACTATCACATGATTTATTTGTGCTAAATTCTCATTAACCGCTCCTACAAAAAGCCCGTGAGTAGCACATACACCCCACAAATGTCCTCCGTGAGCATCTACAGCAGCTTGGGACTCTCTAAATGTAGAACCCCCAGAAATCATGTCATCAATTCCAATTACATCCTTGCCTTTAACATCACCTATTATGTTTGTGCCTGAAATGTTCCTTCCTTTATGAGTTTTGTCAAGATATACTAGTTCAATTTTTTGTTTTGAGCGACGAACTAATGCATTTCTAAATCTTTCAGCACGACCCATCCCCCCGCTATCAGGGGATAAAACTGCTAAATTATCAAGCCCAAGACTACAAATATAATCAGCATGGAGATTTTTTGCACTTAATTCATCAGATTTACAGGTGCGAAATGCATTTTGATAGGCTGATAAGTTGTGTATATCCATTGTCATA
>Ga0180433_10011237_pt1 | contig 10637 bp, 8 predicted proteins | sample SS_ome_8_FD_132980 | JGI IMG/M metagenome (GOLD analysis project Ga0180433, IMG submission 132980) | Hypersaline lake sediment archaeal communities from the Salton Sea, California, USA - SS_1_D_1 metaG | ecosystem: Environmental > Aquatic > Non-marine Saline and Alkaline > Hypersaline > Sediment...
GCCGGAAATTTGCCGCCGACTTCCTTCAGATTCCACCTCACGGTGGACACCCTTGTCTTAAGCTAATGGCTACTGTTGCCTTTCGCCATTCGGGACTTTCACCCTATAGGTTGCGCCCGTGCCAGGCGCACAAAGAGTGAGTTGCGGCCACAAGGCCGCACTTTATATTTTATATACTTTTTTTAAGCGCATCCCAAGATTCAGGCCATAAATCTTGAATTAAATCTCCAACACAACGAGCATACTGTCTGATTTCCCATTGCGCATCATCAGCAATTCTGAGTTTATAAAAATGCACCCAGTTTCTTAAATTTGCAGTTGCATAAAATTGAGTATAATTTCCAACAGGAACGATCAATCTTGCTTGCTCTCGACATACCCCCTTGCCCAACAACTTTTTATACGTATCAAGCGAATTTTGATACGCCTGCTTTAAAATCTCTGTACAACCCTCCTGGTCTTGGACCAGTCCAACACTCGATTGCTTATTGGTTGCAGCCTGCATTCTCCATTCTTTGGGCATATAAAATCTTCCAACTGGATCTGACGAATATCTCATGGAAACTTCGTTATAAGACTGAGTTCTGTGACGCATCCATTCACGAGCAACAAAAAGAGGTAAAACAACTTTAAACGTAACACTTTGATGCTCAAATGGCGTCATGTGATAATGCTTGGCCAAATAGCTCATTAATTTTTTATCTCGCTCTGGGTTATCTCCTGTTTTGCCACTTGCCGCATGAGATACACGTGCAGATAAAGCCGGCATCTGATCAATACCATATTTTTCACTATGCACTGTTGAACTTGCAATAAGTTCGACAAGGGCATGCGGATCTACCTGTCCATATGGGTATTTTATTTTTTCCATTTTTGACCTTTTTACACTTTTAAAATTTAGAAATTAAATTTTTAGATTAATTTTTAAAAATAATTTTTATATAACATAACAGCAAAAGCATTGTAACACAAAAGAAAAGCCCCGAAAAATTCGAAAATTACAATAAAATTCTTTAAACTAATATCTTTCTACTTATCACTTATTTTTCATCATCACGGCAATCCAATAGGCACTATCGTCACTATTCGCCCCCTCGTTCGATCATTACGAAATAATGAGACAAACACCTGGCTACCTACGCGAATGCTTCTTCTTTCCTGACGAGTCAAATCTGCATCACACATTACCTCTCTATTATTGCCTATCGCTACTCGAAATCGTTCATCTTGTTGTCCTTGATTATATATTTGTTGCACTATGCCTCGACAACCAGATTCGTCCTGAAATGGTGCCTGCCTGCCAAAATTGTACCTTTGCGACGTCTGATGTGAAACTATTTTGCCGACACCACACAACAAGGCAACACTTATACATACTAAAAATATTTTTTTCATTCCTATCCTCATCTTTTTTTATCACAACAAAAACTCCTGTCACATTATTTATTATGCCTCAAAAAATCCTTAGTTTTCAATGGTTTCACCCAAAACCAAACCTAAAGCCCCACCCAGAGAGCATCCCATACCCCAGACTTTTTTAAGTATTTTTTAGGAAAACCCTCACGCTTTACTTAAAATTTTCTAGACATTTACCCCATTTCTATTTATAAATATCTCAACTCACATAAAAATAAAACAAAATATACACAGAGGGTATTAATGGCAAAAATAGTAATATTGGGTGCTGGACTTACCGGATTATCAGCAGCATATCATCTTGAAAAAAATGGATTTTACGATTACAAAATATTTGAAAAAGAATCCCAAATTGGGGGTTTGTGTAAATCTATATATCAAGATGGATTCACTTTTGATTACACGGGCCACTTACTGCATATAAATGATCTTTATTTTAGAAACTTACTCGAAGATATTTTTGGTTTTGATAACTTACATACCATTACTCGAAGATCATTTATATACTCTCATAATATATACACCCCTTACCCCTATCAAATAAATCTCCATGGCCTACCTTCAGGGGTAATCGCAGATTGCATAGAAGGTTTTGTTTTGAGAAATAGTAAAATATCCAAAGCACGCACACCAAAAAAAGCCAACTCTTATTACCAATGGGTGTTAAAAAATTTTGGTGCTGGTTTTGGAAAGCATTTCTTTTTTCCGTATCAGCAAAAAATTTTCGATTATAACGTACGAAAAATATCAGATAGCTGGACAGGTCGCTTTGTACCTAAAACATCTCTGATAAAAATAATACAAGGTTCAATAAGCCAAAATAAAACTCAAGTTCAAGAGAACATTGGATATAATAGCCAATTTTTTTATCCCAAAAAACAAGGAATATTTTCATTGGTAAAAAAACTTGCAAAAAACTTATATAATCTTATACATACCAATTTTTGCGCTCAAGTAATTAATATGCGTGATAAAACTATCACATTTAAAAATGGGCATATAGAAAAATTTGATACCCTTATAACCACCCTGCCATTAGACATCTTACTCAACTCACTCAAAGAAACAGCTTCACTCTCACTCAAGAATAAAAGCTCAAAACTTTTATGCAATAGTGTGGTTAATTTTAATTTAGGTATTTTTTCTCAACAAAGTTACGAAAAACACTGGATATATTTTCCTGAAAAGCAATACCCATTTTATCGCATGGGATTTTATCACAACTTCTCACGCTCTATGACTCCCGAAGGTTGCAGTTCATTATATGGCGAACTTTCATATATAAAAAAATCAAAAAAATTTGTACAAGAAAAACTAGATCATTCACTTTCTCAAGCAAAAAAACTTTTAAAAATAAGTAATAATGATATCTTAACGCAAAAAATACTTACCGTCCCTCGTGCCTATGTTATATATGACTTCTGGCGAGATACTAATATCCATAAAATACATACAAGACTTAACGAACAGAATATTTATTCTATTGGCAGATATGGCCAGTGGAAATATTCCAGTATGCAAGAGGCAATATTTGACGGCAAATTGACTGTAGAGAAAATATTAGAGACAATTACCTTTGAAAAAGATAAAAAATATTGGCATATTATTCCAGAACTTAGAAAGCATCATGGCCCTTTGGGCTCTGACCCCAAAAAAATATAGGAGAAAAAAGTGAGCAACTTTTACTTAAAACTAAGCACATTTATTTTAGCAATTAGTGCAGTCACTCTATCATTCTCAAGCAAAAAAATAGGAGAAAAAATGAAACAGTTTTATAAAAATACCCCCGTACTCGTCACCGGAGGCGCTGGGTTTATTGGTTCACACATCGCACATAAATTAGTAGATCTTGGTGCGCGCGTCACGGTACTTGATGATTTGTCCTCAGGAAAGATAGAAAACTTAGAAAACATAAAGCACAAGATTAAGTTTCTAAATAAAAGCATTGTAGATTTCGACACTTGCCTGCAAGCAACTAAAGATCAAAAAGTTATCTTTCACCTAGCTGCGTTTATTTCTGTGCCAAAATCGATGGAAGACCCAAAGCTTTGCCATGAGATAAACGTCAATGGGACGTTTAATATCTTAGAAGCAGCACGCATAAATAACGTCAAACGTTTTGTATTCTCTTCTTCTGCTGCAATATACGGTCCCACAGAAGATATCTGCAAAGAAAATAAATCAATCAATCCACAGTCCCCCTATGCAACAACAAAGGCAATTGGCGAATTATATTGCAAGCAATTTGCAACCAATTTTGATTTAAAAACTATAGTTTTGCGTTATTTTAATGTATTTGGTCCACGACAAAACCCAAATGGCACCTATGCTGCTGTGATCGCCAAATTTACTGACCTTGTGAAACAAAACAAACCTGTAACCATATTTGGCGATGGCCTACAAACACGGGATTTTATCCCTGTTGAAGATGTCGTTAATGCAAATTTAACTGTTGCCATGCTTGATGAAAGTAAGATGAATGGGCAAGTATTCAATATTGGCACCGGCAAAAGCATTAATTTATTTGAGTTAATCGACATGCTAAAAAAAGATCACCCTGACTATGAGCATGAGCCACAATTTAAGCCAGCTCGCCCAGGGGACATTAAGCATTCATCTGCTGATTGCTCGAAATATAAAAGCCTTGAAATTTAAACTAATTTTTAAAAAAATTATAAAAATTTTCCCTTATTGGCAAACAAGGAGGGCATAGGGAACCTAATCTGAAAAATCTTCTTCACCTGAAGAATCTTCTGCCTCTGTATCTGAAGAGCTGTCAAAATAAGCTGACTCCATCTCTATCTCTGTACTTGAAGAGCTATCAAAATCTTCCTCCTCCCGATCATCCTGAGGAGAAGCCTGTTCTGAGCCTGATGAAGAATCTCGAAGGGCTTCTTCCACAAACCCAAACCTTTTTTTCCACCTGGTTTCTCTTTCTTTTTCTATTTTTTGCGCCTTTTTTTCCTCTTTGCTTGCTTTTAAACCAACAAATTTATCCCGTGGAGATACTCCCGAGGAATATATTTCAACTCCTTCTAACCGCTTTACAGGCTTACCTTTACCTACGTTTTTTCCATATGTCTCAAAACCAAACTTACCGGCTAAATATTTAAAAACTTTTCTATACACAGGATATTCAAACCTATAAGTAGAATTCATGCTATGAGAAGAAGAATCTACTATAATAAATACTAATATAGATTCTTCTCTTGCCGGCAACTCAAACTTTTCTGCTTTTGCAGCAATAAGATGTGCGGAAATACATTTTCCCTTTTTATTAAATTCTTCAACCGATATAAAAAAAGTCTCCTCAGCTTCATCTCTTTCCTTAAAAATCTTATCTACTTTCCTATATGCTTTTTTCTTGGCTTCTTTCGCAACTCCTTTATACACGTTTTTTTTAGAAAGCTTATATACCTCTCTAATTTTTTTTCTTGGTCTTACTTCAAGGTCCCTATACGTTCTTTTTATTTGTCTCCCTCCTTTTTTATTCTTTGGATCAATAAACTCTCTGAATTTCCCCTTAGAACCCAGGTTTTTAATCTTACCTATAGCTTTTTCTTGTACTTTTTTTTCAAGTTTTGCAATTAAATCAGCTAAAAAGATCTTCTTACCACCCCAGAAAATCTTTTCATCTAACAAATCATTTAACAATGCTGTTTCTTCCAATGACAACCCCTCCAAAGGAAAACGAGAAGTTACCAAAAAATCAAAAATATAACGAAGATTATTAACTTTGCGTTCAGTATTTCTAGATCTTATCTTCCTAATAGCTTCTTGATAGCTGTTACTCATGCCTAAAATATATGAATTCACAAATGTAAAAAAACCACAATCAAAAGTTTCACCTTGATGAAAAGGCGGAATCTGTATTATCAAAACATTCACACCTATTCTATCAAAATCTATTGTATAATCAGCTTTATATCCTATCAAACCTTTCTTGCCTACCTTCTTATCTACTATCATTCTCAAAGGCCATTCAGCCCTCTGACCAGGCTTAAGCTTAATCTTCCAGCCTTGCTGCTGAAGCACACCTGATTCACGAAGCATCTGCGAACCAAGATAACGAATTTGTTCATGTTTTGGAAATCTCGCCTGCACATTTAAACTACCTAAAAATGTTTGAGTAAACATAATGGCATTTAAAAAAAACACTTTTTTAACCATGACCAATCCCCTCTTTGGCTAAAAATTCGTAAAAATAAGACTTTAATATCTTATAAATGGATCATATTTTGTTTTCTCTTAATAATCCTCTTTCGATTACAAATTAAAACTCATAGCCTAATTTAACCCTATCAAAAAAATATTTCAAAAGTCAATTGTTTCACCAGAAACAACTCCAACCAATTACTCTTAGAAAAAACACAACAACAAAAAACTATACATATGGCATTTTTTCTCTTTTTATGATAATATAAAAATATGAATCTTAGTATTATCTTAAAGAGATACTTTATATTTTTTTGTATTTTGTATATAAAATTAGGAAAAAATGAGTAAAAAAGATTATTATAAAATTTTGGGAGTCGATAAATCGGCTTCTCAGGCTGAGATAAAAAAAGCATATCGCAAACTTGCGCTTAAGCACCACCCAGACAGGAATCCCGACAATAAAGAAGCAGAAGAAAAGTTCAAAGCAGCTGCACAGGCTTACGAAGTATTGTCTGATGCACAAAAACGTAAACAATATGATCAGTTTGGAGATGCCGGATTTGAAGGTATGAGTGGACCAGGTGGACCAGGTAGCATGAATATGGATGACATATTCTCTGCATTTGGTGATATTTTTGGTGATATTTTTGGAGGTGGCCCAAAAAGGCGTACTCACGCAAGTAGTGGTCCACAAGCACGTCGTGGCCATGATCTACACAAAACCATTACAATCACCTTAAAAGAGGCATTTACAGGCACAAAACAGGAAATAAAATATTATAAATTCTTTAACTGCGACATCTGTAAAGGTAAAGGGGCCAAAAAAGGAAGCAAAGCTTCCACCTGTAGTAAATGTCAGGGTTCTGGGCAAATCAACTCCAGACAAGGATTTTTTATGTATTCCCGCACTTGTGATACATGTCGCGGAGAAGGATATATTATTCCAGACCCATGCAAAGAATGCTCAGGACAGTCAAGAATAAAAAAATATGAAAAATTCACAGTAAATATACCAAAAGGAATATTTAACAGTGCTGAATTAAGAATCACTGGTAAAGGTGATGCAGGCGTATATGGAGGCCCTCCAGGGGATCTCTTTTTGCAAGTTACGGTACTTCCTGACAAAAAATTCAAAAGAGTCGAAAATGATATCGAAGTACAAGTAATACTTACTTACCCTCAACTGGTATTTGGGGCACAAATAGAGATAGAAAATATTGATGATTCAAAAGTAAGCCTAAAAGCACCAAAAGGTTGTCCTGTTGGAGAAAAACTTATTATCCCTGGTAAAGGATTTCAAAAATTGCGAAGCAAAGGTCGCGGTAACTTAGTTGTCATTACCCAATGCCATATTCCAAGGAAGCTTTCAAAAGAAGCAAAAGAACACCTCAAAGAATATGCCAAAATTATTGGCGATAAACCTGAAGACAGTGGCAGCGGCATCTTTGGCTTTTTTAAGAAATTTCTAGGCTAATAGTTAATAAATTTAAATCCCCCAATTTCTGGGGGATTTTTTTAGTTTCTTACTGGAACATAAATAGGATATAAATAACTCTCCGGAACTTTAGGAAATTCAGGCTTTAACTCCCTATATCCCGCTTCAATAAATTTTTGAATTTTTGTTTTTAGAGGCTCTGATATTTTACCAGAAAGAGTAACAACTTTATCCCCTCCTGTAATTATTTTATTTTTTTTATATAATCTATAAATAAAAGAGTTTTTCAATGCAACATTCATAATTACTTCTTCAAACTGTTTATCCATCATATCCCCTAATTTGTGATCGAATTTCACTTCCTTTATAATCATATAGGGCTTATTCCACGTAATTGATGCTACTTCTTTTTCTAATATTTTTTTTAATTCATCAACAAATATCTTTCGATCTTTGTACCCTCTATATCTTATTTTTTCTACATAAGACAAAAGAAAATTTTTTGTCTCATTTGACATCTCACCCTCTTTATAAAATATTCTTGGTGACTTACCATCAAATGGTAAAATAAGAGGATAACAATTTTCTTCCTCAGAAAGCTTTACATACGTAGAATCAATATTTTGCTGCACAATTGTCTTCACACAAATCGTAAAATATTCAGCAAAATTAATGTCTCGAACATCATGTCTTCCTCCACCAGGCTGTGGATCAATAAGCTGAATAATAGTAGTTCTTTCTTTCCATTTTTCTCTTTTATCTCTATTCCAATATGTCAAAAAATCATAACGATTCACATAACTTTTTATTTTTACTCCTGGAATAAAAGAAAACAACTCTCTAAACGCCCTCAAAGCTCGACGTGCAAAACTACGAGAAACCGCCCTTGCGTCATAGCCACGGTCAATAGCATATACCGTAATATTTTTAAAACCAAGCCTAAAAAGAGATATTACAATCAGATACTCCATCAAAAGAGAGCCTGCACCAAAAGAAACCAATCCTAATTTTTTATTTGTATCTACATTTTTACTAATAATATTATCAAGAAGATGTAAAATTAGATAAAACCTATTTTCCAGAGTTGCATCTGGGCAAATACACCACCAGAGCTTAGACATCGGCCCCTGTTTTTCAACAGATTTTGACCTATCTTTAAACCAATCCTTATTTTGGATGCCTTGGTCTGGATAGCTTGATGGGTTATTATAATAATTCTGCAAATTTTCATTAACGGTTCGATTCCATTGTGCAATTTTATATTTTACATATTCATTAAATAAATTTTTTATAACATTTTTATGTCTCCCAATCCAAGGAAAAACACGATTAATTTTTCCACAAAGAAAATTAAACATAAAAGAATGATTATCAAAAAAAATATGCGAATAACTTTTTGCTTGATCAAAATTTTCAAATGTACGCACAAAAGCTTTTATTTTTTCCTCATCAAGAAAATTTTTAATGTCTTCCCGCAATTGCTTATCAACAACCACCTCTTTTGTCTCTGGCAACCCGTACTGATACATACCAAATATACTCATAGACGCTACAAGCAAAGATAATGAACATATATATAATAATAGCCTCTTTCTCATTTCGCTTCTCCTTTTTTCCTATTTCTGGGAAAGCCTACTATTTTGGTAAAAATATAATACATCTCAACCCTCCCGCCTCCTGCTTAATTTAAAAATAGCAAAACTTTATAGACTAAATCAACAAATTAAACATTAAAAAATAAAAATTAAACTTACAATCCTTAGGATTGCAAATAAAAAGACACACTATTTTAATTTCTTATACCCTGGCAGAGATACTCTATTGCACGAATATTACATCCATACCTTATTTGCCACCGCAGGTGGCAAAGCACACATTACTTTAATTTCTTATACCCCCGACGAAGATACTCTATCGCCCGTATATTACATCCCCCTGAGAATATCTTATCTCCATCTAACTGGTACAATAACGTTTTTTGAGTACCAACATACTTTACAATCTCATAAAAAGAATAACGCTGACTTTGCTGAATGGAAACTTTTGAATTATTTTTTCCAGTAGCCTTTAAAAAGCCTTTAAATATTGGAATAAACCCTGTTCTGGTCACTCCACCAGCACGCTGTAACTTTAATAAAAATCGTTTCGTTTTTTTGCCCATTTTTCCCTTATAAAATAATGCAGGCGACCCAAAGTGTGGCAATAACGCAACAACCTTGACTCTAGTACTCCCCCCAGGACCCTTTTGGGTATAATCTACCCCTATATGATTGGCAAACATCATATTTGCAGCAAGTAACTCTCCATCTTTACAAAAGACACATTTTTTTCTAAATCCTTTGCCAATAGGATCAATCAAAAAAAGCAAATCTACTTTATTCTGCATATTCCACTTTTCTAGAAATTCATTATGGGTCGTATATGTATGTATTTTCAATCGACTCCCATATGTTACCTTAAGATCACTTATTAGCTTTTTAAAAGAATGTAACGCCCTTGCGGTTTCGGCTCGCCATTTACCCAGTTTTGCATATGCACCTCCAAACTCTTGAATTCCTCGAAATTCATCATATAAAATATCTATAATATGTACCTGTATATTACTAAATCCAAGCCAAATAAGCGATTTGATCAACAAATAATCTTGCAACAAAACCCCGGATCCAAAAGACACATAATGTAACTTTTTTGATTTATCTTTTTTTCCGGCAAGCTGATTCATCAAAAGCAACATCAGATAGGTTCTTGTCTCTTTTCTGGCATTATAACAATCTTCACACCAGTTAAGATTACTTCGCAAGTCTATTTTTTTAATCTCATTCGTTATTTTTTTGGGAAATAGCTTTTCTTTACATATTCTGCGCAAACTTTTACAAAGCACAACTTCATACAGCATTTTTTTTACAAAATTTCTAGAAGTGTTTTTACATATATGCTTAATACGTTTATAACATTGAGGAAAATACTTTCCAAATACGTTATATGGTTTTTTTGCAACAAATGCTTTACTCAAAAAATGCTTTAAAGCATTTCTGGCACTATGGTCTATCGATACAACCTCGCAATCAGCAACCTTTCCAGAAATAACAATTGTTGATATCCAAAATAATATAAGCAAAGCAACACAGGAAATAATCATTCTTTTTCTCACAATATAGCCTCCCGAAGTTAGAAAGTAATTCAAGATCAATATATAATATATTATATACAGCCCCCGCCCCAGCAATTTAAAAATAGCAAATAATATTGAAAAAACACAAGGTTTTAGTTAGACTTTTTCTCTTCAGGCCTAGAGGATAAAGAAAGATTATATATAGCAAAAATATTTTTTATAGGAAGGAGAGGATTTTTTTTCCAATATCGCTCCCACTTCCGTTCACGTTCCGACTTTTTATCAAAAAGTAACCAATGCGCCTCATAAAAATACAAATTCAAAAAAAGCTTCTCTTTATTTACAGCTTTATATACATCTGCAATCTTATCGTATATATATGTAATTTCATCCCTTGAATTGAAGTAGCAAGTGCAACGCTAGTTTCTTCTAATTAAATTGGGTTAGTTGTTATACTTATTTATAGCATAAAAAACCCTTTAATTAGATTAAAACGAAAGGGCATTTGTGAATAAA
>Ga0180433_10011238_pt1 | contig 10637 bp, 10 predicted proteins | sample SS_ome_8_FD_132980 | JGI IMG/M metagenome (GOLD analysis project Ga0180433, IMG submission 132980) | Hypersaline lake sediment archaeal communities from the Salton Sea, California, USA - SS_1_D_1 metaG | ecosystem: Environmental > Aquatic > Non-marine Saline and Alkaline > Hypersaline >...
AGATCGCGAATATGGGTGAAGGTTCCGGTGTAAGTCGCGGGATTGGAGCGCGGTGTCCGCCCGATCGCCGACTGATCAATCAGAATTGATTTATCGAGATATTCAAGGCCTTTTATTTCTTTGAACTTGCCCTGGCGGTAGCTCGCGCCGTTAAGGCGATTGGCGATATGCTTGTAGGCGACATCATACATCAGACTTGATTTGCCGGAACCGGAGACGCCGGTGACGCCGACGAATTTTCGCAGCGGAATATCGACATTAACCCCTTTGAGATTATGTTCTTTGGCGCCGATAATTTTTAAAACATCGCGTCCGACAGCGCGGCGCTTTTTCGGAACCGGGATTTTCTTGTCACCGCGCAGATAAGCGCAGGTCAATGATTCTTTATTGTTGAAAATTTTCGGTATCTCACCATGGCAGACGATTTCTCCGCCGCGCTTACCCGCGCCCGGACCAAAATCAACAAGGTAATCGGCGGCGCGGATCGTTTCATCGTCGTGCTCGACGACAATAATCGTGTTACCGATATCACGGAGATTGACGAGCGTGTCAATCAGCTTGGCGTTGTCGCGCTGGTGCAGGCCGATCGTCGGCTCGTCAAGAACATAGAGCGCCCCAACCAGCTGGGAACCGACCTGCGAAGCGAGGCGGATTCGCTGGGCCTCGCCGCCCGAGAGCGTGCCGGCCTTGCGATCAAGCGTCAGATACTCAACGCCGACGTCAACCATAAACTGAAGACGGTTAATTATTTCGCGCATTGCCGGTCCGGCGATTTCTTTTTCCCGCGGCGATAATTTCATTTTTAAAAAAAATTCGGTTGCTTCTTCAACGTTCATCTCCGAAATATCGGTAATATTTTTTTCATTGATTAATACATGCAAAGCTTCGCGGCGGAGCCGTTTGCCGTGGCAGTCGGGGCAAACTTCGTCGGAGTAGATATGTTCGGTGCCAATGCCATGGCAGGTCGGGCAGGCTCCGTAAGGGCTGTTGAAGGAAAAAAGACGCGGCTCCACTTCAGGAAAGCTGAAACCGTCGTCCGGGCAGCTGAACTTGGCCGAGAGGGCGCGTTCCGCGCCATCGGCGAAAATAACATTAACAAGCCCGTTGGCGTATTCTTCGGCGACCTCAATCGATTCGGCAAGCCGCTGGCGATTATCCTTGGTCGCGTTGACCAGATCTTCCATCGGTAAAACATCGGTCACGAGCTCGATGGTGTGCTTTTTATTTTTTTCAATAATGATGCGTTTTGAAAGCTGGCGCATTTTTCCGTCAATGCGCACAAAAAGAAAGCCACTGTTATACCAATCATAAAGCATCTGATAATACTCCCCTTTTCGACCGCGCACCGCCGGCGCAAGAATATATGTTTCTTTATTTTTTAATTTGCCGTCTTTATATACCGTCTTTGCCTGGCGGATGATTTCGTCAACCATTTCCTCAACCGCCATTTTTTGAATGATATTCCCGCAGAGCGGACAGTGCGGCACGCCGATCCGCGCATAAAGAACGCGCAGATAATCATAGACCTCGGTGATTGTCGCGACCGTGCTGCGCGGATTGGCGCTGTGCGCCTTCTGGTCGATGGATATTGCCGGGGAAAGGCCGTCAATTTCTTCCACGTCCGGCTTTTGCATCTGCCCGAGAAATTGCCGCGCGTAGGCGGACAGGGATTCGATGTACCGGCGCTGGCCTTCGGCAAAAATAGTATCAAAAGCAAGGCTCGATTTGCCCGAACCGGAAACGCCGGTAAAAACAATCATCTTGTTGCGCGGAATCTCAAGATCAACATCCTTGAGATTATGTTCTTTGGCGCCTTTGATTGTAATTTTATCTTTCATTTGATTTTAACGCGGAAGGCCGCTTTCTTCCTTTAGATAAGTCGGCAATTGCTTGGTATAAATATCGTACCAAGCAAGCACTGAAGCGCCCCAGTCGCGGACAGTGAACCAAAGGATGCTTTGATACCAGCGCAGATCAGAGGCGAGCCCGTAGGCATCCAGGCCCATCTCATTGCAAAGAAAGAGCGCGCGCGGCAGATGAAAAGACTGCGTAATCAAAACAACGTCTTTTTGAATAAGTTCGTTGCGCAAACGATAGCAGCTGTCGAATGTTCGCGCGTTATTCCCGTCGAGAATCAGCATCGTGTCGGGCACGTCTTGTTCCCTTAGATAATTAAGCATCGCGCTGATTTCGGGCTGGGCCCACCGGCCGTCATCGCCGCTTAAAATTATCCGTTCGGCCTTGCCGGCCCGCCAGGCGCGCACCGCCATTTCCAGCCGGTCCTCGAGCGCGGCGGAGGGTGTTTTTTCGTCAATCACGCTTGCGCCAAGCACAACCAGGGTCGAGTCGGTCGGCATCGCCGTGACGTCGGGGTAAATTTTATGCATGTATTCGCCGCGAACGTACATCGCCAGGCCGCCCAGAGCCAGAGCTCCGATAATTGCGACAATAACAACTATGCAAAAGACTTTATAAAAATATTTCATAAGATTTACTTTTTATTGGCTTTCTTTTTTAAAATTTTAATCTCATCGCGCAAAACCGCGGCCAGCTCAAATTGCAGATCGGCGGCGGCGGCTTTCATTTGCGCTTCTTTTTCCGCGATAATTGCCGCGAGGTCCTCGGTTTCGGGCCGCATCTCAAGCGAAAGAATATCTTTGACCGAATCCTCGTCAATCCCCCACAGCTTAGTGATATCCTGAATCTGCTTCTGGATCGTCCGCGGCGTGATGCCGTGCTTTTCATTATACGCGATCTGCTTTTTGCGACGCCGGTCGGTTTCTTTGAGGGCGCGCTTCATCGAGCCGGTGGTTTCATCGGCATACAAGATCACCTTGCCCCGGACGTTGCGGGCGGCGCGGCCGATCGTCTGGATGAGAGAAGTCTCCGAGCGCAAAAAACCCTCTTTATCGGCGTCGAGAATGGCGACAAGCGTTACCTCGGGAAGATCAAGCCCCTCACGCAAAAGATTCACGCCGACAAGACAATCGAATTTACCTTTGCGAAAATCGGTTAAGATGCGGATACGCTCAAGGGTGTCGATTCCCGAATGAAGATATTTTGCCTTAACCTTTTGCGCCGTAAGATAATCGGAAAGGTCTTCGGCCATTTTTTTCGTCAGCGTGGTGACGAGCGAGCGTTCGGAAATTTTTGCCCGTTCCGTAACCTCAGCGACAAGATCATCAATCTGGCTCTTGTTCTTTTTGGTTTCGGTAACCGGCCGGACATCGACCGCGGGGTCGACAAGGCCAGTCGGACGAATAATCTGCTCAACAACGGCGCGGCTGACCTTTTTTTCGAAAGGTCCGGGCGTCGCCGTCGTAAAAATCACATTTTTAACGCGAGCGCGAAATTCTTCAAATTTCAACGGCCGATTGTCGCGGGCGCTCGGCAGGCGGAAACCATGTTCAACAAGAGTATCCTTGCGCGAACGGTCGCCGTTGTACATGCCGTTGAGCTGCGGCACGGTAACGTGCGATTCGTCGATAACAACCAAAAAATCTTTCGGAAAATATGAAAGAAGGGTCTCCGGGGGTTGGCCGGCGCGGCGTCCGGAGAGGTGACGCGAATAATTTTCGATTCCCGAACAGTAGCCGATTTCCTGAATCATTTCCAGATCATATTTAGTCCGGCGCTCAATGCGTTCGGCCTCGAGCGGCATATTATTTTTTTCAAAATATTTAACTCGCTCATTAAGTTCCTGCCGTATTTTTTTTATTGCCGCATCCTTTTCCGGACCAAGGGTAATAAAATGCTTGGCCGGAAAAATCCAGGCGTACTCCAGCTCTTCCCGGACTTTGCGCGTGACCGGATTCAGGGCCCAGATATTTTTTATTTTATCTTTTATAATTTCAACGCGGAAAACAACCTCCTGGTTGACGGGCATTATTTCGAAAATGGCGCCCCGGGCGCGAAACTGGCCCCGCTTAACATCGGCGTTGGTGCGCGTGAACTGCAGTTTGACCAGCTCGCGCATTATCTCGGAACGCCCCATTTTCTCGTTAACACGAAATTTGACGACGACATCCTCGTAAGTATGCGGCGCGCCCAAACCGTAAATGCAGGAAACCGAAGCGACGACAATAACATCCTTGCGCGTCAAAAGAGACTGCGTCGCGGCATGCCGCAGCTTATCGATCTCGTCATTGATATCGGCCTCTTTCTCAATATAGGTGTCGCTTTTCGGCAGATAAGCCTCGGGCTGATAATAATCATAATAGGAGACAAAATATTCAACGGCATTGTCCGGAAAAAATTCGCGGTACTCGTTGCAGAGCTGGGCGGCCAGCGTTTTGTTGTGGGCGATGACGAGCGTCGGCTTTTGCACCCGCTCAATAACATTGGCAACCGTAAAAGTCTTGCCGGAACCGGTTACGCCAAGCAGGGTCTGGTAGTCCAGTTTTTTATTGAGTCCGGCGGCCAGCTCATTAATCGCCTTGGGCTGATCGCCGGCCGGTTTAAATTTCGCTTTAATCTTGAATTTCATAATTTATTCAATATTCCAAACGCACCCCCGGACCGGCCTGCTAGGGGGTGTTTATCTGCGTTTTATTGTGACGGTATTATAGCAAAATTGTTAGGAAATACAAGTGTTGGAAATGATGAAAAAATAAGATGAAGCGTCTCTGCCGCAACGCGGTATCTAGAATCTAGGAGCTATAAACCACCGCGAGATACCGGATTCTGGATTCTGATTACCGGAGCTCGATTGTTTGGCTATAAATCGGGGCAACCGCGTCAACGGCAATTTCATCCCGAAACTTTGCCGCTAGTGTTTCCGAGGCGGTTTCGTCGCCGTGAGTGCACATAATCTTTTTTGGATAAGCGCTCGTCGCCGTTGCCCAGGCAAAAAGTTTTTCCTGATCGCCGTGTCCGGAAAAGGCATGGATTGTTTCGATTGTCGCGTTAATCGGAACGGGGTGGCCGTGTATCTGCACTTCTTTCGCGCCCTCAAGTATGCGCCGGCCAAGCGTGCCCTCGGCCTGATAAGCGACAATGAGCAGCGTGTTCGCGGGGTCGGGCAGATATCTCTCCAAATGAAAAGCGATGCGTCCGCCGGTCATCATGCCGCTGCCGGCAATAATCATCTTTGGCGGATCGATGCTGTTGATTCTTTTTGAATTTTCAACATCAAGCGTTTCGTGAAGATTCGGGAAATCGAAAATGTCATCGCCCTGCTTCACAAGGCCGAGCGCCTCATAATCATAATAGCGCAGGTATTCCCGATATACTTCGAGCGAACGGATGGCAAGCGGACTGTCCAAAAAAATCGGCATCGCCGGAAGCTCTCCCGATTCAATGGCTTTGTTAAGAATATATAAAATCGCCTGGGAACGCTCGATGGAGAAAGCCGGAACCATCAGCACCCCCTTGCGCTGAACGACATTTTTATATATACGCTTAAATTTTTCCTCACGGCCTTCAATGCTTTCATGAAGGCGGTCGCCGTAAGTTGATTCAATAACCAGGTAATCGCAGTCGGGCCGCGGCTGGGTGTCTTTGATAATCGGCGCGTCATTGTTGCCAATGTCGCCGGAAAAAATAATTGTTTTGCCCTCGGCCTTAATCCTTACAAAGGAAGAGCCGAAAATATGGCCGGCATCAAAAAATTCAATAAATAGTCCGGGGACCGGCTCAATCAGCCTCCGGTAGTCAACGCAGTTAAAAAGATTGACCGCTCTTTTAACGTCATTTTCATCGTAGGCCATCGGCTCCTGATACTTTTCTAAATTAATCTGCATGATGTGCACCGAATCCTGCCACATAATTGCGCAAAGCCGGCAGGTCGGCGCGGTCGTGTAAATCGGCCCCGAAAAACCGTCGCGCACGAGTTTCGGCGTTCGGCCGATGTGATCGAGGTGGGCGTGCGTTAAAATCAGCCAATCGATCACTTTCGGATCAAAGGGAAATGGTTCTTTATTTCGCTCTTCGGAATGACGGCCCCCCTGGAAAAGTCCGCAGTCAACTAAAATTTTTTTTCCTTCGGCTTCAACAAGGTAGCATGAACCGGTCACCTCGCGCGCCGCGCCGTAAAAACTTATTTTCATACAAACTTATTGTACCCTATTTCAACCTTAAATAAAAAAAACCTGGCCACAGGAGCCAGGAGATAAGGCCTAGGCGTCGATTTTCTTTTTTCTTCGCTTCCAGGCAAGCCGCAAATTGCCGTTCGGGGTGTATTCAAAACCCCAGTAACATTCATACTCCATAAAATCCCTTAAGTTGCCTTTCGCCGGGACCGACCTCCTGAGCGCTTCGTAATAGGCGTTGTCGGCCTCTTCCGAAGCTTGGTCCTCCCTTCCCCCTTCGCTGACATGATCCCGTTCGAAATCTTCCGCCATTGTCCCTCCTTGGCTAAATAAAAGAACCTTTCTCTTATTTTAACAGCTACATAAAAAAGCAAAAACCCCGCTTATCCGCAGGGCGCTTGCTTGAATTGTGTCGCATTAATCAGCTTAATTGACGGTCGCGGTTTCTATCTGGCCGAGGTTGCTGTCGGTAATGCCGAGGCCGAGTTCGCGCATGATTCGGAAGGCGTCGGCCGGGCGTCCGAGATAATATTTTTTTCTGTCCTTGGGGTAGATATAATAGGCTTCACCATTTTTTTCGACGTCAAGCAGGATTCGCCCGACGGTATGTTCCGGAAAATATGTCGTGTTATGGATAAAGTCATGGGTTGCGCCAAGACTGAGCTTGCGCATCACTTCGAAAGCGTCAGCCGGGCGTCCGAGGTAATAACGGCGGTAATTAACCGGATGATAATAGTAAGCCTCTCCGTTCTGCTCCACCTGCAGGAAGATATAGCCGGCATAACGGCGCAACGAATAACCGCTTTCCGAAGGTCCGGCCGCTTTGCTCGATGATGCCGTCAGCGGCTTTGAAGTTTTTTGCATGAGCCGGGCGCCGACCCATCCCTCAATGCCGTCGGCGAGCCTGACCTTGTACCAACCGTCCGTTTCGGCGATAATTTTGATGACGCTTCCCTGCGGAGTAACCGCGAGGTGCTTGTTGCCCTCCATGCAGGGGATGTCATTAACATAGGCGGAGATAAGCACTTCGCCGTTTTCATTTCGTTCGTATATCGGATCGCAGCCGCAGCACTCTCCGGCAAGCGCCGGATTCACGCCGACGATCGCCAGGGCGGCAACTGTCAACGCGACGATAAAAGTTTTTATCATATTATTTTTTTAAATAGTATTACGCTGGTTATTAATTAAGAACGGCCGTTTAAGCCAGGTATTTCAAAAGCTGGTCGACCATTGTCTGATGGCGCGCCTCGTCATTTTTTATTTTTTCCACCTCATCATGAAAACCGTTAACGCGCAAACTTTCGAGAATGGCGGCACAATTTTCTTCGGCCATTTTTTCTTTTAATTTTATTTCCTGAAGCAGGACGATTAATTCTTCACGGTTGGCCATACTATGATTTGTTTAAAATATTTACAAGGGTATTTTTATGCAACCGGCTTTCTTTTATCAGGGTGTTAATTAATGTTTTCGCCTTTTCTTGATTTTCCTCAAAAAAAACAAGGAACTCGGGGTTGTTTAAAACCTCGGTGTAAGTGGAAACAAAATCGTCTTCATAAATAATCCCCTGTTCAATCAGTTCGCGGAGCTGTTGTATTTGCGTGTCCATGCCTTAAGATAATATCATAACGAAAATATTGAGTCTAATAAAAAATAAATAGGCTGATGAGCCTATTTATTTGTTTATCTCTATTGCATTGGCTGCTCAGGCGGCGTTGGCGGCGCGGGCGGAGTTTGCGGAGTTTGCGGAGTTTCCGGCGGCGGCGCGGGCGCTTCGGGCGGAGCGGAGGCGACCGGAGCAGAAGGTCCGCCGCTTTTAACGGCCAGGGCGACGACGATTGCCGCGATACCGACAATAAGGCAAATAACCGCGATCCAAAGCGAAACGTTTGCAAAGTACATCCAGACGGCCAGCCCGATGAGAATAAGGCCGAGGACAATCAGGATTATCTTTTTTGCCATAGATTTTGCTTAATTTACTTATTTTTTAACAAATTAAGCCCAGTTACGGGCCCCTCTTGCTTATATTGTAGCAAAAAGACGCCCGCTTGGCTTAATTTTATCCACTTTATTAAAATTGAGTAAAAAAAATGACCCGGCCACAGCATTGCGGCAGGGTCATTGAGAGCCTAAAGAACAATTATTGTACTCACCGACTGCGCCCGCGCTCCTCCCGCCGCAGCTTGTAGCAGCGGTAAAGCCCGAACGCGTAAAGCTGGCATTTGCGGCCAAAGACGCAGCGGTTGGCATCGGCGCACTCCTTAGGAAGCCCCTGGGGGTTGATGCCGAGCTTGACGCAGTTGCGAATCGTCTCGAGGTCGAGCTTGGTCGGCGGAACGTCTGGGGCGGAAAGGCTCCCGTTCAGGAGCATCTCGCCCTCCTTGTGGTACCACCACTCCTCGGCGCCGGTAACGCGGCCGTGTGATCCGAGTTCGCGGAAATCGCTCGTGCAAAAAGCGCCCTTGGCCTTCTGTTCCAGAACGCGAAGCATCTTGGCGAGGTCGTCGAGATGCACTCCGTGACGCTTGGTGGCGTAGATCTGCACCTGGCCCTTGGAGTTTTTCTGGATGACGACCGCGGCATTACAGCCGTGGTGCTTTGAACGCGCATAACGAGCAACCGTCGGGTTGTCGGACTCGACAGTGACGATCGTTACCTGGTGCGTGCCGATGTATGCCTCTTCCTTGATCGCCGCGTCAAAATCTTTTTTCGCGGCGTGGAAGAGCTGCTGAACGACGTGCTTTACGTCGAAAGCGATGGCACACCATTGGAAGGCGCGCTCGGGCTCCTCCGGGTAGACGGCGCCAAAGCTCGCGATGACAGAAGGGAGCTCGAGCGGCCCGCTGCGTTCCTTGTTATGGGTGCGAACGTAGTGGAGAATCTGGCTGAGCGACGGCTCGTCACTCATGCCGAGCTCTTTGGCGGCGATGTCGCAGGAACACTCTCCGCCGCCGACATGGACGACGAAGTAGCCCCGCGAACTCCAGTCTCCGGAATCTTCGTCCGGACCGATGAGCTTGATCGGAGCTCCGGCCAGTTCGGGCCATTTTTGAGCGCCGAATTTGCGCAAGAGCCAGACGCCGCAGACTTCGTCCACGCCGATCCCGGCGTCGGCAGCGGCCTTGCCGGCAAGGGCGCGCGTGGTCGCTTCGTACTTGACGTCAAGCGCCGCGCTCCCCCACTCGATGACCCTTTCCGGTTCGTCGGGATGCTCGTTATTGACATCCCGGATAAGGGTCGCGAGATCGAAGGGGACGGACCTGCCGCGCAGGTCGTTCTCGTTCACGAATCCAAGGATATCGGCCAGGCCCGGATCGCCGGCCACGCCAAGATCCTTGGCGACCAGCATCGAGGTGCACTCGTCGGGGTCATAGCCGACACCGGTATCGTTTTCCGGGTGCTCATCGTACTTGCCCCGACCAACGCCCAGGGCGATGACGCCCTCGCGTTCCCACTCATCGGCACTACGGCCGTCAGGGGTGTCCCCACCGGTTGACCAGATGATGATATCGGCAGTATCGGAACCGGGGTAATCTGCCAGGCCGAACCGCCGGAAAAGCCAAATCGCGCAAACTTCATCAACGTGCGGACGGGGATGGATCGCAAATGCCTTAACTTCTCCCATGGTTTCCTCCTTTTTTCGTCTATATCAAGCGGTTGAGTTTTTGGTTGTCAGGGTTCTTTACGAACAACATATAATACCATATTTTAGCGAAAAAGTCAACCCCCGTGCTCGCTTAACAATGGGTTCATGGGAATGAAGGTATAAATTACACATATTTTAGTAAAATATGCCTTGTGCTGTATTGACAAAACCATTAATTTATGGTAGAATAATCGCATAAGTTAAATGTTTTGTGTGCGCATTAATCAAAATAACGTAAGTTGTCTTTGAGGTAGTACATCAAAACAGTAAGTTAAAAAAATGGACAATCCAAACATGGGTGCCCCGAGACAGATGTTTCAGGGCAGCTGGTCCTGTTCAAAATGCGGTGCCGAAATTACCGAGCTCCCGTTTGAACCGGATCCGAGTCGTCTTGATCAGTTGCTTTGCCGCGACTGTCACAAGCAGGCAAGAAAGAATAGACCTCCAAGACAATACTAATCTTGAGTCAATTCGTAAAAAAGAACCCCGTTCGGGGTTCTTTTTGTGTCGGCGATGCGTTGCTCGCGAGCGACGCATCTTTGTGCGGCTGGTTATTGATTAATCCAAGGCAGTTTTTTTGCCATCCCTTGGAAAAATCCCTGCAGTCGTTTAATCGGTCCAGCAGGCTTGTCTTTGATCGCGGGCTTCGGAGGTTTAAGCTCGCGAAGATCGATTCCCTGCTCCTCGGAGATTTGACGCATCGTTTTACCCGATTCGAGCTGGGCCTTTAGCTCTTCCGGGCTGATGCCGAGCAATTCAGCGCCCTTTTGCAGCCGCTCCTCTTTGCGGGCGCGCATTTGTTCCGGATCAATATTATCCGCTTTCTTTTTCATGTTCTCAAGGCGTTTTTGGGCCTGCTCTTCGGTTATCTTCCCCTGCTCGACGAGCTGACCGAGCCGTTCACGCATTTTTTGCTCCGCCTGTTCCCGCATCTTAGCCTGGACGTCTTCCATGGCAATGCCGA
>Ga0180433_10011239_pt1 | contig 10636 bp, 10 predicted proteins | sample SS_ome_8_FD_132980 | JGI IMG/M metagenome (GOLD analysis project Ga0180433, IMG submission 132980) | Hypersaline lake sediment archaeal communities from the Salton Sea, California, USA - SS_1_D_1 metaG | ecosystem: Environmental > Aquatic > Non-marine Saline and Alkaline > Hypersaline >...
CAAAACAACTTGAAAGAAATATTTCCCGATGCATAGGATTATCTAAAGTGAATACAGAAGCCAAATATCATTTTCCGGAATCTAGCTCACCTACTAATCTTAACACTGCAGAAGATAAGTTAGTTAAGAATCCACTTTCAGTAAAAAACGATTTGGTTGAGGCATTAATTTCCAGCTGTGCTGAATTAGAGGAGATCGAAGCACCATTTAGTAGATTTCGAACTCACATTCATCATAATTACTTACGGAATAGTAATAACATTGACCTCGATTCATTGAAAACGTTTTACTTTATCGAGTTATCATTAAAGGCGGAGAAGGTTGGGGCCTTATCTGAGTTTTGGGATGTTTCTTATTACAAAAATAAGGAACATCTGAAATTTGAGGAGAGAGTAAAGGAATGGGCAAATATGGCGCGTGATACTTTAGAAGCTAGAACTCCAGAGCCGAAAAAGGAAGCTATAGTTCTTTTTCCTCCCAATGTCTTAAGAGAGGCCATTAATCCTGTTGTAGGGACTCATTCATTAGCAAAAGCGCATTTCGAGAAACTTTCTCAATTTAAGATTAATAATGAGGTTGCAAGCACTCAGTTCTCGCTTAGCGATGATGGATTACTTGAAGGAGGACTTTCATCTAATCCCTGGGATGCTGAGGGAATTCCACATCAAAAAACGGTTGTAATTGAAGATGGTATTTTTAAAAATCGATTATACGACCATAAATTTGCTCTCTTAGATGGAGTAAACTCAACTGGAAATGCAGCAAGATCGAATGATGGTGCCGTAAAGAATGGGATTAGTAATTTTACAATTCAAGCCGGAGACATCTCAAAACAAGAAATGATTTCGGAAATTAAACAAGGGTATTATATCCAAAAGTTTTCGTGGTTAAATCCCAATCCCGTGCAAGGCTTTTTCGGAGCAGAAATACGTAATGGCTATTACATAGAAAATGGAGAGTTCAAATACCCAATTAAGCTTGGAAATGTGAGCGGGAATGTATTAGAGATGATTAAGAACTGTTTGTATGTATCCAAAGAACGGGAATACTGCCAAGATTCCTATTTTCCCTCTATTACATTTAAAAACTTAACTGTATCGTCTTAATTTTACTATTTTTTCCTTATTTTTTTGAAATAAAAATTGTCGAATAGTTAGTATGGTTATTGGTTATTTTCAGTTTTAATTTCAACAGGAATTAAATTATAAGTTCTACTACCTAGCCCTATTTCTTCAGCAGTTTCTAATTGAATCTCCCAGTGTCTTGAAGGAATTCCTTTATGATTCATATCTAATTCTCCAGAGTCCGGATCGTATCGTGGAATGTAAGAGAACCATTCTTTATTTTTTTCTTTCGAAGAGAATTTTTCTATTTCAGCTAACGCAGACCTTGGACTAAAATATGAATCATGAACCAGATCAATGCAAGCTTGATCTAATGCGACAGGATCTAATGAAGATAAAACACCAATATCAGGGACAAAGGGGACATCTGATGATCCACAATCGCATTGCCAAGTAATATCAATAGCATAGTTAATATAAAATATTTTCTCTTTTCCAAAATATTCTACTACTCCTTTCGCATTATCTGCTAGCTGCATATTGAACTGTTCTCTCGTTGATGAGCCAATATCAATTACCTTTTTATCGCAAATAGATCGACACATATAACAGTAGCGACATTTATCCCAATCTTTTTTTAATATTTGATCTTTATCTTTTGACATCGCTCCCGTTGGGCAAACCTTAATACATTTTGTACATTCTGGTTCACATTTACTAAAATCAAGCTCGAATTTCTTTCCCATGTGTGCCTGAACCTTTCCCCCTTTTGAAACGCAACCAATCCCCAGATTTTTAACTGAACCTCCAAATCCTGCGCTTGAATGACCTTTAAAATGAGTGGCTAAAATCATATAATCAAATTCTCTTAATCTACCCGCCACAAGAACTTCATTAAAGCGCTTCCCATTTATGGATTGTAGTTCATAATCTATCCCATGCGGACCATCTAGCATAAAAATAGGAGCTGCCATCGTTTCAGGAGTAAACCCATGCATTAAAGCAGCTTCAAGATATTCTTCTTCATTGGCTCGTCCACTATATTCTGAATGTGTACCAGAAATTGACTCTGGTAAGCCCCACCCACAAGACTCGGCAATAGAAGTTATCGCACCCTGATCTTTAACATAATCACTCAAAAATCGTAAATAACTTGGTCGAAGATAGCGTGTATTCTCAAGAGCTCCAAAATGAGTTTTTATAACCACTTTATCCTCTTTCTTCACCTTATTATTGAAGCCAAGCTTTTCCAAAGCCATAGGCCCCTTCACTTTACTCATACTTTCTTCATGAGTGCGCGATCGGGCTGTGAAATAATAAACATTTGATTTCATATAAAAAACACGTCATTATTCTTTTTTTTAATTATATGCTAAAATTAAGCCTTTTAATTAAATTTCAATGTTTTGATTTTTACTAGAAAAAAGAATGAAAAAAAAAGAAATTCCACTACTTCTTGGTTTCTTTCTTGATATCCCACAGAATTAACCCTATCACTGGAATGACAGAGAGTATTAAGAGAATGATTGGATATCCTGGTATAACTGAACCTATATCCGGATAATTAGTGGGTTTTCCTAAATGTCCAAGCCTTACTTCTGTATAGGCTCCATGGGAATCATATACTCGTAGTAACACTCTTCCGTTATGTTGGAGATTTACAACTAATAGGAATTCACTTTCATTTGTTCCTTGATGCAATGGAGAAAGCGCATCTGGATTATCCAAATCATATTCAGAAAAGCATCTATAAAAGAAGGGACCATTTCCATCAAGTTCATCCTCCCACCCAGTGCAAGAAACGTTATAGGTATAAATATCATTTTCTCTATTAATTTGTGCAGTAGTACATGTTCCGTTTTCAGGAGGACTCGTTACATAAATTTCAACCGTTTCAATTATACTTTCAACTATAACAGAACTCTCCCAGACTGTTAGATTAAATGCGAAGTTAAAAAATACTCTATCTTCCCAGAAAGTATATAATGATACTCCTGGAGTGAAAACAGCAGCTGCTATGGTAATATCAGCATGAGAAATCGAGTCAAAGTTCTCATAATCACATGTATAATTGATTTGATAATCGCGTGGTCCATCAGGATCGTTGATTTCAAAATCAATCACTATAGTATCATTTGGATTGATAATCGTTTTATCTGTGGTTGCATAAAACTCCAATTCCTCGACAGGGGGAATATAGGTTCCATTGTAATATTTAAATAGTTTTATAAAAGGATCTGACACTGTACCACTAGAATCTTCAATCCATACTTTTACCTCATATCCGAAATTAGCTAGTCTATCTGGATTTGCCATTTCAAAACAATACATCTCATTATCAATACTTAATCCAGGTCCTTCAGTAGGATATAAAGGAGTAAATGAACCGTTATATCCGTTTAATGAGCCGTAGGTTAAATTGTAATAAAAATAATCGATATCCATATCAGCAGTGTATTCCGAATACCAATACAATACCCAAAATTCGTTGGAAAATTCCCAAGGGAAACTGCCCGTGTAGTTCTCCTTATATAAATCAAGATCAAAAACCCCTCCTCCAAGATCTGTAATGAAGGGGGGGTTTCCTGGTGAAGAGCTATTTAGATTCGAGGTTTGCTTGCCAATTTGAGACGTTTTAGTACCGAAAGGTAAAGCCAATAAAAGAACCCCCAAAATTAAAATCAAAATACGCTTATTTCTACCCAATAATATCACCTAAAATAATTAGGTTACTATATAGTTATGGGTTTTTTAATTTTAGTAAAAATAGATTAAACTAAATTATTGAAATCTCTATTATGCTATATAATAGGAGTTTATTTCAAATCTATTTAGACATCTGATTTCAATTTAATCACATCTCATAATTATTATCAATTTTAAATGCTGAAATTTATAATTTTAATTAAATCTCAATATTTTTATCAACTTGACTTGTATCTAATGTTTTATCAATCATAAATTCCACCTGCCATCAATATTAAATAATTAAAATATTTATAATTCTAGTAGAACTTATGACCATTAAAAACATAAAGATTGACGAAGATATTTACAAAAAATTGTTGGAAAGAAAAAGGGAACATGAAACTATTTCCGATGTGATAGCTCGTGTTTTAAATTTGCAAATTAAACCCCAAAATTTGCACAAATTTTTTGGATTATGGAAAAGTTTACCTAAGGAGTATTTTGAAATCATGGAATTAGATCGAAAAGAATTACGTGAAAATACCAATAAGAGACTTATAATGTCATGATTTTTTTAGATACAAGTAGTGCAATTGAGATTTTAAAGGGAAATTCCAACTTAGAAATTTTATCTGAAAAATATAAGGGGAAAATATTCGCAATTACATCCCCTTCCATTTTTGAATTATATCATGGAATTTACAAGCTTAAATTTTTAAAACAACCTGTGTCTAATCAAAAATATACACATCTTCATGATGATCTAGATGCTTTTATAGAACAATTAAGAGTGTTTTTCCTGAGTGAAACATCAGCTAAGTATGCAGCAAAATTACACGTACAATTACAATCAAAGGGTCAAGAAATTGATGTTTTTGATTGTTTAATCGCCGCAATTATAATAACTAATGATTATAAAATAATTATTACCAAAAATAAGAAACATTTTATGCGAATAGGACTACTTAAGGTACTCTCTTTTTAGGATTTTATAAATTAAATAAAAAATTTTCTCACGTTTTAAAAAATCCAAAGACAAAACGACTTTTATAATGTAAATTCAGGTATAAAACCATAAAAGTATTGAATAAAAACTCGCTTTTTTTTTTTCCATAATTCCAGTATGATATTCATTAATTATTTTAGCAATAATTAATTTCTTTATTTATAGATATAAACAATCATAAATCTTTTGATAAAATAACGATGGCACGATGTCCAGAATGCGCTGGAAAGTTAAAGTATAACCCTGCTAACAGAATGATGGTATGTGGTTCTTGTGGTCTTTCTCTGACCAGATTTGAATTAGACAACTACTGGAAAAAAGTTCGAGCCGAACACGGCTCCGAAGATGATATAGTCCAGAGAGAGAAGAACCGAAGGAAAGAATGGCTAGATTGGTACAGTAAAAGTAAGGATGAAAAACGCTACGATTAAATAACCCATTCATTTAAGCTGGGGGAAAAAAAGCTGAGATTTATTTATATTCAACGCATAAATTAAAAATCAAATAACTGACTGAAACTTTCTTTTTTTAGAAAAAGGGTTGCAATCATAAAAACAAAAAGCTTTTTTAATCTTTAAATTGACTAATTATACTATCGACCATAATTTCTATTCAATAAGCAATGCGAATAGAAATCAATATTCTTTAATTGAAAATTAGGGAATTAGGCATTGAATCACTATGTAAGTGGTATTGATGAATGAAATTGTGTTTTTTAACTGGGTGATGATTCTTTTTATAGCTGTAGGCGTAGGTGTTTTTATATTACTTTTTTTTGTGGCTGCGCCCTATGGACAGCATATTCGAAAAGGTTGGGGTCCAAATATTAACAACAAGTTGGGATGGTTTATTATGGAAGTTCCCACAGTTATAATCTATCTCTTATTGTATCTTATTAGTGATAGAATATTTAATTTAACCGCTATTATCTTTTTAAGTATTTGGATGTTTCATTATGGTCAAAGAACTTTTTTGTTTCCTTTGTTAATACGTGGAAAGCAACCAATGCCTTTAACAATTATTAGTTTTGGAATGATTTTCAATGGGATTAATACGTATTTACAAGCTCGATGGGTAAATACTTTATCACCCCCCTATTCAAATAATTGGTTATTATCGATTTTTTTTATCAGTGGGATTGGTATTTTTATTATTGGGATTATAATTAACCTTCATTCAGATTATATTGTAAGAAACCTTAGAGTGCCGGGAGAGACAGAATACAAGATTCCTTATGGTGGGATGTTTAAGTATGTAAGCGCCCCTAATTATTTAGGTGAGATTACAGAATGGGCAGGTTGGGCGATAATGACTTGGTCAGTTCCTGGGCTTGTTTTTGTAGCATGGACATTTGCTAATCTAGCTCCACGGGCTCACAGTCATCATAAATGGTATCAAGAAAGTTTTCCTAACTATCCGAAGAATAGGAAAGCATTGATTCCCTTCATATTTTAATAAAAAATTAAGCTTGTAGCTTGGTATTATTTTTATGGTTTTTATAGAAAATGGATTTTCTTAGTAAAAACCATCTAATAATAGGTTTTACCAGCGGAATTAGATATCGCTTAAAGCCTATCCATTTTTTAACCTCTGAATAGAAATCTTCGAGAGAATAATTCTGGAATTGTAATAATTTTTGATTTTCTTTCATTTCTTCCCTATCATATACTCCACAATGAAAATTATCTTTAGCAAAAGCTTCTTCAGGAAAGAAGTTGCGACCGAAGCCCATAATTTCTAGCATATCGTTAAGATTTTCACGAAAAGTTGTTTGACATTTAATTCCACCACCTAAATTGAAGGTTTTACCCCATACTTTATCCATCTTAATGGCATTGACGAAAGCGGTAGCAACATCCTTAGTATGTAGAACTTCAATAGATGTATTTAAGGGCATATAAAACATAAGAGGACGAATTCCAATGATATCGGTTGATACACAATAGGAAAGTCGAAAAATGCTATACTTTAATCCCGATCCTTTTATTAATTTTTCACTAACTATCTTAGTTTGGGTATAAACATCATCAGAATCCATATCGATGGGATCACTAATCTTTATAATTGGATTCTCTAACCTATCCCCATATACCGTGACTGAAGAGCTATAAATTAACTTTGGCGTACTATTCTGCTTTAACATCGCATTAATTAGATTTTGAGTCCCTTCTATATTTGTTTCTCTTGCAAGATCAGGATCTTCCTTCGCAATATCTGGTAGTACACCGGCTAGATGGATAACGATATCTTGATTTTGTAAAGCACGTTCTAGTTCATCACAATTATTTAAGCTGCCCCAGAAGATTTTCGAATTATTATGATTTTGGAAATTTTTTTTATTTTTTTTTGACCTTCTCAAATATAAGGAAATTTCATAAGCTTCATTTCTTTTTAATAATTCATTGAATACTTCTTTTCCAATTGTCCCAGATGCACCCGTAAGTAACACTTTTATCTTATCCAATTAGGTCATCTCAAAAATAATATCCCTTCGATCTGAAATTAATAATCTTTTTTATTTTTTTATAATGAAGAAAGGGATCTTCAAAAAAATGAGTTTGAGAGTCTAACTAAACTTTCTATCAAATATTTCCACTAGTAACTCTTCCAGCTTTCTAGCCGGAATATCTAGTAATGTTATTTCAAGATGCCTTCCTCTTTGGGCATCTTCAATTCTCACAGTTTTTGAAGCAATGACTTTTAGATCGTTTAAACTCCTTACATACTTTCGAAAGCTCATTTTTACGTGCGTGTCGATATCATAGCTTTCACAGATGACTTGATATTCTTCATACGCATCGTCAACCAAAGTATAGGGCTCATCATTATTGATTAAAGATCTTGTGATCCCATATAAGGCAAGAAGTTCTTGGTCACTCAGCTGGTCGACAATTTCCCCACGAAAAGTCGGATATACATCATTAGATGCTTCTCTAATCATATCTGCAGTTATTTTATTTAATCCCTCTTTATCAGCGTACAATCCACTTTTCCGTAAGATTTCTATTCCATGTCTCATGTTTTTGTGTTGCGTGGTAATCTCACTTATCATTTCTATGATATTTTCACTCACAACATATTCTTTAAATGCGAGTTCACTGCGGTATTGTAGAATTTGTTTTGATTCCTCATAATTATAAGGTTTCAAGACAATTTTTTCATTTAATCTACTTAATATTCTTTCAGTCTCTATTTTCATCCAATCATTGGTACGTGATATTAGGATTATCGATAATCGGGTATTCTGATGCCCATAGGTTTCGGCAATATCTAAAAGTGCAAGGACTTCATCCGAACTCAATAAATGGACTTCATCAATAATTAATAGCATATATCCTTTCGTATTGATTAGTTTCGTAAGGATTAGTTTCAATGCTTCATCATCACTAAATCCTCTTCCCGATCCGTGAGTATATTTGCCTAAAATTTCACGAATTATCTTGCTTTTTGATCGAAAATGAATGCAATTAAAGTATTCCAAAAAAACTTCCAAATCTTTTTCAAGAGCAATATTTTTAAAATTTCTTCCAAAATACTTTGCGGTGACGGTTTTACCTACGCCTCCCTTCCCTAACATCAAGCAGTTTATCGAAGGTTGTGCCTCTTCTTCAATAATTCTACGGAAGTTATAGATTAAACTCGTGATTGTATTATCGCGGCAATGTAGCTTTTCGGGAACAAAACTCAAATCAAGAGAACTGGAGCTTTTGAAGACCGACTTTTGATTAAATTGCTTTCTAAATTCATCCTCATCCATGATTAATCAGTTATCAGAAAATGTTACATTGATCTATAAATATTTATAGTACAAATCAAGTATAAATTTTCTTATATTAAAAAAAGATTAGAAGTTGTCAGAATTGTTTAAGGGATGCATCACTGAATAGGATTGTTTCAATTTAGTAATATCATTCTTCGCATAGATTCGAGTGGTATTAGGGGAACTATGACCTAATATATCTTGAAGTTCACTTATATCCATACCTGAGCGTCTTAGATGAGTTGCGCCTGTATGCCTAAAAACATGAGGTGTTATAACTTTCGAATCAGGAAAGCCACAGCGATCTTTAATAGTTTTAATATCTGCTTGTACCACGCGAGGATTTAATTTTTTATTTCGTGTATTTACAATAAGATAATCTTCTGGGCTATAACGAATACGATTTCGTAAGGATTCTTCAAAAACTTCCAAAGTTGTTTTATCCACGGGAACAATTCGTTCTTTATTGCCTTTTCCTCGTAGTCGGATATATCCTTTTTCAAAATCAACATCTCTAATTTTAATGTTGCATAATTCGCTTACACGAGCCATAGTGGAATACAACAGTCTTATAATGAGATAATAACGTTTACTCTTTCGAGAATGAAATAGTTTTCTGTCCTTTAATTTTCGAAAAATCGTTTCAACATCTGAAATCTTAAGGAACTTTGGGAGGCTCTCCTCAAGTTTGATCTTTGGTGACTTAATTGTACTCATTGGGTTTTTAGTAATAAACTCATTTAAAGTTAGAAATTTAAAATAGGATCGTAATGATGCAATTTTTCGACTAATTCCCTTCTTGGTATAACCTTTATCTTTAAGTTTTTTTAAAAATAATCGAACTCTTTGACGAACAACAGGGGACTCGACTTCGATGTCACCTACAAGAGCTATAAACTTTTCAAGATCATATCGGTAAGCCTTAATTGTAGAGCTTGCGCATCCTTCTTCTACCTCTTTAGAAATGAGAAAATCATCAATAAAATCAGAAAAATTGTATCCTGTCATATTAAGAGGAGTAACATTTCGATATTACAAAACCTAGTGTAATATCGAGGTGATATTCAAAAATGTGGTACTTTAATCTTTCTTCTGTTGACGAATAAACTTACACGCATTTATTCCTGCTCGCGCTCCTTCAGAGGCAGCAAAAATAACCTGGAAGAGGCCACCTGTGACATCTCCAGCGGCATACACACCTTTTACATTAGTTTCTTGATGTATGTTGACTTTAATGTTTCCAAATTCATCTAATTCCACTCCAGCTTTCTTAAAAATTGAATTTGAGGGAATATGAGACAAAATAAACAGACAATCTAACTCATACTCAACAATTTCATCATTATTTACAGGTTTGCATATAATTTTCTCGATTATTCCATCAGAATCGGACATGGCTTCGATGATTTCCATTTTTTCGATAATTTCAATACTTTTAGCCTTTACTTCTTCAACTATCTCTGGTAATTCACTTACCGCCAAATTGGTAATGACATGTGTTTTACATCCCATCTGGTGGAGAGCTAATGCATCTTCTAAAACTTCTTTATCGTTTCCATATAAATAGACAGTTTTATCCCGATATAATGGACCATCACATAAGGCACAATATGATACTCCGAAACCAATAAGATTACTTTCTCCTTTAATTATTTCTTTCCTTTTACCAGTACCCGTGGCAATAATGACAATATCACAAGTGATATTCGCAGTTCTTGTCGAAATCATGTTCATTCCCATCCCAATCATTAAGGAGATGACATCGCCTTCGATAATTCTAACTTTATCATAACTTTGTGCATGAGCTTGAAACTTTGTTAATAATTCTGGACCAGAAATATCTTGTTCACCTAGCCAATTTTGAATTTCTTTTGTTTTGGCTAGTGAAGAGGGTTCTTTTCCATCCAAAATTATTGTATCTCGATTTGACCTGCCACAATATACTCCCGCACTGAGTCCCGCTGGTCCTGAACCAATAATTAGAATCTCACATTTATACTCTTCCATAAAAGTTGCTCCTATTAATTATTAGATTAAGTATTGATTTGAAATGTAGCTTAAATTTTTTACTTTTTTATATTATTGATTTAATTATAGAGATATTATAAACATAATCTA
>Ga0180433_10011240_pt1 | contig 10636 bp, 10 predicted proteins | sample SS_ome_8_FD_132980 | JGI IMG/M metagenome (GOLD analysis project Ga0180433, IMG submission 132980) | Hypersaline lake sediment archaeal communities from the Salton Sea, California, USA - SS_1_D_1 metaG | ecosystem: Environmental > Aquatic > Non-marine Saline and Alkaline > Hypersaline >...
AATTACCAAAAGAAAATTGTCCTAATGTACTCTTAAAAAAAGATGATAAAATTTATTTATATAATGCAAATTTAGCTAGAGTTCCAGGTATCAATCCAATAATGTTTGATACTTTAGAAGATTATACAGAATTTTTAGAATGGCAAAAATCTCAAAATATAAATTGTCCCATATTATTTTTAGATACTACATATGACACTCAAAATAATCGTGTTTATAAAGTTACTTCTAATCCATTTTCTCAACCTGAAGTTACATTAGGTACAGATTTAGTAAGGCCTGGTGATAATTGGGTTATGCCTTTAGATAATGCAAATAGAAGTCCTGATTTAGCTCCATATAATCAAGGCCCTACTTTACCTGCAGATTTTGATCCAGATAATCAATATATAGGTGAAATTACACCAATAGATAAAATATTCCATTCTACAGCTAAAAAGAGTCCGAATCCTATGGATCCTAATTGGGGAGGTCATGCATTCACTCAATCTAAAATTAAAGAAGGAAAATATAAAGGAAACTTAATTCTGCCATATACTTCATCAGGTAAAGATCATTTGGGAAAAAATCCTGCACTTATTGGAGGTCCTACTTCTTCTGATATAAATGAAGAAAGATTAAGAGATGATGCAACTAATCCAAATTGGGTTGGAGCAGATCAAACAACTAGAGATGTAGCTGGAGGTTTATTTGAAGGACAAGAAGTAACAAAATATAATCGGGCAGAAACCTAATTAAATATTAATTTTTTATTTTTTTTTATTCCAACCAAAATCGTCTTCTAAACTTTGCCATCCTTGTTGAGCTCCACTGGTAGCTGAATTCCAGGCATTTTATAAACCATTACCAGAAGGATCAGTTTTATTATTATTAGATCTACCAAAATTCCACCAGTTATTATTATTATTATTATTTGAATATTGACCTAAAAATTGGTTCATACTATTTAAAAACTTCATTTTTTCATTATAATATGGTATAAAATTAGGATTAACAGATGTCCATTGACTATTTAATCCTGCAATACCTAATAAATTTAAATATTGTTTTTCTGTATTTATATAATTTTGAGCATTTTTAATACCATTTTGAGACATATCTAAAAGAGATTCTATAGTTGGTAAAGATTTTTCTTTAGGATTTAAACTTGTTATTCCTTTAGTTAAAGAATTAAAAACATCTTCTTGCATAGTTGGTAAATAGGCTTCTAATTCTAAAGATGAGAAATATTCATATGGAGCTTTACTAATATTTATAGCATTTAAATCTGTTTCTCCTGGTATATTTGTTCCAAAAAATGCCTCTTCAACTTTTTGTGTTTCACCTATTATAGCATCTTGCTGTGGAGTCATTCCTTCTTTAAAGTTTTTTTTATAAACATTATTAATTATAAATATAAAACAAATTACAATTACTAAATATAAACAAATTGTTATGAAATTATTATTTTTTGTCATTATATATAATTTATTAATATTTTTATAATAATAAAAATTTTTTAATATTAGAGATAGCAGTTTTTGAAATTTTTCTTTTATTATCTCCTTCATATTTTAAATTATCTAAACAATTAGGATTTTTTTCAATATTTTCAATTAGATTTTTTAACGTTTTAAATTCTTTACTTACTAAATAAGCAATTGATTTACTAATATTAGGTATTTGCATTAACATTATTTCTAATATATTTTCTTTTGTTATATTAGCTTTTTTAGAGGATTTAATAACTTGCGAATAATCTGCTTCTATTTGATTTTCACTATTATTATAATAAGAAATTTTTTTATCTTCTTTAAATAGTTTTTCAATAAATTTTATAATTAAATTAATAGAATGATTAATATTAAAAGTATTCAAAATAGAAAAACCTTTAAAATGACTAATAGTAAAAATAGATGAATATACTATTCTTTTATTTTGTTCATTTTTTATATATTCAATTGATCCTTCTATTAAATAATAAATATTATGATTATGAATTGGAAAATTATTCAATCTAAATGATTGTTCATTATATCTACCATCTTTAATACTACTTAATAAATCATTTATACTTTTTCTTTCAATAATAAAATCAGGTAAATCTTTATTATTTTTATAAATATGAAAATCACCTACATCTAAATTATCTCTCACTATTTCTATATTTATTTCTTGATTTAAATTATTTTTTATTTCAGTATAAAATTTTTCAGGCTCTCTACTGTCTATCACTAATTTCATAATTATAATTTATTCTAATTTTTAAATTATAATTAACCAAATAAATTTTTACATTGTTTTCTTGTCTCTCCATATATTCCTTCACACCCATCTTTTCTACCAGGAACTTTAAATAAACCTAATTTTGTCGGTTGCGGATTACACAAATTTGAATTTCCTATTCTATAAAATAAACTTGGCTGACATATAAACTGTTTATTTTTTACAAAATAACCACCATTTGTATTTGAGGAATATTTCGCTGCATTCGCTGCCGCTTTTCCATAATATTTTACAAATGAATTAGCATTATTCGTTATTGTATCATTTTTTAATTTTGATATTCTTGTACTACATTCAACAGGTCCTCTATGTTCAAATGCTCTATTACTTGGTTTATAAATTGCTGTAGCTAATCTTGGATTAGGTGGTATATCTTTTCCACATAATTCTGCTCCTGATTGACATTTATCTGGACATGTTCCCATTAGATATGTTTGAACTCCACATGGTTGATCTGTTGGCCATGCTGGAATATCAGTATTTCCAATATAAGCTGAATTTTTATCTGCTAAACGTGTTACATTCTGTTTTTGATCATAAGTTCTACAACGACTTCTTAAATAACCCCTTGTATCTGAATAATATTTTTTATTTAATATTGTACATGCTCTTTTGATTACATTATTTTCTGGATTACATGCTACACAAACTGGTTTACAAACACCTTCATTTGTGGAACAATCTAAAAATTTATCATTAGGATAATCAAAATTTACATTTATATTCCAGAGAGAATCTCGTTGATAATATTGTTTACTAAATTGACCATTACCACTTGGATCACAGGCTAAACAATCTTTATTATTTGGTAAATTATTTGGTTTATTTATATTTTGAGCACTTCCAGGACGGTCAATTAAATTAGCAACTGTTTTTTTATTATAAACTCCTGCATATACAATATTTCCATTTATATCATAGGATACTGTATTTAATTGTAATCTCCAATGTTTCATTGGTTGAGGACCAAAATTTCTTTCTCTCACACCTACTCCTCCCGCTATACTATGATTTAATTCACTTTTAATCTTATGATTTTGAGAATGACCTACTCTACTATTTCTACCAACAGTTACTGCTGGTTCTTTAGTAGCTAATTGATGAGGACCCATTCTACCTCTCTCTTTAGTTCCAGAACCTCCTACTGTGGGAACTGCTTGAGTAATTGGTTTCTTTAATATTCCTGATACAACATTAAATAGATTTGAAGAAATATCTCCTTTCCATGATTTATAGGGTTGAGATTGCCACATAAATGTATAATCTTTATAATTTGACATATATATAAATAAGAAAATTATATTAATATAATATATACTTATGATTTTATTAAAAAATATTATAATATTAATTTTAACATTTATATTTATTTACTTGATATTTGAATATTTTTATAAGATATCTCCTAAAATTATTGAGTCCTTTGATTTTAGTGAGAATGTAGCTGTTTCTAATAATACTTTTTCTTTAAAAGATATACCTAGTCAATTTGATATTAATATTACAAAAGTTGGAGGATTACAAGATATAGAATCTCAAATTAATTTGATTAAACAACAACAAGATGCTAATCAAAAAAAAATAGATTCACTTAATTTCCAAATTACAGGAAATAAATAAAAAATATTTTTATACTATATATGAAGCTAAAATTTAAATTTAATAAAATTATTATCATTTTTATATTAATATTTTCTTTCTTAATTTCTTTATTTACTATTTACAAAGAATTAAAATATTATAATCGTTTGGAATTATTAACTCAAAATCCAGCATTTATAGATCCTAGTGCCAATATGCAAAATGTTGAACAACAAAATAGAGAAAAATTAGAAGATTTGGGAATATTAAAAACTATTAATTTTGCACAAGTTGATAATGATTTAACTAAAAAGGTTGATAATCAAGTTAATAATTTATATAAAGAAGAAATTGATATTAAAAAAAAACTTAAAGATTTACAACAAAAAGTTAATGATAAATTTAAATCTGCTGGTATGAAAGTAGCTAAAGATACTATGTCAACAGCTGCTACAGCTACTGCTCATTATAAACCTATTACCAATTCAATTAATAATCATTTAAAAGCATTAGGAGCTCCTCCTCCTACACATTTAGTAAATCATCCTTCTTTACCTAACCATAATCATAAAGTTGCAAATAGTTGGTGGATGCCTGAAGGTAATACACCTCAATTTTATACCGGAAATTATATACCCATGGCTCCTACAACTTGTTCACAAGTACAATGTTTACCTGATGGCTTTGCTGAAGCTAACTAATTTTAGTAATTTTTTTAATATATATATTTAAATAATTATATATATTATATTTAAATGACCGATCCTTCAAATAATTATGGTTTTTTTGGTCCTAATTATGATTATATTAAACATATCAGAAGTCCTTCTCAAATGCAACTTGCTGTCTCAGGAAATATGTGGGAATTTGGTAATGATATTGCTGCAATTGGTGATTATATCGCAGTTTTAATTGCTGGTCCATCCAGAGCTAATATCTATCCAGAAAGACCATTAGGTATGTCTTATATGCAACCAACAAATGCTAAATGTACTGATATAAATGCAGATGTATCTGGTTCTATGGTACAACGATCTATTTTTGTTAATAATATTCCATTAGGTAATATTCCTTTATTAACTTCCGCTGCTGATGGTCAAGATTTTACTTCATTTAGAGGTCTTATTCCAGGTATAGCTCAAAATTTAGAAGTTTTAAATCCTTATACTTTTGCTAAAGGATTATTAGGAGGTGGTGCACCTCCTTGCATGAAAGTTACTTTACCTACTATTGATGCAAGTGGAATTGTTAAAACAAATACTGGTTATGTTACTATAGAAGACTTAACTGATATGGATCCATGTGCAGTTGCTCAAGTTTCTAATCAATGGAAAAATTTTGATAAAAGAACTTATTTTAATGGAAATGTTCCTTGTGCTGTTGGTGGAGGACTTGGTGATGGAAGTTTAAAATCTTTTACAGAGGGACAATGTTATTGTGCTTCAAAAGATTCAGGTTTAGTTCCTCCTCCAGGTATGACATCAGGTTATGAAGGATTTACTAATATTAATAAACAACATCCTCTAGATGATTTATTAAATGAAAAAAATTTTACTGAACTTTGGATTATTATTATAAGTATTATAGGATTATATATTTTACTTAAAGTTTGTTCTAAACAAAACAAATTTTTTTAAATTACGAAAAATAATTATGTAATAAATTTTGATTATTTCTATTATTTATATCACCAGCCATTATTGATTGTTCATAAATCTGGCGAAGAACATCATTAGGTGCATTAGATCCAACTTTTAATAAATTATGTTTTCTAAGATAATTTTTTACGTCTAATATTGACTTTTTTTTTAATGCTGTTAAATCTTCTTTTATATTCTTTCTTGTTGAATTATTTTTTATTAAAATACTTACTTTATTACCATGTTTACCTAATTTATATTTGGTAGTTTTTGTTTTTCTATCAATTAATGGTACTATTTTTTGTAAAGTTTCTTTTTCATTATTAAAATCATTTTTTAATAATTTTAATTTATTCTGTCTTTCACTAAAATCAGTATTTTCATTATTTTTATTGCTAATTGGTTCAATGTTTAAAATTTCAGATTCATTTTTATTAGGTTCACTTATTTCTAAACTTTTTTTTTGAGTTTCTCTCTTCCATTCTCTAAATGTTGGTTTTGTTCCTCCTTTTAAACAACCATAAGGTATATCAGATTTTTCTGAAGAATTATTAATAATATTATTAGTATCATTATTTTCTGACATATTGAATATTTTTTCACTTTTTTCAATATTAAATTCTTCAGGTAAATCTAATTTAATTTTATTATTTATATTTTTATTTTCTTCTTTTCTTTCTTTTTTAAGTGTTTGTTTTTTTATCTTTTCCTGATATTTATCTTTAGATAATTCTGTTAAAAAATTTAATGATTTATTAAATTCATCATCAAAAATAACTTCATCATTATTATTTTTAATATCTTTATTATCAGATTTCTCTAAAATTTTATTTTTTTCTTCTGTATTTATTTTATCTTGATTCTTTTTTTGATAATCTTTTATCTTTTTTAATAATTCTTTTTTAACTTGATTTGATTGTACTACTGGTTTTGCTTTTAATTTTTTTGGTTTTTTATTTTTTACACTCTTTTTTAATGTAAATAAATCAGGATTAATTTCAATTACTTTTCTTTTTTTATTATCATACATATTTACAATTAAGATAGACAAAACATTACGAATATTTACTTATTTATTTAAGTATATAATAAACTAATAACATCTTTATTATTTTCATATTTATTCATTGAATCTAAACCATTTTCTAAATCTTCTAAATTAATTTGTTTTTGAAAATTAGAATCTTGTCCAAAAATTCTTAGACTATGAGAGATTTTAGTTTTAGTAACCAAAGTTTCTATACTTCTACCACCATTTTCAAATCTTTTCTTATTTTCATCAAACCATTTTATTAATTTATCTTGATCTATCTCTATTAACCATCCTATTTCTCTTATCTTTTTTTCAAATATTAATTTTAATTCTTCACCTGAATATTCCAAAGTTTTATATCTCCATATAAATCTTGATTCTAATCCTTCATTATAACTAAAAAAACATTTATTTAATTCTTCTTCATAACCTGCTATTATTACCATTAATTTATCTTTATGATTACTTAATGATTCACATAAAGTATCTAAGGCTTCTTTTGCAAAACTATCCCTTTTTTCTGGATTTCCTAAGGCATAAGCTTCATCTATAAATAATACTCCATTTAAAGATTCTTCAATTAAATGTTTAGTTTTTAAGGCTGTTTGACCTAAATATCCTGCTATAAAATCTGATCTTGTAACTTTACGAAATTTATTTTCTTTTAAAATTCCCATTTTAGAAAAAATATTTCCAATTATTTTTGCAACTTCTGTTTTACCTGATCCTGGTGGGCCTGAGAGAACTGTATGCATAAAATCTCTATGATCTTCACTAAAATTATATAATCCTTGTAAGTAATATAAAATTTGTTTAATTATATTATTTTTAATATCATTTAACCCTATCATATTATTTAATTTAATTAAATCAGGTTTAATTTTATTCAATGTTTTTAAATTTATATTATATTTAATATTATTTCTTAAAGGATATTCATTAATAATATCAATTAAATCTTGCAAATTTTTGATTTTTTTATTAATATTTATATTTTTAATTATATTATTTTCTATATCATCAAAATTATATTTACATATTTTATTAGCTTCTAAACTACTATTAAATATTCGTTTATAATTTACTCCACTTTCATTTAATATTAAATTTATTTCTTTTTTTGATGATTTTCTTTTTATTGAATTTAAAGAAACTTTATTATCATTATCAAGATGTTCTAATAAATTCTTTTTATTTACTCTTAATTCTTTTTTCATTTTTATTTATTATATTAATTTCTTTTTAATAAATTTAAAGGTAAATTGAAATAATTAATTGATAAAAAAATGAGAGAAAATATGAATGAAAATTGCGAAAATATTGAGGAAAATTATCAAAATTTATCATGGGATATAATCAAAACTTATTTTGAGGGAAAACATTTGCAACAATTAATTAGACATCAAATTGAATCTTTTAATAATTTTATTAATTGTCAAATTCCTAAAACTATATAAATGTTTAATCCAGTTGTTATTTGTTCAGAAAATGATTATAATAAAGCTTTAAAATTATATAAATTGGAAATCTTTATTACTTTTGATAATTTAAATATACATAGACCTCAAATTCATGAAAATAATGGAGCTACTAAATTAATGTTTCCACAAGAAGCTAGATTAAGAAATTTTACTTATTCATCTAATATGACTGTAGATATAAATATTAAATATCAAATTAGAAGTGGTGAAAATCTAGAAAATATTCATACCATTTATAAAACTCTCAATAAAATTCATATTGGAAAAGTTCCTATTATGTTAAAATCTAATATTTGTGTTTTAAATCAATATAAACATAATTCTCATGCTTTAACCGGCGAATGTCGTCTAGATCCTGGTGGCTATTTTATTATTAATGGATCTGAAAAAACTTGTTTAGGTCAAGAAAGAGCTGCTGAAAATCAAGTTTATTGTTTTAATATCTCTAAAAATAATACAAAATGGATTTGGTTAGCAGAAATTAAATCTGTTCCAGATTGGAAATGTATCTCTCCAAAACAAATTTCTTTAATGATTAGTTCTAAAAATAATGGTTTTGGTAATTCTTTATATTTACAAATACCTAGAGTTAAACAACCTATTCCATTATTTATTATATTTAGAGCTCTTGGTATTATTACTGATAAAGATATTTGTCAAAAAATTCTATTAGATATTGATAAAAATAATGAAATGTTACCTTTATTACAAGCTAGTATTATTGATTCTAATCAATATTTAACTCAAGAAAATGCATTTAATTATATCATGAGTCAAGTTATATTTACTCCCTTAAATATGGACAAAGAAACTGGAATCAAAAAAAAACATGAATTTACTGATGATGTTATTAATAATGATCTGTTTCCTCATTGTAAAACTAAAACTCAAAAAATATATTTTCTTGGATATATGACCCTTAAATTATTACAAACTTTTAAAGGTCAAAGAAATCCAGATGATAGAGATTCTTATTTAAATAAAAGAATTGATTTAACTGGTATCTTATTAAATAATTTATTCAGAAATTATTTTAATAAATTAGTCAAAGATATGCAAAAACAAATTATTAGAGAAATTAATAACGGATCATGGCGATCACAAGAAGATTATCAAAATATTATTAATTTTACTAATATTTATAAAATTATTAAATCTACTACTATTGAAAATGGTCTTAAACGTGCATTAGCTACTGGAGATTTCGGTATTAAACAAACTAATAGTAATAAAGTAGGAGTAGCTCAAGTATTAAATAGATTAACTTATATTTCCAGTTTAAGTCATTTAAGAAGAATTAATACACCTATTGATAAAAGTGGAAAATTAATTCCTCCCAGAAAATTACATAACTCTTCTTGGGGTTTTTTATGCCCTGCTGAAACTCCTGAAGGTGGTTCAGTTGGTATTGTTAAAAATTTATCTTATCTAACTCATATTACTGTTTCTTCTGCTAGTTCTTGTCTTTATCAATATGTTGAAAATTATTTAATAAATTTTGAAGATATCCACACTAATGATTTATATAATAATGTTAAAGTTTTTATTAATGGAAATTGGATAGGAATTTCTAAAGATCCTAATAATTTATTTCTTTCTCTTAAAGAAAAAAAATATAAAGGAATTATTAATATTTATACCTCAATCATTTTTAATTATAGAGATTTAGAAATTAGAATTTGTAATGATGCTGGTCGTCTTTGTAGACCTTTATTTAAAATTAAAAATAATAAATCTTTAATTACACCTCATCTTATTGAAAAAATTAAAAATAATGATATATCTTGGGAACAACTTGTATTAGAAAATAATGATTTTCCTAGTATTATAGAATATATTGATCCTGCTGAACAAAATACAGCTTTAATTTCTTTCAATCTATCCAAACTCACTGAACAAAATGAAAATTTTATTTATAAATATACTCATTCTGAAATTCATCCTAGTACTATTTTTGGTATTTTAGCTTCTTGTATTCCTTTCCCCGATCATAACCAATCTCCTAGAAATACTTATCAATGTGCTATGGGTAAACAAGCTATGGGAGTTTATGTTACCAATTATGATAAAAGAATGGATAAAACTGCTTATGTATTATCTTATCCTATGAGACCTTTAGTTGATACTAGAATTATGAATTTATTAAGATTAAATGAAATTCCTTCTGGATCAATGGTTATAGTTGCTATTATTACACATACAGGATATAATCAAGAAGATAGTATCTTATTTAATCAAGGTGCTATTGATAGAGGATTATTTCAAGCTACTATCTTTCATACTGAAAAAGATGAAGATAAAAAAATTCATGGTGATGAAGAAATTAGATGTAAACCCGATAAAGCAAAAACAAAAGGTATTAAATTTGCTAATTATTCCAAAGTTAATTCTAAAGGTGTAATTCCTGAAAATACCTTACTTGAAGATCGCGATATTATTATTGCCAAAACATTACCAATTAAAGAAAATAGAAATGATCCCACTAAGGTTATTAAATTTACTGATGAAAGCAGAATTTTTAGAACTAATGAAGAAACTTATGTTGATCAAAATCTTATTGAAAGAAATGGTGATGGTTACAATTTCTGCAAAGTTAGAGTTAGAACTTTAAGACAACCTATTATTGGAGATAAATT
>Ga0180433_10011241_pt1 | contig 10635 bp, 12 predicted proteins | sample SS_ome_8_FD_132980 | JGI IMG/M metagenome (GOLD analysis project Ga0180433, IMG submission 132980) | Hypersaline lake sediment archaeal communities from the Salton Sea, California, USA - SS_1_D_1 metaG | ecosystem: Environmental > Aquatic > Non-marine Saline and Alkaline > Hypersaline >...
AATATTATTAAGCTACTATATATGTTAAATTTTTTAACGATTGAAAATACTTTGCTAAATAATGAAATTAAGTATTGTTTCTGGGCTTAATGAATCCAATAAGAAGCAAGAAGAAGTTTACGACAAATTTTTAAACATATGTGAACTGATTTCCCAATTTAATTATGATGGGATAGAGTTAAGTCTACTCGAACCAGAACGAATTGATGTGAAAAAACTCGATGATATTAAACAATCTTATAATATAGAGATTTCTGCGATAGGTACGGGAAGTACATTTATTCGTTTCGGGTTTTCATTAGGACATCACGATGAATACATAAGGAAAAAAGCAATTGAGAGAATAGATAAATATGTTGAATTTGCTAGTGAAATTAATTCAAAAGTAATAATTGGGTTAATTCGAGGGCGATACACTAGTCTGAGTAGTCCAAAAAGAGAAAAATTGAATATTAAAACATCCTTAAAGTCCTGCGTTCAGATTGCTGAGAATAATAATGTTAGGTTAGTCTTTGAACCAATTAACCAATTTGAAATTGATTCCTACAATACAATCGCGGAATCTGTAGATCTTCTTGAAGAAATTGGCTCTGATCATCTAAAGCTGCTCATTGATACTTTTCATACCCACTTAGAAGAGGATCCGGTATATATATGGGATTATCTTCCCAAAATAGCACCCCTCGTAGCACATATTCATTTAGCGGATTGTACAAGACGAGCTCCTGGTACAGGTCATTTTGATTTTCGTACATTTCTAAATACATTTAAAGATGCGGGATATAATGATTATGTCTCAATTGAAACGATAATGAAACCATCCTTTGAGGAAATAATAAAAGATACTGCTCATTTTCTGAGTATGATACTATAAAATCTATAACCGAAACCAGGATCTGGATCAAATTCCATAAATATCATTTCTTCTTGTAGTATATCAAAAGTAACTTGCCAATGTAGACCCATTATAGTATTAGCATTGATATTAATAAATAGGAAATAAAAATAATAAAAGAAATCCCTATCTCAATTTTGCAGATATTTTACAATTGTTTCTATCGGTTTGTAAAAGAGTTATATTTTCTGGAACTTCCTCTATACTTATCTCTTTCGTTATCATAGGAGTCATATCCATGCCAGCAGCCATCGAACTTATTACATTTGGAAATGTTCCGTGCCCAGAATGACCTTGTGCTCCAACAATTCTTGCTCTTCTAACTTGAAAATATTCTCCCCAAACAGGCATGTTTTGTTCTGCTCTTGCTACAATAACCACCGTGCTATTGACAGCTGTACATTCCCAAATACTTCTTTGGATATCAGAAGTAACAATTTCGGGTAATCCAGTTGCTTCTAAATAGAGTGCTGCTCCATCATTATCAGTAATATCTTTTATTTGTTCAACAACGTTTTCTTTTGATGGATTTATAATATAATCAGCGCCCATTTTTTTCGCAAGATTTCCTCGATATTTTTCTGGTTCTGAAACTATAACGATAGCTGCTCCTGCGGTTTTCAAAATTTTAGTTGCTGCTAAACCTATCGGTCCTGCACCCAGAATAACGACATTTTCTCCAGGTCTTATGCCTCCACCTCTTTCAATTACGGCATTATATGCCACTGAGGTGGGTTCTACTAAACTACCAATTTTATAGATATCGTTATAGCGCCCCTCTAATTTTTTAAGACTCCAGCATAACTTAGCTGGAACAGCGATAAATTCAGCAAATGCTCCATCGATGGAAAAACCAATCTCTTGCAGACGTTCACAATGATTTGGATATCCATCGCAGCAAGGCTTACATTCACCACACCACACCATTTCCTCTACCGTAACAGGTTCTCCGATTTCATATCTCTTCCCAGTCCGTTTATTTATAGCTTTAGCACCTGCTTCTACAATCTCTCCAGAAAATTCATGTCCGAGAGTTACAGGAAATGCAGTTAACCCAGGATAATAGATATAATCATCTTCATATGTTTGATTCATATGCACATCCGAACCACATATCCCACATCTTTTTACCTTAATAAGGACTTCATAAGGTTTAATCTTAGGCTTCTCTTTATCTACTAACTTTACTACGGGATTACACCATACTTGTGATCCTAAATAAGTTAATTTCCCGTCAATATCTTTAGAACCTAATTTAAATTCTGGTTTTGGTTTCCATTCTGCATTAATCTCTACAGCTTTAATATCCTTCATCTCCATCTATAATTAATTCATATGTTTATTATGCATTTTATGAAATTAAATAAATTGAAATTAAAAAAAAAAAATTAATTTTATTTTTCTTTCAAGAAAAATACTAAAACTAACGTAGCTAAAAGAAATATTGCTTCTAGAAGTAAGGCAGGAAAGTAATCTCCTCCAAGAGTGAATCCTTCAAAAAATAGGATAAAAATAATCCCACCAATTTGACCGACCATCATCAGCATTCCATTTGATGTCGCTTCGGGCACAGGTTTTGTTAAATCAACAGCATACTCTAGTGCTACTGGTCCGGCAGAAAGAATTCCAAATCCTAAGAGAAAATTAAAGAGATATAAAAGAATTGGATCTGTTGTAATAGGCGGAGTTATGATAAACAAGGAAATAGTAGCGATAATAATTGAAATTATTACTAATAGTTTCCGTTTCTTATATTTATCGGATAATGCAGACATAACTATACAACCAACGATTCCACCGATAAGTAAAAGTCCTCCTATAATACCCGCGTCAGTAGCATCGAATCCTCTCGGATCTAATATCAATTCAATATATGAAGTAATGAAGTTAAAAATTCCTAATCCAAAGAAGAAAGTGATAAATAGGATTATGAAATGCTTATTTTTAAATAGAGCCTTTAAGCCCTTACCCATTAAAACTTTTTCTTTTAATTCTTCCTTTGATGGGGGAGTCGGAGGTTTATTTTTTACTAAGATAACAAATAATACTCCTGAGATTAATGCTAAAATCCCATAGATCAGTAGCGTTATAGGAATATTTGTCGCTTGATATAAAAAGGGAGTAATTAAAACGCCTAATAGTATACCAATAAACTGAGAAATTAAAGATAATCCTGTAGCAGATGTCCTTTCGGATTCGGGAAACCAATTTGCTGACAAACGTGTTATACTATTAAGAACAAATGGTTGACCAATTGCAATACCTATTTGAAAAATGAGTAGTAACATATAATCATTGCCCGCAAAAAAACGGAGAAAGCCGAAAATTCCTGCTAACAACGCTCCAGTCCCAGCTCCAACTCTAAAATCATATTTGTCAATTAGCCAGGATGCCAAAAAGGTAACCGGGATGTATGCTATCATAAATATTAATGACAAAAACAATATTGGAGTATTTTCACCTACTGGAAATCCATAAAATTCGGTAGCTTCAACGGTTATTGACGCAAATGTTATCCAAAGGATTTGCAAGGTTATATTAGTAAACATAAACAATACTAATACTAACCAGCGAGATCCATAGACTTGTATTTTTTCTTCACTCATGATACTAACACTTTTAATAAAAATTTAATTAATTCAATTTAGATTTGGATAAATATAAATCTATAATACTTTTTAGAAATAATAAGTGACTAAATTGGAGAAATCCTTTTCAGTTGGGTTAATAGGATCAGGAAGAATTGGCAAAATTCACATTGAAAATCTATTATATCGAATACCTAATGTTAATTTAAAATATGTGGCAGATATTAAAATTGATCAGGAATTGAGAAATTGGGCTAAAAATATTGGGGTCTCAAATTTAATTAATGATCCCTCTATCATTTTTAATGATAATGATATTAAAATCGTCCTTATATGTTCTCCTACTGATACACACTCTAAATTTATTCAAGAAGCTGCTAAAGCAAAGAAACATATATTTTGTGAAAAACCAATTGACATTGATATCAATCGGATTAAAGAAACTCTTATGATAGTAAGAAAGAATGGCGTTAAACTCATGGTTGGGTTTAATCGACGCTTTGATCGTAATTTCAAACGAATTCATGAATTAATTGCTTCTGGAGAGATAGGTTCCCCTCAAATTATTAAAATTACTTCTCGTGATCCAGCCCCTCCTCCAATCGATTATATTAAGGTTTCTGGAGGTATTTTTTTAGATATGTCGATTCATGACTGGGATATGGCAAGATTCCAATGCCATAGCGAGGTAGAAGAAGTTTATGCAACGGGAGCAGTGCTGGTTGATCCAAAAATTGGGGAAGCAGGGGATATTGATACCGCAGCAACGCTTTTGAAGTTTAAAAATGGTGCTTTAGGTATAATTGATAATACGCGTCAAGCTGTTTACGGATATGATCAGCGAGTCGAAGCATTTGGATCAAAGGGATGTTTAATCGCCGATAATGAGGCTACAAACACGGTTAGTATTTATAATGCAGAATGTACCACCATCGATAAGATCCCATCCTTTTTCATGGAAAGATATATAGATTCCTATTATTCTGAACTAAAATATTTTTTCGAATGTATCACGAAGAATGAGGAACCCAAACCTAATGGAGAAGATGGATTAAAAAACGTTCTTATAGCTTTAGCAGCCCAGAAATCTTTCGAAGAAAACCGACCAATTAAGATTTCAGAAATAAACTCTTAAAAAAAATATCGTAATTCCTTCAATAAAACCAAATAAAGGATTAATTGTTGCAAAAGAATTATAAAGAAACATTTATAACTCATTCTTAGAAATAAAAGGTTGAGTAATCGTGTCTTATGATATTTCAGCTCTTAAGGTCTTAATAAAGAAGATTTTCCCGCCAAAATCCTCAGTTTATACAATTGATACAACAGGTGATAACAAGCCAGATTCTATTTTAATAAAAGCATTAAATATTATTATGCCAATAGAAATACCAGATGAAATAGAACTTGGTGGTTTTAGTACAAAAGATTTCGATCTAAACACGTTTGATTTATCTGAATATGGAAAGATTTTTCTTGATAACGAACGAATAACCGTATCTAAGGATGATTTTGATATTGATAAGTTAAAGACACGTTTTATTATACATCATAAAGGTGAACGATTTACTGTAGATGATATTATCGATGGTAAATTAGGAGGAAGAATTATCGCATTAGGTGATTCTATAGATATAGTGATAAAATTAGATGAACATAATTTGGAAAAGTTCACCGAAGGAATGCATAAGTTTAGATGGGAATCAGAACTGATTCCGATTTTAGAATTTAAGTTCGAATTGAATGAAGATAATATGAACCAAGAATATCCGATTTAGAATATACTAAAATTCGATTTAATAAATCCTACCACTCTTTTTCTTTAAATTTAACTAACAAATCTATCATATTATATCGGAATTTAAATTCTTAGATTCAAATTCATTTTAGGTGAGAAGATATAGCGGTTATAAATGAAAACGTGAATACTAATTTAATAGAGTTAAACGAATATTCTGAAGTAAAAGTCTGTTGTCCAGTTTGTAAAATCGAAAAGGTACTAAAATTTCCGAAATCGGTCATTAATCAAGCAAAGCAACTCACTACGATTTCTCTTCCAAAGGGTTTAGTTTGTGATCATCATTTTCAGGCTTTTGTGGATAAAAATTTCGTGGTTAGAGGATATCAAAAGGTCGACTTTGAATTTGCCTATGATATACTTAAAAAAGATAATCCAAAAGTATTTAAGAATTTAGAAAAGGAAAATGAATTTTATAGCGATTTGATTCTTGAAGGAAATTATCTAGAATATAGCCCTAAGAAAAAGGAACCATCTATGGAGAAAAATACCAAATCAAAAAAGATGACATTAAAAGAGATCTATGAAGAATTTTGGGAATTCATCGATGATAGTAACGAAGAATTTAAAGAATTTATCGATAGGGATGCTCGCAGACAATAAAGATTCATTAAAAATAGAAAGTTAAATGGCAAGAGGGGGATTTGAACTTTCGGAAAACACACGATACGTTCTGTTTTTCCCCGATACCCAGATCTTCAGTTTCACCTTTACCGGAAGTTCCGATATATCTGGTGCGTTCCCGGGTTTCGCAAACATCTAGAAGAAGATGTTTACTACGCCATCTTGCCATTGAACAGAATTCTGAACTGATTTTTATTTCAAAATTCGTGATTTAAAAAGTATGAAATATCATATAAAGTTTTTTAGGATCTATTATCAATACTATTAAAGATTAGTTTTGTAAAATTGCATCTCTCCATTGTTTAGGCAATTTCTCGCTAGCATACCGTAATATTAGTCTTGAAAAATTTTTTCTGTTTTCGTATAAATAATCAGAGATGATGTTTGGTTTGTATTTTGAGCAAGTTTTTAAAAGCCATCCAATACCCTTTTCAATATAATTTTCATTGGAGTACTCCAGCATATTATCAACCTTATTAAAAACATATTCTTCATCAAAGTCTTTCTGAAGCATGATAATTTTTAGATGAATCACCATCGAAGCTCTTTTAATCCAAATTGAATCATCTTTACTCCAGCTATCTATAGTTTTTAATGCTAATTCATCATTTCGTTCCTTTGCTAAATAGGGGCCAATGACCCTTATACAACAACTATCACAGCTACTCCAAGTGTGACAAAAAGGAAAATATTCATCTCGAAAGAAAGCTGGAATTTTTTCATCAAATTGTTTTTTATACCGATTTAAAAGAAAAAATGCGGCAAATTTATACTCCTCATTATCAATTTTTACTAAATATTTGAATATCTCTTTTACTTGGTTAAATGAAGGGGTGAATCGACTCTGAACCTCTCGTATTACTTTTTCTATATCTGCGGTTTTAATTCCAAAAATAACGTATGCATCGATATCTGGATTAATAATCTTATACATTCGGCTCTTTTTTTCTTCAGGTAATGAGGGCTTTAGCTTATCCAAATCTGCTTTAATATTTGCAATAATCTCTTTAGTCAGATTCATAGCTTAGTTTCTCTTCTTTGCTTTTTTTATAAATAATCATCTATTCCTTTTCTAATATTATAATCTTTACTCTTTTTCAAAATAGGCTCAATAAAGTCTACAATTTCAGGCGTAAAATTAGGTAGATTAGATAAGTCTCCTCGCTTGCTTATATCGATTATTGACTCACCAAGATTATTTAAGTTTAAACCCGCCCATTTTAGATTAAAGTTGGATTTACCCGTAGCCACTAATTCCATGTATTCTTTATTCAAAAGCAATTCTGATATCTTATAGTTCCATTTCCTATAATCTTTTGGGATCCACCGTTTTACTCGAATAGGGATATTATACTCATTACATAGAGCTAATAATTTGGAATGAATTTTGTTTACATAATCTGAAGGGGGTTGCATCTTTCCTTTGAATAAATTAAGGAGAGGAGTCAAAATTTCTTTATATCGACTCGCTTTGATCTTATTTATAAAAAATTGAGCTTGAGAGTCACGTAGAGTTAATCCTGGTGCAAATAAGATAAAATCTGCTCCGTTTTTTTTTGATTTTTTAATAACATTTTCTAAGTTTTCTTCATTAACTTCTAAATATGGGATTATGGGCATAAAGTATGTTCCAACTTGGATGTGAGGTCCTTTTTCCTTTATAATTTTAATTGCTTTGAGCCGCTCCTTTGGTGAGGAAGAATATGGCTCTAAGAAAGTTGCTATTTCCTCATTGGTGGTAGTGATTGAAAATCCCACCGTACACCAAGTATCTTTTGCGATTTCATTAAGAAGAGAAATGTCTCGTGTGATCAGACTTGACTTTGTAGCGAGGTTAATCGGAAACCTACATTTCTTAAAAATTTTAAGAATTTTTAGAGTATTCTTTTCTTGCATTTCTATAGGTTGATAGGCATCATTTACTCCTCCTGGAGCTACTACGTCGGGTAAAAGAGTGCGCGCGTTTTGTATCCTTGATTCTAAAACTTTATCAATATCCAGCTTAACAATTACTTCATTTTCAAAATCTTGTTGTAAATAATAGCGATTACTCCTCGCATCGCAGTAAATACATGCATGAGCACAACCAGAATAAGGATTAATAGTATAACGACCCCAAAACCAAGAATCGGGATACTTTAATTTATTTAATGCAGTTTTATATCTTTTATAGATAACTTTTACTTCATTAATCATTATATTCGCATAGAATTAATAAATTCTAATAATTTTAGAAAAATTTTAAGATTGATGATATCCAAGATCAAGAAATTGTAGTGAAAAAACGCCCTTATTTGATATTTTATGTGATTAAAATATGGAAATGGAAATGAAAAACCTGTTACTAGAGCGCTTTTTCATATAAACTATACAATTTTGTAAATATATTTGTTATGTTTTTGGACCATATATGGTTAATAATTATTAATATTAAATATGATAAAAATACTAGAATTCAAGAAATTCGGTTAGGTTTTTCTATAAAGATATCGATCGAATATCGCAAATTCGACTTTATTTGATTTTGGATTCTTAATAAAACGTATGTTCTGTTTTATGGGAGGAAGTGTCCCACATATCTTAAAATCCAAAGTATCTAAATTCTCTACGATTATAGGATAACCCATTGGCCCATCATCGATTTCTATATCTGCGGTAAGTATTCCTTTATTTAAGGAAATTTTCAAGTCATAGAGATCGTGAGGAGACTTATAATTTCCTTTAATATCATCAATAATAGTTTCTAAATTGAGCTCCTCTACTTCTTTGATAGGATCAAACCCCAGTAGGATGGATAAGGCTGCCTTGATAATAATATTAATATTAGCATTGCAGGAATTTTGCCCTGCCATAATGCCGATTTTATGATCTAGGTCTAAAGCAATATGTGCACAGCTGGTTCCTAATCCCCCTCCATGATGCATAATTTTAGTTGAAAGATAGTTATTACTTTCCACCCAACCTAAACAATATTGGGGGTTTTCACCAAACCCATACGGACATGCAATTATCGGAGTCCATAACTCTTTAATTGATTTTTTAGTAAGTAATTCTTTACCGTGATATACTCCAGTTTGGAGTAAACAAAGAATATAATTTATCATCTCTTCAGTGGATACGTATAATCCCCCAGGTGCATTTAAATATTCATAAAGAGGAACGGGATTCTTTTTAGGGACGAGGATATCTCCTTTCTTTTCAGTTATATATCCGGTAATTTTATTGTTCAAAGGATCATTGATAAAATCATCTTTTGAGAAAAATGCTCTGTTCATTTCTAATGGTTCGAGTATCTCCTTTCGGATAAAATCTACATACTCTTGACCTGAGACTTGGGATATTATAAAGCCTAAACAGGTATACATATCATTATTATAAAAGAATTTTTTACCAGGGTCAAAAATAATATAGTCCTCAGGATCGCCAATATGAGCTACAAAATCCTCATAGTTCGTTGCTGGAAACACACGACTGTAATCATCAAAAAGATAAAATAACGAAGAAAGACCAGCATCCGCCGCTGGAACACCGGTGGTATGAGATAACATATGTTTAATTGTCATGTCACGATGAGATTTAAAAGGAGCAAAATCAAGATATTTTGAAGCAGAATCTTCAATATCTAATTTTCCTCTCTCAGCAAGCTTCATAATTCCAAACGCAGTTATTGATTTCGTTATACTTCCTATTCCAATAAGTGTTTGAGGAGTCATAGGAAGAAATTCTTCTAAATCTCGAGCACCAAATCCCTTTGAGTACATTATTTTATCCTCTTGAATAATAGAAATTGAAAGTCCAGGAATTCTATGCCTTCTCATATAAGTTCGTATGATTTTACCTAAGGATTCTAATTTATCATCCATAAATTATTCACAAATTTATCTAATTTATTATGATTAAATTAATTTTCTGAGATTGCACGATGGAACTTCTCGGTATGATTAAATTAATAGAAAATCTTGTCTATAAGTACCTTCCCATTAGTAGTGAATCGTATTCCTTCTAATTCCAAAAGTTTACGTTTCATTTCGCTCCCACCTTGAAATCCTCCAATCTCTCCATTAGATTTAATTGCTCTATGGCAAGGGATAATGCTAGGAAAAGGATTCTTAGCTAACGCATTTCCGACTACTCTTGCGCTTTTTGGATGGTTAATAGCTCTTGCTATTCTTTTATAGGTGCTAATCCAGCCTCGAGAAATTTTTGCTTCCGCTTCTAATACTTTTTTTTGAATAGGAGAACATATACTAAAGTCTAATAAGTACTGGTCGAATTTTTGAGCTCTTCCAGTTAAAAACTCTTGAATTTTATTCCCTATCGAATCGATTAAGCTGGATGTATTTTGTTTAATATTCTGGAAAGCATCATGAGCCTTAGCTTCGGATTTCTTTTCGGGATCGCTAAGAAAAATTCGTTGCACGAGCACTCTATTGTTTTTTTTAATCCAAATGATGGTAAATGTTTGAAAAGGAGAAGGAAAAATAGTAAAAAATTTGCTTTCCATGCCTAAATACCATTTTTAAAAGAATTTAAGCTTTTATTATATATATATAATTCTTCGTGAAAGAATCGTTTTACGAACTCTTTCTAAAGTTGATGATTAGCTTGATGCTCAGGAAGGTTATAATAGAATATGCGCCGTCCGGGGATCGAACCCGGGTTACCGGCTTGGAAGGCCGGAATCCTACCACTAGACTAACGGCGCGAGTATGCTAACTAAAATAATAAAG
>Ga0180433_10011242_pt1 | contig 10634 bp, 14 predicted proteins | sample SS_ome_8_FD_132980 | JGI IMG/M metagenome (GOLD analysis project Ga0180433, IMG submission 132980) | Hypersaline lake sediment archaeal communities from the Salton Sea, California, USA - SS_1_D_1 metaG | ecosystem: Environmental > Aquatic > Non-marine Saline and Alkaline > Hypersaline >...
AAAGATCTGATAGATCACAGCCTCGGCCACCCAAGCCGGTGGATCGCTGTAGGCCGTATCTGCCGGCAATGCTGCTGAACCCGCTGCCTTCTCGCTAGCAAGTCACCAAGGCAAATGGCCATGGCTCTTGTCAGCGGCCGCCTACGCCTCGCTGGCTGGCTCTGGTTCGGGAAGTAACGCCCCATCCAGCAGCGCTCCTTCCAGTTGGGCGTCCTGCAGATGGGTGTCCCTGAGGTCGCAGCTGCGTAGGTCTGCTTTTCGCAGATCGCATCCTCGGAGATCGGTCCCGTAGAGGCATGTGTCCCTGAGGTTTGCTGCGTGGAGGTTGGCGCCCTGCATCACCGCAAAGCTGAGGTCGGCCCCCTGAAAATTGGCTGAACCGAGATCGGTGAGTTGATCCAGTCCTGAGCGGAAATCGGCTTCGACCAGGCGCGCTTCTTGCCAACTGCTACCAGCTGCCACGACCCCGCGTAAGCAGCATCGATGCATGACAGCTCTGGTGAAGTTGGCTTCCTGTAGCCGCGAGCCTGAGAGATCAGCTTCATGCCAGAAGGAATCGGGGGCTTCCAGCTTTGAGAGATCAGCGCCCCAGATCAGGGCCTGTTGAAAGCAGCAGCCACGAGCATGGGCTGCGCTTAGGCAGGCGTGTCCAAAGCGGGCTTCCCTAAAGCAGCTGCCCTCAAGGTCGCAGTTGGACAGATCCAGATCCAGCCCGTCAATTTGACCAAGTCTCAGATTTCTGAGTGTTCGCTGCCCGCCGGCAAGGGCGGCTCGAAGCCACTCAAGATCACCGCTTGGCTCCTGCATCAAAGGATGGCGTTGAGGGCGTCGAGTTGTTGCTTGCGGGAGCTCAGGAGCAGTTTTTCGGCTTGCGCAATGAGCTTGAAAACCGTTTTGTCATTGACTGCATAGAACACCAGTGAGCCCTCTCGCCTGCGTTGAACGACACCGGCGATGGTGAGGAGCTTCAGGTGCTTGGAGACCAGTGCTTGGCTGAGCCCCGTGGCCTCAACAACAGCTCGCACATTGAGGGGGCCATGCCGTAACGCCTCGAGAACGGCCAGACGGTTCGGCTCAGAGAACACCTTGAAGTATTCGGCCAGGTGCTCCATGCCTGAGGCTTGATTTTGTGTCCATAACAAAATTCTAGCTCGGATCAATGGGTTGCGGATGCAACAGGTGCTCGTGTTCACGGCATAACGATTACGTTATATGCTGTTGAAAGCTTCTTTGGGAGTGCTCTCCATGGCTGTGGTTACAAAAGGGCGAGCTGACCTGGAATTAAGCCAACGGTGCTGGCCCCGCAGCTGGTCTGAGCAGCAGCCACTGTTGGATCTCCAGCATGACCGGCTCGCAGTCTTCATTCAGGAATTGCTTCAGGTGCATGACGTGAAGGCCCATGGCTGGTCCTTGGAAGAAGCGTTGGCGGTTGAGGCGGCCTGCCGGCGCCTGCTTTGGGATCTGAAGCTCCACTTGCGTTTAGAGGGGCGCTGGCTCTCCCAGAGTCATTGCTTTCACCCTTCGCATCGGGTGGTTCATGGCGAAGCCTTGAAACGATTCACCGATGGCTTGAGAAACAGCGCTGGAGATCGGTTGGGACGGCGGCGATGGCTTGAAGAGCTGCGGGGCTGGCTCGTTTTGCATAGCCAAGGCACTGACGCCATTGCCTATGGCAAAGCCGCGGCTGCTTCGCGATGACTGCCACCCATTCCTCCCCCGCTCCCCATCTGCGAGAAGACCTGCTGACTCCGCGCTTTTACACCACGGAGATTGCCAAGGCGGCGCGTACCGACCTGGAGCAACAGCGACCACTGTTTGAGGCAATGCTTCAAGAGATGGAGGCTGATTACAACCGCGATCACTTCGATCGCAAGGCTCCACTCAATCGCCTGCGCGCTCTTTCAGCAGAGCAGAAAGAGGCTTACGAGAGCTACTTGGTGCGCTCCTGTGTTTCGGAGTTCTCAGGTTTTGTGCTGTTCAAAGAACTCTCGCGACAGCTCAAGCAGGCCAACCGCCCTGACTTGAGTCGTCTGTTCAATTTGATGGCTCGCGACGAGGCCCGCCACGCTGGATTTTTGAATCGCGCCTTGGTTGCAGAGGGCATTGAGATTGACCTGCCGGCCCTGAGCGGTAAGCGACCCATTACCTGGTTTCCCTTGGACTGGGTGCTCTATTCAGTATTCCTTTCCGAAAAGATTGGCTACTGGCGTTACATCCTGATCGACCGGCATCTCAAGGCCAATCCAGAGAACGCTTTCGCGCCACTGTTCGATTTCTTCGAGCCCTGGTGTCAAGACGAGAACCGCCACGGCGACATCTTCAACATGCTGATCCGCTGCTGGCCCGGATTGAACACTGGGTTGCGCGGTCGTCTTCTCAGCCGCTTCTTTTTGTGGAGTGTCTTTCTGACCCACAGCCTCACGGTGTGTGAGCGCGGCAACTTTTATCGCCTTCTCGGCATGGATCCCGTTCGCTTTGACGAGGAGGTGGTGCGCCAAACCAACCGCACCGCCCGCCGTGCTTTTCCGGTGGTCTTCGAGCTCGGACCGAATTACTTCCGACTTCGAGATCAGCTTGTGGAGACCTTCCGGGACATCAAGGATTCCCAAGCGCACCCCTTGCGGAAGCTGGCTCTGAAGATGCGTTTCGCGGGCCTGCTGCTGCGCCAATTCCTACAGCCCATGCAGCGCTCAGCGGAGGTGCTGGCATGACCATGCTTTGTCCTGACACCCCAGCTTCACTCCGCCGCGGGATTGCGGTTCGTCCTTTGCAGCTCCCCCGCCGCTGGGGCACGACCCTGTTCATGGTGGTGATCCATTTGCTGGCGCTGTTGGCCCTATTGCCGCGGTTCTGGAGTTGGCAAGCGGGCGCCGTGCTCTTGGTTCTCTATTGGTTGACCGCCTGCATTGGGGTCACCCTCGGCTACCACCGTCTGCTTGCCCATGGAGCCTTTGCCGTGCCGCGCTGGCTTGAGGCTCTGATTGCGACCTGCGGCACGTTGAGTTGCCAGCACGGCCCGATTGATTGGGTCGGTCTGCACCGCCACCATCACCTCCATTCCGATGATCCGGCAGACCATCACAACAGCCATCTCGGCTTTTGGTGGAGCCATTTCGGCTGGATGCTGCGGGATGTACCAGCACAGCGGTATGTGCATCAACTCACTCCCGATTTGCAACGCGTGCCCTACTACCGCTGGCTGAACCGCAACTTCCTACTGCTTCAGGTCCCACTGGCGGTCCTGCTGTTTCTGCTTGGTCGCGACATGGGAGTCGGCGGCTGGGCATTGGTGCTCTGGGGAATTCCACTGCGCCTGGTGATCGTCTATCACGTCACCTGGTTGGTGAATTCCGCCACCCATCGCTGGGGCTATGTGAGCTACTCCAGTGGCGATGGCTCGCGCAACAACTGGTGGGTTGCTCTTTTGACGTTTGGAGAGGGTTGGCATAACAACCATCACGCCTACCCCAGTAGTGCCCGCATGGGATTCCGCTGGTGGGAGCTTGATCTCACTTGGTGGCACATCCAGGCACTTCGTTCCTTGGGCCTGGCTCGACGCATCCGGCTCGCCCCTCCCTTGACCACACGCCCGATCCAGTGATGAATCCTTCTGAGACATTCCTTGCCTCCGGTTCCCCAGATTGGACATCTCCGGCCTACTTGGATGCCTACAGCCGCATCAATGGGATGGTGATTGTCGGCGAGGGCATCGCGGATCGCCACTTCCGTTTATTGGCAGATGCGATTCCAGAGGATCGCGAGGAGCTGCATCGTCTGGCCGCGATGGAGGGCCGCCATGCAAAGGACTTTGTCAGTTGTGGTCGCAATCTCGGGGTGAAGGCCGATGTGGGCCTGGCCAAGCGGTTGTTTGACCCTCTGCATCAATTGTTTTTGGAGCGCAATAGCCGTGGTGATTTGCCCAGTTGCTTGGTGATTCAGGGGCTGGTGGTGGAGTGCTTTGCCTTGGCTGCCTACGGGCTGTACCTACCGGTTGCTGATTCCTACGCCGCACGGATTACTTCAGCTGTGATCGGCGATGAAGGCGAGCATCTCTGTTATGCCGAAACCTGGCTGTCCCAGCGCTTTCAGAGTGTTGAAGCAGAGGTGGCAGCAGTGACGAAGCGTGCTCTGCCTCTCACCACGGCGATCCTCAAAGTGCTCTGGCCTGATCTCCAAGCGATCGGCATGGTCCCTGAAGAGCTCTTGGCGAGCTTCGCGTCGTTGTTCCAGCAGGCCCTTGAGCGGGTCGGCTTTGAGGCGCCGGCGGCTCGCCGTTTGTTGGCGAGTGCGGCGGCGCGCTCCATCACTCAGTTCAATTGAGCCTGGGGCGCTGGAGCCGGTAACTTCAGCGCTTCTTGATCAAGCCATGTCCTGCTCAGGTTGACCGTCGTTAGTTCGCCTCCCAAACGGAGGTGTAGCCAAGCGGCTGTGCCTGCATCGCGTATGGCGAGGCCTTCCCAATCGTCGCTGTGCGCCAGCGTTCCTGTCAGAACCGATGGGAGATACCAGATGTCGGCGTTGTCACCCAGATGGTTGCGTCGCTCCTGAATGAGTTCGCGAAGTTGACCGTCACCGCTGAGGAGGCCTTGCGGTGCAATGAGCAATTGCATGGCCTGTGCTGCCTCGTTGGATCTGTCCTGCGTCATAGCTGAATAGGTTGCCAAGAATCGGCAAGCCGATAACTGCATAACAACAGTAGCGTTATATGGTCTGCCGAGTTCCGGTCGCGCGGGTTTTGCCGATCCGCAATGCGTAGGGGGCTTGCCCTGTCATGTGTCGTTCAAAGGGATTGGCTCAGCTCCGATATTGGAGGGCAAACCGCCTTTGGGCTCGTGGAGTATTTCGAGCCAGTTGCCCTCAGGATCTTGCAGATAAAACGATGCGCTGCCGTCGCGGTGGTTATGCACCGGGCCGCAGCAGTGGCCTTGAACCAGCAGCTGCTCGCGCATTCGCTCCACTTCGGAGCGGTTCTGCAGGTGCAAAGCGACGTGGGGGCCCGCCGCCTTGTAGTCCGGGCTGAGCAGTGCAATGCCCTCACCCGTTGGCCACTGGGCATAGCACCAGTCATCAGCTTCCCAGGTCAGCCGCAGGCACGAGGCCGAGATAAAAGCGCTTGGCCCGCTCCATGTCTTGCACCCGTAGGGCGACATGACCAAGGCGATGCTTGCAGGGGATTCCAGCTATGGCCTTCGGAGCAGCAAAGATTCAGTAAACGCTTAGGCACATAAAAACAGTAGCGTTATATCGTTTATAGATCTCATTCATCGCATTTGTTTCAGCCATGGGTTACCCAAGTTCGATCTCCGACCATGCGGATTCCGCCGATGCCCAACTGCGAAAGGGCTTTGGGCCGCGGGTGCGAAAGCTGCATGCCCGTATTGGCAAGGCTCACCACAAGGCGGAAGGAATGGCCTTTTCTCGAAGCTTGTTGCAGGGTGAGGCCACGCCGATCCAGATCGCTGGGCTGATGCGTGCCCTGCTTCCGGCCTACTCCCTGTTGGAGGATGAGGCGCCGACTCTTGCCTCTGCCCTTGGCGCCGAGTCGATTCCTTGGTCTGCTCTGGCCCGCCGTTCTGCGCTGGAGCATGACATTGCAGCGCTCTCCAGCATCGACCCCACCCCCCTATCAGCTGCGGGGGTGATCTGGCATGAGCACCTCAAGACATTGGTGAGGCAGGCACCCCACCGGCTGATGGCCCACGTCTATGTCCGCTATGGGGGAGATCTTTCCGGTGGTCAACAACTGGCTGAAAAGGCCAATGCAATCATCAGCCGCGAAGGATTGTCGCCATTGAGCTTCTGGAGCTTCGAGCAGGAGGTGCCGAAGCTCAAGCAAGCACTCCATGACGGATTTGAGGACATGGATCTCTCCGAAGCCGAAGAAGAGGAGTTGCTGCAAGAGGCGGAAGTGGCCTTCGGAGAGACGCAGCGATTGCTGGCCGAGTTGGCAGATCTGCACTGACCAACACCCTGCTGGTTTCGTCCACCTTCACTCGCTACTCACTCCTCACTCCACTTCCGCCTTCCCATGTCTCCACTTGCTTCTCCCTTGAGTCCTCTGGACTTATTGCTCAAATACGACAAGCCCGTACCGCGCTACACGAGCTATCCCACTGCGGCGTCTTTCACAACGGAGGTTGGGGAAGAGCTCTTGCGTCGGCAGCTGGCTGAGCCCAGTAGCAAGCCCCTGTCTCTCTATGTGCACGTCCCCTTTTGTCGCCATGCCTGTTGGTATTGCGGCTGTAATCGGGTGACGACCCAGTTGGGATCGAAGGTCGTGAAGCCTTATTTGGCTTCCCTGGAGCAGGAGCTGGAGTTGATCTCGCAGGTGATGCCGCAACGCCGGCGGTTGGCTCAATTGCATTGGGGTGGCGGAACGCCCAACTACCTGAATGTGGAGGAAATTGCCCAGCTGTGGGGCCTGATCGAACGTCATTTCGACCTGGATCCCGAATTGGAAGCCTCCATCGAGGTCAATCCCGAGTTCCTAACTCCGGAGTCCGCCTTGCAATTGCGGGCCCAGGGATTCAATCGGATCAGTTTTGGGATTCAAGATGCCGATCCTGAGGTGCAGAGGGCCGTGAATCGCGAGGTTCCGGCTGATCAGCTGCGCAGCTCAATGCATTGGCTTCGTGAGGCCAACTTCAACAGTGTCAACGTTGATTTGATCTGCGGTTTGCCGCTGCAAACGCCGGATCGTTTCCAGAGAACACTGCAGTTGGTGGAGGAGCTGCGTCCTGATCGGATCTCCCTGTTCTCCTTTGCCTACTTGCCGGATCAGCTGCCGTTGCAGCGCAAGATCTCGGCGGCAGATCTCCCCAGCCAGCGTCAGCGCATGCTGATGCTGGAAGAAGCTCAACGCCGGCTCTGTTCAGCGGGCTACGACGCTATCGGGATGGACCACTACGCCCTCTCCAGTGACAGCCTTGCGCAGGCTGCCCGTGAGGGGAATTTGCATCGCAACTTCCAGGGCTACACCACCGGCGGAGAGCTGGATCTCCTGGGAATTGGTCCGACGGCCATTAGTCAATTCCCCCATCTGTTCTCCCAAAACGAACGGTCCTTGAAGGCCTATGGAAAGGCCCTCAGCCAGGGTCGTCTCCCCGTGGAGCGCGGTCTGGAAGTCGTCGATTCCGATGTTCTCGAGCGGCGAGCCCTGATCCGGCAAGTGATGTGCCAATTCGCCCTCTCCTTGGATCTGCAGCGATTTTCAGAGGAGTGGTCGTTGTTGCAGGAGCTTCAAGCTGATGGGTTGGTGAAGCTCTCTGTTCAACAAGGCCAGGGGCAGCTGGAGGTCACCACCGAGGGGCGTTGGTTGATACGCACGATTGCCGCGGTGTTTGATCCACAGCAGCGTCAGCGCTCCAGCGGCTCCAGGCTGATTTGATCGGAGTTCAGAGCTATTAAAATGTGAGAGAGGGCTAGCAGTGACTTGAGCTGGTGAATTCTGAGAACCAGCGTTGGGGTTTTTGGCCGCTGCTGCCACTTAGCTCTCAGTTAGTGCAATAGGTCTGCGGGGCTTGTCCCTGAGTTGTCCCTGATTTTTTGTGCAACTGGCTTTGATGTTGTGCAACTGAGCTTTCAATCCACTGAGGTGATCTCAGGCGTTGAGCGTCTTCAATTTGTCTTCGAGGTTCTGCCGCAGACGCTGGCTCACTAACGAACAAAGGTCGTCCACCAATGGATCGTCGGCGTGAAAAATCAGCCGTTGGCCTTGGCGTTCGCTTCGTACCAGACCGGCCTGGCTGAGTTGGCTCAATTGCCTGCTGATGTGTGACTGAGAAAAGCCGGTCTTGTTGATCAACGTCTGCACGTCACAGGGGGATGAGCGCAGTTCGCATATCAGCTGCAGACGGGCAGGTTCACTCAGCAACCTGAAAAATCGGCTGATTTCGGCGAGCTGGTCAGGTGTCGGCGTGGATGCAGGCAATCGCGGAAAGCTTTGCCTAATTATGGCCTGATGCGTTTATGCGTGTATCGTCATAAAAGAGTTTAGCTTGGGGATGGGGTCGTCGATTACTCGTGACGCAGCGGGTTCAAGTTCTCTGCTGTTCCGGCAGATGTGGGATTCAGGCACCGGAACGTTCACGTACCTCCTGGCCGATCCGCTGTCTTCAGAAGCGGTGTTGATCGATCCGGTATTCGAACGCCACAACCGTGATCTGGCGCTGATCAACGAACTGGGCCTTCGTCTGGTGGCTTCCATCGACACCCACGTTCATGCCGACCACGTCACCGGAAGTTGGTGCCTGCATGCAGCCACCGGTTGCTCTATTGCTCTGGCAGCCGTAGCTGGTGCCGAATTTGTCAGCCAACCGCTTGCCCATGGCGACAGCATTGCGTTCGGAAGCCGTTCGCTCTCCGTTCGCGCCACCCCGGGGCATACCGATGGCTGTCTCACCTACGTGCTGGATGACGCCTCGATGGCCTTCACCGGCGATGCCTTGTTGATTCGCGGCTGTGGTCGTTGTGATTTCCAGCAGGGCAGTGCCGAGGCTCTGTGGCACTCGATCCACCAGCAGATCCTCTCGCTGCCACACCACTGTTTGCTGTACCCGGGGCACGACTACGAGGGCCGCTCGGTGACGAGCGTGGCGGAGGAAGCCCGCTTCAATCCGCGGTTTGGTGGTGCAGCACGACAGCAGGATTTCATCGGCACCATGGCCAACCTTCAGTTGCCCCACCCGCGCCGCATTGATGTGGCCTTGCCCGGAAATCTGCGCAGTGGACGTCCGCTGGAGGAGTCTGAATCCAAGAGCGACTGGGCACCCTTGCAGCGCAGCTATGCCGGACTTGATGAGATCACCCCTGACTGGGTCGCCGGCCATCTCGATGCAATCACCCTGTTGGATGTGCGCTCCAATGAGGAGTGGCTGGGGCCTGACGGTCGCGTTGCTGGAAGTCTTCACCTTCCACTCCCCGACTTAATGCAGAGCCTGGAGATGCTTCCCCGTGATCGACCCGTGGTGGTGGCTTGTTATGCCGGCAGCCGCTCCACTCTGGCCACCCAACAGCTGCAGCGAAATGGGTTGAAGCAAGTTGCCAATCTGCGTGGCGGCTTGCAGCGCTGGGCGGCTGATGGCTACCCGCTGGAGCTACCTCAGTAGCCGTTTGTTCCTTCTACGACCTTTTCATCGCCGTATCGCTTGTCCATGTCGCAACATCTCTCTCCCTCAGATCTTCAGACCCGTCTCGATGCAGTGACGGTGGTCGATGTTCGCCAGCCGATGGAAGTGGCTGGTGGTCGCATTTCCGGCAGCCGGTGCATTCCCCTTCATCGCCTGGAGCGGGCCGAACTGCCCGATGGGGATCTCGTCTTTGTCTGTGCCAGCGGCAATCGCAGTGCACAGGCGATGGCGGTGGTTCAGCAGCGGTTCCCTGGGCGCAGCGTGATGGACCTTGCCGGTGGCCTCGAGCGATGGCAAAGCGAGGGGTTGTCCGTTGAACGGCAAGCCGGAGCTCCCATGCCACTGATGCGTCAGGTGCAGATCGCCGCTGGGTCTCTGGTGCTGTTGGGGCTGATCGGCAGCCATTGGTGGGCTGCCGCCTGGATTGGTCTGAGCTGGTTTGTCGGAGCGGGCCTTGTTTTCGCTGGAGTCAGCGGGTTTTGTGGCATGGCTCGCCTGCTGGCTTGGATGCCCTGGAATCGGGTGCGGCTGTGACTGATCTGTTGCTGCTTGCCGGTGGTGCCTTGATTGGAGCGTTGCTGGCCTTGCTGGGTGCCGGTGGTTCGATCCTGCTGTTGCCACTGCTGGTCAGTGGCTTGTCCCTGCCGATGCGCGAGGCCGTGCCCCTGTCGCTGATTGTTGTGCTGTTGCTGGCGTTAACGAATCTTGTGCCGGCGTTGCGGCAACGGCGCGTGTCATGGCGCTTCGCGGCGTGGATGGGGGCTCCAGCCCTTCTGGGCAGCTGGATTGGCGCCGCTTGGGTCAAAGACGGTCTGGTCGGTCCGAACCAACAGTTGCTCCTGTTTGCTTTTGCGGCTGCCGTTGCTGCCGTCTTGATGGCGCGGCCGGTTTCGGCAAGTTCTGCATCCACAGGGCCAGCGCGTTGGTGGTGGCTTCCGCCCCAAGGCTTGGGCGTTGGCTTGCTCACCGGGATTGCGGGTGTCGGCGGGGGCTTTGCTGTTGTTCCTGCCCTGGTCCTTCTGGGCCGGTTGCCTATGGCCCTAGCTTCCAGCACCAGCCTATTGGTGATTGCGGCCAGCTCCCTGATGGCGCTGCTGGCGCACGGGGAATGGAGCGTGGAGGGCTTTCGGCTGCTGTTTCCCTTGTTAATTGGCGGTGGTTTCGGTGTCTTGCTGGGTCAACGTTTGGCTCCCCATCTGCCAGAACAACGCTTGCGCCAGGGGTTTGCTGCGTTGCTGCTGGTGTCAGCGGTGTCGAGCGGCGTTGAAGCCTTGCAACCCAGGGACGCGCATGCTGTGCAGCCCTCTGTCTTGAACGGACCATCCCTGCATCGTTGATGTGGTCGATGACAATGGCTGAGATTTTGTTTGCAACATCACCACTTGGCGCCGGTCTCTGCTGCTGACCAACGATGGAATTTCTGGCCGCTGCTGCCCCTGTACCCCTTTGGCCGCAGGCGCACGTTGCGCCGTGAGCTGGTGCCTGGTCACATCTGGAGCTTTGAGC